>MDTE01109766.1_pt1 | contig 154476 bp, 141 predicted proteins | sample 811231 | NCBI WGS metagenome assembly MDTE01 (sample SAMN05326651, study PRJNA326480) | marine metagenome | isolation source: seawater | place: Indian Ocean: Red Sea | collected 2010 | reverse complement strand
TAAAGAGATTACAGAATTTATAGACGATTTACCTGAAGAGATATATCACAAGATGATTGATGAAATTAAAGACGATTTTGTCGAGAGACATCCAATGAAGTTTAGAACGTAATGTATTATGACTTTGCAAAATGATGGTAAATATAAATGTACTAAATGTGATTTAATACTAGATCATCAAAATGGAATTTATTTCTGTAAACCTTGCAGTATTGACTATCCAACTTTGGGTAAAAACAGAACTACAGATACACATACAGACAGAAATACCGATGTCCATACAGATTCAGGTTTAAAGAGCTATCTGAAAGATTTTGATAAAAACAATCCTATTTCAGAAAGACAAAAACAGAATTACAAAAATCCTATATCAGATCGTCTAAAAGGCGTTAAAGTATTCAACTACTTCATTTCAGGATTAGCTCCTCTAAACAATATAGTTTCTTCAGAAAATAGTGATCTTGTTAAAGAGTCCTTAAAAGCTTTAGAAAACTTCATGTCACTTAAAAGTGGTGTGTTAACTTCGTCAGACCCTTACGATCCTGACAGTCATTTAAGCAAGTTGCGAGATAAAATCGAAGAATACATTAATACATGTAATGATGATGAATATCATAAAATTATTGTCCCTATCAAGTTAATTATTAAAAATATCCCAGACAAAGAAGACCAAAAAAAAGTGGAGGAAAAAGAGAAAAAAGAGAAGGACAAAGAATTCTCTAGATACATGGATGCCATGGTGTTACGTGCAGAATATTATGCAATGGAACAGTTTTCGAAAAAAATAAGAAAGAAAAAATAAACAGGAGTGTAAATTTCTGATTATGGACACAAACAAAAATACTTTATATTCGATCATAGCTATTCTTTCTATAATTTTGTTTTTTACTTGGTGTAACAATTCTCAATCAGACATTGACGAAGCTGTTGCTACTGCTGTTGCAAAAGCTTTGGCTACGCCAACTGCAGTCCCAATTCCTACTGCTACTGAGTTACCGATTTATATATGGACTCCAGCTACAGCAGCTAAAAGAGGTGAACAATATACTTGGGGAAACGTCCCGAAAGTAATCATTTCACCTCACTGGAGATTGGTAGTTAAGGTTGTTAGAGTGATTGATGGAGATACAATAGTAGTAGACCCTATTAGTGATGAAGATAAATTAAAGTTTCAACGTGCTGGTTCGTACTGGGGATTTCAACAAGAAAGTGATGGGTCAGCCATAATGATAGATGCTCCCAAAGGTACAGTAGTAAGATATATTGGTATTGACACACCTGAAACAGTTCACCCTGATAAACCTGTACAGTGTTATGGTCCTGAAGCTACTTTAAGAAACAAACAGCTTGTTGAAGGTGAAACTGTTACTTTAATGAGAATAAATGGTGGGGATTTTAAGGATAGTTTTGATAGATATGGCAGATTATTGGCTAATGTTTATACTGACACACATTGGGTAAATGGTGAATTGGTTTGGGGTGGATTTGCTTATGATTACAAAGGATTATCTGGTGCTTGGTCTGCACATGAGTCTATTTATCAAGAATGGGAGACAGATGCAAAGAATAACAAAAGAGGTCTCTGGGGCAAGTGTTAAAATCTTCGTTAAAAGTGTATAAAGGTACTGGTTTTGTATCTAATTATAATTTATTACAGATTAAACAAAAATCTTATATTTATCCACCGAGAAGGAAATGTTATTATCAATAAGAGTTTTGAGTAGGGAAGTTAATTAGAAATGAACTTCTTATAAGAATAATAATTGAGGAGTATTAGATGCCAAATGAATTAAATACAGAGAACTCAATTGTAACAATTATCATAGAAATGACTTATAAAGAAGATGTGCAAATTATAAAAAAAATTATAAAAGAAGAATCAGGAACTTTTACAGTTTCTAAAGTAAACAGATTTGAGTTTTTTCTAAATGAAGATCAACAAAAAGCAACAATAATTGAAACGTTCGAAGATGGTGATATTTTTGATGAGATTGCTGAAAAATTATTAGAAATTTCTGTGAATCCAAAATTACTAGATATATTTGAGATCAAGCAAATAGTTGTATTAGGTAAAGTAAGTTCTGATTTTAAAGAAAAGATCAGGTCACTTGGTGCAGATTTTAGAGATACTGTAGGAGGATTTTCCACCGATACAAAAATACCTGTGGTTCCTGATCCTGGATTAATTTATGGGGTTCATACTTACGGTGATATTTACAAATATAGTTCATTAATTCGTGATTCAAGTTGAATAACTCAGAACTTTGCTCAATATCTATTTCTGAAGTATCTGAGTTGATTCGTAAAAAGGACTTATCTCCTACTGAACTTTTGGAAGCTCATTTAAGACGTATTGAAAATATTAACGGAAAGTTAAATGCTTTTATTACCGTAATGGCTGAGCAGGCTCGAAAGTCCGCACGTTTGATTGAAGATCAGATACAAAAAAATAACCATATAGGACCATTACAGGGAGTTCCAATAGCACTAAAAGATTTGTTTAATACCCAAGGAATTCGTACTGCATCTGGATCTGTTGTGATGAGAGATTTTATTCCAACAACTGACTCTGCAGTTGCTGAAAGGTTAAGGCAGGCTGGTGCGATAATTATAGGCAAGCTTCAGATGGATGAATTCGCCATGGGGGCTACAAGTGTTAACCCTCATGATGGTGCCTCTAGGAATCCATGGAATCTTAATTGCATTACTGGTGGGTCTAGCGGTGGTTCAGCTGCTGCTGTGGCAGGAAGACTTTGTATGGGTTCAATGGGTAGTGATACAGGTGGATCTATTAGAGTCCCAGCTACGTTTTGTGGAATTGTTAGTTTTAAGCCAACATTTGGATTAGTGAGTAGGTATGGTGTTTTACCAGTTAGTTGGACTTTGGATACAGTAGGCCCAATGACTAGAACGGTTCGAGATTCTGCTTTAATACTTAATGCTGTAGCAGGTCATGATTCTAGAGATAGATCAACCAGTACTTTACCTGTAAAAGATTTTTTAGTTGACATAGATAAAGGAATTAAAGGAATTCGTATAGGAATTTTAGAAGAAGCTTTATCCGCAACTATTGAACCTGAAATAGGTGAAATATTTAAAAAAGTCGTGATCAAATTAAAAGATATGGGTGCATGTGTAGAAGATGCTTCTATATCTCTTTTAAAACCTACTAAATTTTTAAATATTATTATGCTTACGGAATATGCTACCGTTCATGAAGAAGTTTATAGAAGCCAAGGTAATCAAATTGGTCAGCAAGCCCGAAATGCAATAGAAGATGGACTTTTAATCAGGGGGATTGATTATTTAAAAGCTAATCAAGAATTTAAAAGTTTTAAAGAAGATGCTGCTTCAATTTGGGATAGTTATGATATTTTAATTGGACCCACTGAACGTATTACAGCTCCAATTATTAAAGATGCTTCAGAAAATAAAGGTAACAAAACTCAAATTCCCACTTTATCTAGCTTGGTAAAATTTTTTAATATTACTGGTTCACCGTCTTTGACAGTACCATGTGGTTTTACTTCTAATGGAATGCCTGTTGGAATGCAAATTGCAGCATCAGAATTTAATGATTCTTTAGTTTTAAGGGTAGCTAATGCTTATGAATCAGCTACAAAATGGCACATGCGTTTACCATCAATGTTATAGTTGTTTCAAAAATATAAATTTAGTAGAGAGGAAATATGTATATCACCGATATTAAAGCTTTTCCAGTTTGGATTGGAAGCCGAAATCAGCTGTTGGTTAAAGTGGAGACTAATGAAGGGATTTATGGCTGGGGGGAATCAGGTTTCTCGAGTAGGGAACTCGGGGTAAAGGGAATTATAGATCATTACAGAGAATGGTTAATTGGAAAAGATCCATTTAAGAGAGGGGCTTTATGGCAAGAAATGTATCGAAGTCAATATTTTGAGGGTGGTAGAACTTTAACTGCAGCAATTTCATCGATAGATATTGCATTACATGATATTGTAGGTAAAAAATTAGGTGTGCCCGTTTATGATTTATTAGGAGGAAAACATCGTGATTGGGTTCCAACTTTCGCTACTGGAAACGGGAGTTCTGCTAAAGAAATGGTTGATTCTGCAAAAAAAATGATTATGGAAGGCTTTAATTGTTTCAGAATACATAGATCTTATAAATATGAAATCAAAGAAGGCATTTATGAACCAAGGGAATCTATTTCAGAGACTGCAGAAGGTTTAATTAAGGTAAGGGAAGCAGTTGGGAATAAACCTGTGATTGGTATTGATTATCATCATAGATTGTCTGTAGCTGAAGCTGCTTCTTTTTGTCAAATGCTGCCTTCACACACTTTAGATTTTATAGAAGAGCCTATCCGTGATGAAACACCAGAAGCGTATGAATCTTTGAGAAGATTAACAAATATTCCATTTGCTATAGGGGAAGAATTTTCTTCAAAATGGCAATTTTTGCCATATATTGAAAAAGGTTTAACAAACTATGCAAGAATCGATATTTGTAATGTGGGTGGATTTACTGAATCTATGAAAGTTGCAGGATGGGCAGAAGCTCATTATATTGATTTAATGCCACATAACCCTCTTGGTCCTATATGTGTTGCTGCAACGTCACATTTAGCAATGGCTACTCCAAATTTTTCATGGTTAGAAATAAGAGAATCTGCTGGAGAGAGTACGGGGTTTTATTCTAAAGAAATTTTTCCTATACAGCCAGAAATTATTCCCGGGAAAGTTACAGTCCTTAAACAACCTGGATTAGGTGTTGATGTGGATGAATCTTCGTTAACAAAACCATTTCAATTTTCAGAAATACCACATTTAAAACGAAAAGATGGATCATTTACAAATTGGTAAAATTATTCTCAATTATTTCTTTGTTATTTTTATTAACTGCTTGTAGTAATCAGGAATATACTAGACTGGAATCTATTCGCCCGACACCTGATATTGGATCTTCTTCAGTCCAAAAAACTTCAGATAAAGTAGTCGATGTTCAAGCTACTACTGTTCCAAACCTAACTTCATCTAGGTTTGTTGTCGCTAGTCAAACTCCGACTCCGACTGTGCTTCCAATTGAAGTTAATGTTAAGTTGAAAAATTTTTTAATTAAAAATTTGGGCCCGTATGATTCAAAATCATCCACATTTGGTGACATTAAATTTGACACTAGATTTTCAAATTTTGTTTTTAGTGAATTTGGTAGAGTACATCTAAAAGGACAGTCAGGTGAATATTATAATCCTACATTTGAATTTAAAGTGCCATCAGATACGAAGATAATTTCTCCAATTAAAGGTGTTATCTCATACATAGATTGGCAATCTTCGGAATCAGATTGGGAAATTCATATCAAGCCAACATTAGAATCTGATTGGACAGTTGGAATTGATCACATAGTTAGTATTGATTGTGAACGACCTGCATTAACTGGAAAAATATGTAATAAACAATTAACCATTAATGGAGAACAGATAAAAATAGGCATGCTAGTAAATGAAAATGATACTCTTGGTTATGCTGGGAATTGGTCTGATTATGAAAATATTGGTATTAATGGGAGGACAGAATTAATGGTTTTTAAATATTTAGAGGGTTATAAAGGGGTTATGAACTATTGTCCAACTTTGTATATAGATGAAAAAATGAAGGATGGATTGATTTCTACAATTTCTGAATTGATGAATAGTTATGAGAAATGGATAGGAAAAGATTCCATATATGATGAAGATACAATGATCGCGCCTGGATGTATATATAGAGGAATTAAGGAAATTGATGGCGCAATCGAACTAATTGATTAAGGTTTTATGTGTATTTCGAAATTATATTTCATTAGGTTTAAACAATTGGGAATTAAATTATTTAAAAATTGAAATTTCAGAGTCCAATAAAATTTATTAGAAATTGTGTTACTTTAATATATTCAGGTTGGTTTATTTATATTGGGATTATGCATTTTGCCGATCCAGGTTATTTTGAGCCTATAGTTCCTCAAATACTTGGAAATCCAAAATTCTGGGTGTTTATAAGTGGTTTTTTTGAGATTTTGCTGGGTTTAATATTAATTCCTATTTATTCCAGAAGAGTAGCAAGTATATTTTTTGTTTTTTTTCTGATTTTAGTATATTGGGCTAATATATATATGTGGATTAATGATATTCCAATAGGTGGAAAATTATTATCTGATACTGAGCATGTTTTTCGAGGTTTAATTCAAGTTTTATTGATATTAATTGTGATGTGGATTGGTCAACCTTATAGAAAATATTTTCAATATATTTGTAGTAATATGAAAAAATGAAATAATTAGTCGAAATTATATTTTACTAAGTTAGGATTAATTTGAGAAATTTGTGTTTCTCCGCATCCAGCCATTGCCAGATCTATTTCTTCGCGAAGTATTCTTAGGATGTCTTCAACTCCTTTTTGTCCATTTGTTGATAAGCCCCATAACATTGGTCGACCAATTAATACAGCTTTAGCTCCTAATGAAATTGATTTAATTACATCCATTCCTCTTCTAATACCTGAATCTAAGTAGAGTTCAAAATCTCTACTAACCACATTTTTAATTTTAGGTAAAGCAGAAATCGAAGATTGTATTGAATCGGTAACTCTACCACCGTGATTAGAAACAATTATTCCATTGACTCCGATTTCTTCAAGATTTTTGGCGTCTTCAGGAGAAATAATACCTTTGATAATTAGTGGTAGATTAGTTATTTCACGGATCCATTTGATAGTATTGTAGGTGATTGTAGCCATGGATTCTTGACCTTTTAAAGATATATTTTGTATCAATCCAGGATAATTAATTAAGTTAGCTCCCCAAGTATAATCTTTTAATTTTAAATTATTCCTTTGATCTCTTTCTCTTCGATCAGTTCTTTCTCCATCTACTGTTAAACATATTGCACTGTAGCCTGCATTTTGTGCTCGTAAGATTAAGTCTTTTGTAACTTTTTTATCGTAATGGTATATTTGAAACCAATGTTTTTGAGTGGTGTTTTTAGTAACTTCTTCTAAAGTGTAGCCACTATTAGTTGGGACTATGTTGATTGTTCCTGCTGTTTCAGCTGCTTTAGTGCTGCCTAGGACACCTTCTTCATGGAAATTACGTTGCCCAGCAACAGGAGCTATTATTACAGGCAATTGAATTTTTTGACCTAAAACAGAGGTTGTAATATTACGGTTTTTAATATCTATCATTCTTCGAGGTATGACTTGGACTTTTTTAAAATCATTCGTGTTCATTTCAATAGTTAATTCGTCACTAGCCCCACCTTCAATATAGTCCCACAAAGGTTTTGGTAATATGGATTTTGCGCTTAGATAATAATCGTGAGTATTAATTTTTTTCATTTTGTTTATCTTAAAATTGTTTACTATCAGAAAGTTTATAGTCATATAATAGCATGGTAGTTTTTTTGTAGAAACCAAAGGAATTATTGAGAACATTCTAGAAGTTAAAATAAGTAAATATTTTTGAATTAAGTACATTAAAATATACTATAAGTACAGAAAAAATTTTATTGTGTACAAGTAGGTTTTTATATAAATAAATAATTTTATACTAGTATAAAATAAGTATAAAAATTTGTTAATGTACAGTTATATTAATATTTAGTACAAAAAAAAACTAATTTGGTACAAATACTATTTCTAATATTTTTTAATTTATATGAATTTTTTAAAGATATTTTGGCTTGTGTGTGTGTTATACTTTCCCAAATATAATATCTTTAAAATTAATGCGATTTTACATGAGGTTTTTCTTTAGGACTTAGATGGAGTGAATTAGATAAATGTCGGAATATTATTTAAATTTTTTAGTCATTGCACTATTAGTTTTGTTGCCTATTGTGATCATTAGATTTATTAAGGAAAATACAGGATTATTGACTAAAAGAATTCATAGTATTTTCGCAACTATTCTTTTGATTTTCGTATTATATATTGTTTTATATATTGCTTTAACATTTATTTAATTTTTATTAAATTTAAAGATTTTATATAAGTAAATGAATATGAGTTGTAGTAAACAAAATTGTAAGTGTGATCCATGTGGGTGTGAATTTTTTAGTAACTAAAAATGATGTTTACCAAGGTTTAGTTGATTTAGGGATCAAAACAGGTGATTTGTTAATGGTTCATAGCTCTTTGAGTGCTATTGGTTTAGTAGAAGGAGGCTCAAAGACAGTTGTAGATTGTTTGCTTGATGTTATTGGCCAACAAGGCACTTTGGTTGTTCCTACTTTTACTTATCCTTCTGCATTTCCTGATTCTGCAAATGAAAAATGGGTATTTGACCCAGAAAGCGCCAATTCAGGTGTAGGTTCGATAACTAATGAAGTTATTAAACGATCAGATTCTAAACGTTCGATTCATTTGTGGCATAGTATTTCAGCTATTGGTGCACTTGCGCAACAAATTGTTTCCCAGGGTGGTAATTCTGCTTGGGATTTTAAAAGTCCTATGGGATGGTTGTTAAATAATGGAGCATCAGTGCTTTTACTTGGTGTTCCGTATCAAAATTTGACGGCTATACATGTTTGGGAGATTGAATTTGAAGTAAATTATAGGCTTGATTATTATATTGAACGTCGTGTTAGAGAATCTAATGGGAATTTGAAACCATTGTTTAGTCGAGTTTATAGTCCTAAAAAAAATCATCCAGGTAGTGATTTTAATCGATTAGGAGAAAAACTTGAGTTTTTGAAAAAAGTAAATAAAGGATCAATTGGGAATGCTATTGCACGTTTTTTTAGTGCTGAAGACGCTTATTGCTTAGCTCATGAAATGTATAAAGTAGATAAAAGTTGTTTTCTTAAGAAGGATAATTTAGTTACACAATTGACATTTGGTAAGACAATAAATAATGGAAAAGGTGAACAGTGTGTAGTGTGTTAAAACTATATATTTTTTGAAATTATTTTGGCGGAATAAAATTTAAAAAGGAATTAATAATGTTTGAATTTTCAATTTTCAATTTTGCACAAATTAGTAATGAAATATTAGCTATGATCGGGACTTTTTTGTTAACCAGCGTAAAGTCAAAATCAAGAATGTATGGATTTATGATATTTTTATTCTGTAATATTCCTACAGTATATTTGTTGATTGTTTCAGAATTGTGGTGGATTTTAGCTACTTTACCAGTATGGTGTTTTTTAAGTATTAGAGGTTTAATTAATAATTACAGAGAAGTTGTTTCAAACAAAACGTAATATTTTTGTTTATAGAGTTATTACAAGAATCAAATTAGAGGTGAATTATAATGTATGGCACTATTTTTACAATGAATGTGAAAACGGGTCATGAAGATCAATTGTTAGAAATTTTTAATTCTAGAGAGGATAAACCTTCTGGAGGAATAGCTTGGTTTTTAATGAATCCTGATATCGAACGTGACTGGATTGGAGTTGCAGTTTTTGAAAGTAAGGAAGCGCATTTGGCAAATTCGAATAATCCTTATCAACATGAGATGTTTCTAAAAATCATGGAACATCTTGATTCAGAGCCAACTTGGGTGGATGGAGAATATATTTCTTATTGGACTGAGGGGTATCAATCAAAATGACAAATTTAAAGGTAGCTTCGCAGAAGGATATTCAAAACTTTAAATCAGTTTCGGACCCTAGAATTTCTTTAGATGGCGAAAATGTCGTTTTTGTTAAATCAACTAAAGATGGAAAAAATATTTGGTTGGCTTCAACAAGAAATGGAGGATTAAAACAGCTTACAACTGGCGCAGGAGCAGATGAAATACCTAGATGGTCTCCTGATGGTAAAACATTAGGATTTGTTTCTAATAGAAATTCAAAAAATGATGTTTATACTGATGATTGGCAAATCAAAACTCGTTCATCCTCAAAAGAATCACAGATATATCTTTTGCCAATGGATCATGGTGAAGCTATGCAGTTAACTAGTGTAGCTAATGGGATTGTGAAACCTCGAAATTTAGATGCATTTGTATGGTCAAATGATGGTAGAAAGATAGCATTTTTAAGTACTGATCCTTTTACAGAAGAGGAAGAGAAGCGTTTTCAAAATAAAGATGATGCTTTCGAATTTGAAAAAAACCCAAAATATACAAGGATATATGTAATTGATTTAGAAACTAGAGAGACAACTTGTGTTTCGCCTAAAGGATTACATGTTTGGGAATTTTCTTGGTCTCCAGATAATACCAAATTTGTAGTAATATCTTCAGAATTTCCATATGAAAGCTCTTGGTTTACAAGCTGCAAATTGGTAACTTTTTCAGGAAATTTTGAAAAAAACTCTGTAGTACTTCATCAATCAAAACGTCAAATTGCTATGCCTAAATGGTCTCCAGATGGAAATAAAATTGCATTTCTTTCTTCAAATTATAGTGATAGAGGAAGTGTTGATGGAGATCTTTTTACAATTTCGTCTGATGGAGAGGATTTTAATCATGTAACTTTAGGTAGTAAATTTAGCGTGCGGAATTTTACATGGGACCCTGACTGTTCTAGGATTTTTACTACATGCTCTGATCAAGGAGGTATGAGTTTTATTGAAATTGATTTGATTTCAAATGAACAAAAGTATTTTTTGGAATGAATTAGCTTCAATTTCTGATGATTGTATTTTTGACAATTCAAGGACTCGGTTTCCTGTTCTTAGAGAGGATATCTCAAATTCCAAGGATATTTGGATTGTTGAGAAAAAATCAGAAGAATTAAACTGGAATCAGTTAACAAAAATAAATCCCCAATCTGAGAGTTTTTTAGTTCCTAAAATGGAATCAGTGAGATGGAAAAGTACTGATGGCAAAGAAATTCAAGGTTTATTGTTATATCCACTAAATTCTGAAGAAACTAGTGGTAAATATCCATTATATGTAATGGCACATGGAGGTCCTACTAGCTCTGTAATTCCCAATTATGCACTAGGTAGATGGTACAATTTGCTATCTAATGGAATTGCAGTTTTTGCACCTAATTTTCGAGGTAGTACAGGGTTTGGTTTAGATTTTGCAGAAGCAAATATAGGAGATCTTGGCGGAATGGATTGGCAAGATATAAATTCAGGTATTGATTTTTTAATTACTAGAGGTATTGCAGATCCTGACCGTTTAGGTATTGGAGGTGGTAGTTATGGGGGTTTTATGACAGCTTGGGCTGTAACTCAGACTTCTAGATTTAAAGCTGCTGTTGCTCGTGCGGGGATATATGATTGGCGTGCTTTTCACGGTAAGACATATATTAATGGTTGGGAAGTTGTCCATTTTGGTGGGTCTGATTTTTCTGATGTTATTGAATTATGGGAAAAATTTTCTCCTATAAATTTTGTAAAAAATGTTACAACACCAACTTTGATTTTGCATGGAGAATTAGATTTGACTTGTCCGGTCGAGGGAGCTTACGCTTTTCATAGTTCTTTAAAAGATTTGAATGTTGAGACTGAATTAGTAGTCTATCCTAGAGAAGGTCATGGGACTGAAGAGAAAATTCATAAATTGGATGAAAGACAACGCCATGACAATTGGATTATTAATCGCCTTGTATAATTTAAAAGAGAAATAATTTCTCAAATTTTTTAAGAGGATTTTATGTCAATTACTTGGGCTATAACTATTATTTTGTTTATCTTGTTTTTAATCTCATTTCGTAGTAGATCTAACTTAATGAAATTAAAAAAGAGAGAATATTCCTTAAAATTGACAATTTGCATTATTATCATATCTTTATTTATGATTTATACGGTTTCTGAATATTTGAGTAATCATCTTTTTAACTAATAACAAAGTCGATTTTTGTAAATAAATATTTCTAAATAGAGAGGTTTTTTCATGAGTTTAACTGTAAATCAATTGGGAGAGACAGGAATTAATGTTACACGTTTAGGTTTTGGGGCTATGGAATTTCGTAAAAACACGAATTATTTTGATTATGTTCCTGAAAAAGAGGCCAATACGATTTTGAATATGGTCCTAGATGCAGGAATAAATTTCATTGATACTTCAATTGATTATGGAGAAAGCGAAGAATTAATTGGGAAATCGATTTCTCATAGACGATCAGAGTTTGTTTTAGCTACAAAATGTAGTTGTCCTGTTGGAATGACTATTACTGGTGGTGGGAAGGATCATGTATATACTCGAGATAGAATTGTTGCTGGGATTAATCAAAGTCTTAAGAGGATGAAAACTGATTATTTGGATTTGGTTCAACTGCATGGCTCTCCTTCTATTGATGTAATAAATGAATTGGAAGTTATTGAAACATTAAATGACGTTAAAAAAGAAGGAAAAATAAGATTTATAGGAGTTTCAACTTCTTTACCTATGTTGGCTCAGTTTATTAGTCTTGGATTTTTTGATGCTTTTCAGATTCCTTATTCTGCTTTAAATAGGACACATGAAGATTGGATTTCAAAATCATTTAATGCAGGTATTGGGACAATAATTCGTGGCGGCGTCTCAAAAGGAGAATTTGTTAGTAAAGGTTTATTGAAACAAGAAGCATCGTGGCGAGAAATGTATAAGACACAGTATCATGAATGGGATTATTTTACTCAAGCAGGTTTAGATGATTTATTGGAAGAGGGAGAGTCTAAAACTAGTTTTTTACTTAGATTTACTTTGTCACATCCTGAATTAAATACAACTATAGTCGGGACTGCAAATCAACAACATTTTAAGGATAATATCGCTACTGCAAATAAAGGTATTTTGTCGGAAGAAATTTATTTAGAAGCCAAAAAAAGATTAGATCTTATAGGTATTTCACCTAGTAAATGATTTAGCTATTTACCTTAACGCTATACAATTTATCAAATTTTTAGAATCTATTATTAATTCACGATATATTAATAGGCTAGAGAGTCTCTCTAGCCTATTGTTTTGATAGTATTTATTCCAAATCAATTGGTTGTGGGGTTGTACGTAAGTATGGCGTTACTTCTGTAAATCCCTTAGGGAAAAGATCTGGAATGTCTTCTGTTTTTATAGTAGGTAAAACAACGCAATCTTCACCTTGTGTCCAATTTGCTGGGGTAGCGACTTTTTGAGTTGCAGTAAGTTGAAGAGAATCAATTACCCTCAAAACTTCAGCAAAATTTCTTCCAGTTGACGGAGGATAAGTTAGTGTTAATTTAACAGTTTTATCTGGTGCAATTACGAATAAAGTTCTTACTGTATGGGTATTACTTGCGTTTGGATGAATCATGTCATACAAATCAGCTATTTTGTTATCTTGGTCAGCAATTAATGGGAAATTCACATCAGCATTTTGTGTGGAGTTAATATCTTGAATCCATCCTTTATGAGATTCAAGAGGGTCTACACTTAATGCAATTGCTTTCACGTTTCTTTTGTCGAATTATTTTTTCAAATTTGCTACTTTGCCAAGTTCGGTAGTACAAACTGGAGTATAATCAGCTGGATGAGACATTAACAATGCCCAACTATCTCCAATCCAAGAATGAAAATTAATTTCGCCTTCAGTAGTTTTTGCTGTAAAATTTGGAGCTATATCTCCTAATTTGATACTCATTTTTTTCTCCTTGATTATTTAAATAAAAAAAACCCGTTCAATTTTCTGAACGGGCAACTTTAATTGGTTGATTATGAATTATAAACGTTATTAGAAGCCCTAAATAGGGCAACTACACAAATGAAACAAATCGTCTTTATATCTAATCAACATTTCTAAATGATAAAATAGTTAATTGCTATAGTCAATTATTCTATTTTATTAATTGTAAATTGGAAAATGTAAATGAGTGAAAATTTTATACGGAGATATGATGTTGACTCAGTAAGAGTTTTAGCAATATTTTTATTGATTGTTTATCATTCAGTTATTGGATTTCAGCCTTGGGGTAAGGATGTATATTTTATTGTCAACAAAGACTTTTTAGAATCTATTTGGTTGATTATGATGGCAATAAATATTTGGAGAATACCTATCTTATTTGTTGTTTCGGGAATGGGTGTTTATTTTGCGATGCGACGTAGGACAGCTTGGCAATTGATAGGAGATAGAGCGTATAGAATTTTTCTGCCTTTTTGGTTTGGAGTGTTTTTTATAGCTCCAATACATGAATATTTATTCTATGTATATAACGAAAAAATATATGAATATACACCAACTTTTGGTCATTTATGGTTTTTGTTTAATATTTTCATTTACATTTTATTTTTACTTCCTGTTTTTATATATTTTAAAAAATTTCCTGGTAATTTCATATTCAAATCAATTAGATATTTAATATCAAAACCTTTTGTGATTATTCCAGTTTTTTCACTTCCAATAGTTATTGAAGTTCTATTGTTACAGCCTAAAACTTTTGAAGGTTATATATTGGAACCAGGGCATGGATTTATTTTAGGTTTGCTATGTTTTTTGAGTGGATTTATTTTTGTATCTTTAGGTAAAGATTTTTGGATTAGTGTCCAGAAAGCAAAGTTTTTAAGCTTGGTGTTATCGATTTCTTTTTATCTAATACGAATCCTTGTGCTTTTGGAAAGCGAATTTAAAGAGGACTATTCAAATTTATTTCTTGCAATTGAATGCTCAACTTGGATGTTAACAATATTTGGTTTTGCTGCCACATATTTTAATAGACCTTCGAAAGCTTTATCTTATTTGAGTAGTGCAGTATATCCTGTATATATTTTTCACATGATTGCACAGTATTCTTTTTCAATATTGATTTTTCCTATTGGAATACCTGCATTAATAAAATATTTAATATTAGTTACGGCTACCATCGGAGGTAGTTTCTTACTATATGAAATTTTCAAAAGAATTCGGTGGGTTAGAATTTTAGTTGGGATATCAAGGTAATTATTTTTTATAGGTTACTTAAAAATTGAAAAATTCTATCAGAATGTCCAGGCAGGTTTCCTTCGTGTGCGTAATCTGGATAAACTACCACTTCTTTTTTAGAAGTAATTTTATTATATGCAGCAAATTGAGTTGAAGGCGGACAAACAGTATCTAAAAGGCTAATTGCCATTAAAACTTCACCTTTTATTCGAGGGGCTAAATGGTGGATGTCTATGTAACCAAGTTTTTCGAAAATTTTTTTTTCTGAATCATGAAGTGGATCAAATTTTCTGAAATAATCATGCAATTCAAAATATGCATTTGAGTTATTTACAGCTTGGTCAAGTTCCCAAACTCTTTTGTAGTCTGATAGAAATGGTAAAACTGGAGCAATCATTTTAATTTCAGGGATTAACGAGCTACAAGCAATACTTAAACCACCACCTTGACTTCTTCCTGTAACTCCTATTCGATTTTTATCTACATTTGGAAGATCCATAATGATTTTTGTTAGTAAGGCGGTATCTAAAAATATTTGTCTGAATAATAATTTTTTAGGATCATTTTCGCTCAAACCTCTTATTATATGTCCTCTTAAAGTATTTCCTATAGTATTTCCTAAATCTTGAGAAGTACCTCCTTGGCCTCTGCAATCTAATGCTGCTACAGTAAATCCTTGTGCAACAAATGCTAACTTATTATCGTCAGACCAATCTCCTGAACTTCCTTGATATCCATGAAAAATTATTACTGCTGGGTTAGGCTTGTTTATATCTTTTGGTTGGAGTAGTTTTGCATGTATTCTAGCATTTTCGGTTCCTGTGAAATATAAATCTGAGCAATTTGCAAAAGAGGTTTCAAAAGTTGATTTTTTGATTTCAACTTTTGTGTCGATTTTTAGTAATGAATTTAAACTATCATCCCAATAGGCATCAAAATCTTCTGGTATAGGGTTGGTTCCTGTGTATTTTCTCAATTGATCTATATGCATATCAAATAATGGCATTTCAGGTTCCTTTCTAACTTGTTTATAGATGAGATTTTAATACAAAAATGAAATTCAATAAAGGATATTGTTGTAATAAAAGTATATAGAAATATTATTTTGAACTATTGACTAATAAAAATACTTAGTATATGCTTATTAAAAAATTTAGCAGAGGTGTATTAAAATTGTTAATGTATAAATCTTATCCGGTTTTGTTTCTGGTTTCTCTTTCTCTTTTTCTTTTAATTGCTTGTTCAGGTAGGCCAACACAAAAGACACCTGTTTCAACTGAAAATAAAGAATCCACGACTACTTCTGTAGAATCTAAAGATTCTGGAGTATTAGTTATTTATTCGGGACGTAAAGAGTCTTTAGTGGGCCCAATTATTGAACAGTTCAAAGATGCGACTGGGATTGATGTTAAAGTGAAATATGGAAAGACTGGTGAAATCGCTGCTACGATTTTAGAAGAGGGTGATAAATCACCTGCTGACGTTTTCTTTGCTCAAGATCCTGGTGGTTTAGGAGCTATTGCCAATGCTGATATGTTAAAAATTTTACCAGATTCTATTCTTGATAAAGTGCCAAGTTGGGCTGTTTCAGGAGAATCTTTGTGGGTAGGCATATCAGGTAGAGCTAGAGCAGTTGTATATAACACTGAAAATGTTGATCCTGCTGATTTACCTGATACTTTAGAAGGATTTACAGATCCAAAATGGAAAGGTCGAATTGGTTGGCCTCCAACAAATGGATCTTTCCAGGCTATGGTTACTGCTATGAGAGTAAAGTGGGGTGAGGAAAAAACACGTGAATGGTTAAAGGGAATTCAAGCGAATGAACCAATTGTTTATCCTAAGAATACTCCTACTGTAGCAGCTGCAGGAGCCGGAGAGATTGATGTAGGATTCGTGAATCATTATTATTTGTATAGATTTTTAGCTTCTGAAGGTGATGAGTTTGGTGCTCGAAATCATTACTTAGAAGGAGGCGGTCCAGGAAGTTTAGTTTTGGTTGCCGGAGCAGGTATTCTCAAAACCGGTAAAAATCAAGATAATGCAGAGAGATTCTTGAGTTTTATGTTGTCTAAGGTTGCTCAACAATACTTTGCTGGACAAACTTATGAATATCCTGTAGTTGAAGGAGTCAAGGTCAGTAGAATTCTAGTGCCTATTGATGAAGTTACTAAAGTCGAAATTGATATGGCAGATTTAGAAGATTTGAAAGGAACTCAAGTATTATTACGTGACCTTGGATTAATTAACTGATGTTTTTCAACTGTTATTTTAGTACTATAAATCCTAGTTTTCTGGGTACTAAATAACATTCCATTATTTATTAATAGGTGGCAGATTTAGTGAATTTATTTTCAGCCAATAAAAATTCCTATCGTATGCCACCTATTTTATTTGTTTTTATTACTCTGTTTGTAGCTTTAATTATGGTAATTCCTTTACTTTACTTATTATTGCGAATAACCCAACTGTCTTTAGACGATTTGTTAGTCTTGGTAAGTAATAGGGCTTTTCAGACGCTAACTCGATCATTGGTTTTAATGATTTGTGTGACGACTCTATCTTCCATGATTGCTATTCCTTTAGCCTGGATTACAGCTAGAACATATCTTCCTTTTAGAAAAATTTGGATTATTTTAGTAATGTTACCTCTAGTTATACCCAGTTATGTTGGTGCATATTTGTTTTTATCAGTTTTTGGTCCCACTGGATTATTTCAAAAGGGATTGGAAGTATTATTTGAAGTTCAAAGATTACCTGATATCAGAGGATTATTTGGTGCAACAATTGTTTTGTCTTTACTTAGTTATCCCTATTTATTTATTACTTTGCGAGGGGCTATTTCAGGATTAGACATTTCAATGGAAGAATCTTCTAGAATCCTAGGACATAACAGCTTTTGGACCTTCATCAAAGTAACTTTACCTCAATTGAGATTTCCTTTTGTGTCAGGTGCATTATTAATTTCATTGTATACATTGAGTGATTTTGGGGCTGTCTCAATATTTAATTACAATACTTTTAGCTGGACAATTTACCAACAATACAATTCTTTAGTAGATCGTTCTATGAGTGCTTTGTTTTCAATAATATTTGTTTTATTAGCATTTTTAATAGTCTTAATAGAATTCAAAACTCGTGGATTTCAAAAATACTACCGGATTGGGAGTGGGATTTCACGTAAACCAAAACCAATTTCTTTAGGTTTTTGGAAGTTTCCTGTCTATCTATTTTTATTTGTGGTCATAGGATTTTCTTTGATTTTGCCAATATCGATGCTGTTTGTTTGGTTATTTAAAGGTATGTACTTTGGTGATTCAATTGTTTTTTCTTGGTCTCCAATTTTCAATTCAATTTTTGTTTCGGTTTTATCAGCATTATTAATTGTATTTTTTAGTTTTGCTACATCTATTATTCTTGTTAGGTATTCTTTAACTGGGAATAGATTTTTTGAATCTATAAGTTATTTGGGTTTTGTTTTGCCAGGCGTTGTAGTTGCAATTTCTGTAGTTTATTTTGCTGCAAATTATATAGGCATTTTGTATCAAACTACAGCAGTACTGATTTTAGCGTATGTAATTTTATTTTTCCCAGTTGCTTTAGGTGCTATTCGTTCTGTTTTATTACAAATTAATCCTAGGCTAGAAGACGCAGCTCATGGAATGTCACATAATTATTTTAGTGTTTTATTTAGAATCAATGTTCCATTGATGAAACCTGGTTTAATAATGGGATTTGCAATGGTATTTTTACTTGTTATGAAGGAATTACCTGTAACGTTGATTTTAGGACCTTTGGGTTTTAAAACTTTAGCCACAGAAGTGTGGTCTTTTTCTTCTGAAGCGTTTTTTGTAAGCGCAGCTGTGCCGGCTTTAATAATAATATTAATTTGCTCATTACCTATGTTAGTGATTATAATTTGGGATAAGAGAATTGGTGATTAACAAATGAGTTTATTAAAATGTTCATCTGTATTTAAAGCATTTGGTAATATTGAAGCTTTGTGTGATGTTTCAATAGATGTTAATCCTGGTGATATTTTAGCTGTAGTTGGAGAAAGTGGTTGTGGTAAGACTACTTTGTTACGAGCTATTGCTGGATTTGAAACGATTGATAATGGCGAGATTAATATCAAGGGACAAACCGTTTCATCCGATCAAATACACGTTTTACCTGAAAACAGGAATTTGGGAATGGTATTTCAGGAATATTCCTTGTTCCCACATATGAATGTTGAATCTAATATAATTTTTGGATTACGTTCTTATGATTCAGTTGAGAAAAAAAATAGAGTAAAAGAAGTTTTAGAATTGGTGCGATTACCAGGGTACGAGAATAGGTATCCACATGAATTATCTGGTGGTCAACAGCAAAGGATTGCATTAGCTAGGAGTTTAGCCCCAAACCCTACATTAATTTTACTAGACGAGCCATTTAGCAATCTAGATTCAGTTAATAGAGTAGATATGTTAAATGATCTTCAATCAATTATAAGAGATAGCCAAATAGCTACAATTTTGGTTACACATGACAAAGAAGAAGCTTTTTCTGTTGCTGACAGTTTAGCTGTAATGGTGGACGGTAAAATCAATCAATACGCAAAACCTAATGAAATTTATTTTTATCCTAAAAATTATAAAGTAGCAAAATTAGTTTCAAATGCTGAATTTATATCAGGGAATCTTAATAATGGGCTTGTGGATTGTTCGTTAGGTTCATTTCCTTATTTTGATTCAACTGGGAAAATGAATCCTGTATCTGAAGTAATCGTTATGATTAGATTTGGTGATTTTAGAGCAGTGTATGATCCTAACGGAAACTTTTTTGTATCTTCTATAGAATTTAAGGGTTCACATTATATTGTTACTGTAAAATCTTTTAGAAGTTCGACATATATTAAATCTATTGAATCATTAGATACGAATTTGGCTATAAATACTAAAGTTAACTTGGTACCTGTAAACCCGGATCCTTTATTGGTATTTCCAAAAAATCATTAAGAAAAGTGTTTAAAATTGTAAAAAAATTTATTTGATTAAAATATTTATAAATGTTAGTTTAAATTAATTAGGAGTGAAAAATGTCTAAAATTAAGCAAGCTAGATTATCTATGGCAATGGAAAATTATTTGCTTTCAATTTTCCGGATTCAAGAAGAAGGTGAAACTGTTACAATCACACAGTTGGCGGAACATTTAAAAACACTTCCAGAAGGTGAAGGATTGGGTACTTCTTTACCGTCTGTTTCTGCAATGCTTCGTAGGATGGAAAAGGAAGGTTTTATAGATATTGAGACTAAGAAAAAGATTATATCTTTTACAAGAAGTGGAATCGCAAATGCTGAAATAATAGTTAGGAAGCATAGACTAGCGGAAAGATTAGTTGTAGATTTGTTTGGTGTTGAATTATATAGAGCTCATACTGAAGCACATCTTTTGGAACATGCAATTTCTCCATATTTGGAAAACAAAGTTTTAGCAAAACTTGGAAATCCATCTATTTCACCATATGGATTTCCTATACCAGGCAGTAATTATGTTATAAATAAAAAGGCTATTCGTTTAAGTGAATTAGGTTCAGGGTTAAATTTTGTAATTGATAGAATCCCTGAAGATGATGAAAGTTTATTAAAATATTTAGTTGAAAACAATGTGGTGCCAGGCCAGGCGGGGATACTAAAAGATATAAATAAATCTACAAAAACAATTTCTATTCTTTGTGCAGCTAAGGAGTCTTTTTTTGGATTTGAAGTTGGGACGTTAATTTGGGTGATTCCTAGTTGATTTGAAAATTTTATTTACCTGAATTACAATTGACTTGTTTTTGGGGGATATAATGTTAAAGGGATCGAAAATTAGTCATCGACATTTAGTTTCTCATTTATTTCGCCGAGCTGGTTTTGGGGTTTCCGACAGAGACATTGGTAAATATTTGTATAAAAGTTACGAGGATATCGTTGATGAATTAATTGGTTCTGGAGATTTCATCGATTTCGAGGATGATGATATTCTTGAGAGATATTATGGTGAAAAAAATATATATACAGTCCCAGCTCGTAATATTTATAGAATGATCAATACAAAGAACCCTCTTCAAGAAAAAATTGCACTTTTTTGGCACCATCTTTTAGCTACTGGTTATTCAAAAGATTCTGTTCCTTGGTCTAGTGACCATCAGATCAATTTATTTCGTCGCTTTGGTTTAACGGATTTCAAAACAATTCTTGTTAAAATTTCTAAAGATCCTGCTATGATCTCTTGGCTAGATAACAATGAAAATCATGCAGGGGAACCAAACGAGAATTATGGACGTGAATTGTTGGAATTATTTTCTATGGGAGTAGGAAATTATACTGAAGAGGACGTGAAAAATTGTGCTTATTCTTTTACAGGATGGACTTTTACTCAATTAATTCCTTTATATCCGACAGGTCACTATTTACCAGATTTTGAGTTTTTAAGCCATGAGCATGAATATTCTATGAAAAAATTTTTAGGACATTGTGGCAGATTTAATGGAGAAGATGTAATTGACATAATTGTTAAGCAGCCTGCTACAGCTCGTTTCTTATGTAGGCATTTGTATAATTTTTTTGTTGCAGATGAAAAACAGGTGCCTGCTTGGAATACAGAACCACCGATTGATTCTAGTGCCATAAATGAATTAGAACATGCTTATTTTGAATCTAATGGTGATATTAGACATATTATAAAAACGTTGTTTAATTCAGATTTTTTCAAAAAATCTTTGTATAAAAAAGTGAAAAGCCCCACAGAGCTAATTGTAGGTGTAATTAAGTTAGTTGAAACGTATCGATTTCCTGAAATGGGTTTAACTGATTTGGTTTATGCAGGGACATATATGGGGCAACAACTTATTAATCCGCCAACTGTCGAAGGTTGGCACACAGGAATGGAATGGATTGACGGAGGGACATTGTCTGAAAGAATTAATTTTGTAACTGAACAATTTGTCGACACTCAAAAACCTGGAATTAAATTTATGTTAGAAAAGCTTTCTTTGAATTCAGGAAATTCTCAAAGTAATTATTTATTAGACCAATGTTTAGAAATAGTTGGATTGATAGATGTTAAAAATGAAACTAGAGAAGGAATTTTGTCGGATTTTATTTTAATGGAAAAATCTTTTTTTGGAGACAAAGATTCTGACGAATTTAAGGTTAATCGTGTAGCTAGAATGCTTCAATTAGTTTTATCTACAAGGGAATATCAGTTATGTTGAAATTTTGCATGTTTAACTTAAGGTGGAAATTTTATGAGTAGGCCGTATGCTTTACTTCGGGCAGGATTTCCATATTTTACTACTATAGGTGTTCGTCGTAATCAAAATGTTACTCATCCCACTGATATTGCTTTTGGGAAAAATGGTGAAATATACATAGTTTGTCAAATGCATATATCTCAAAATACAGGAATTGTTGTTTTAAATATTGAGGATGATTGCTTGGATTTTTTTAGTCTGCAAGGATCCAATTTTGGTCAAGCTAGATTTCCTGAGTGCATATTAATTGATGATAATGAAATTCTTTATATTTCCGATTCTGCTTTGAATAGAATTACTTTGCTTTCAAAAGATGGTGAATATATTAGTCATTGGGGTGAATTTGGTTCAAAAGAGGGACAATTGAACAGACCATCTGGTATGTCTTTTGATTCTAAAGGTAATATTTATATCTCTGACACCATGAACCATAGGGTTCAAAAATTTTCAAAAGATGGTGAATATATTAGCTGTATAGGTGTATTTGGGTCAAAAGATGGTGAAATGAATATGCCTTTTGGTATTAAGGTTGATGAATTGGATTATTTATATGTTGCCGATTGGCGTAATGATAGGATTCAAAAATTTGATTCTGATGGTAAATTTGTGATGAGTATTGGTAAATCAGGTGCTGGACGTGGAGAATTTAATCGTCCATCCGGGGTAGATGTTGATTTAGATGGTGATATTTATGTAGCTGACACAATGAATAACAGAGTCCAATTATTTAATGAGAAGGGTAGATACGTACAACGTTTTTTAGGTGATGCGACTTTGTCTAAATCTGCTGTTGAATTGATGCAAGTACAAAGTTTACCACTGAGGTTGAGGGATTCTGCAGATCTAGAATCACAGAAATGGTTGACGCATCCAAGGAGTGTAAAAATCAATTCAGATGGAATGATGTTTGTTCCAGATTATCATAGATATAGAGTGCAGATTTATAAAAAAGAAGCTTACCATTTGAAAGAAAGTCAATTAGCTCCTGAACAGAGGTCTCCAAAATTAAAAACGGTTTAGTTAATTATTTAGTATAACCAAAGGTTTTGTTGTCGGTAATTTTATTATCTTGTATATATTCGAAGTTAATATCTTCTCCAATACCAGGTAATTTTGGAACATGTACATAACCATCTTTGTCTAATGGTTCAAATGGAGTTTTAAACCATGGTGGCCCTATATCAAGATCTCTAAATGGGTGTTCCAGGCCTTTTTCATAATATGTTCCATCAATCCCCATGGCTGCAAGTACTTGCATGTTTGCTCCTTGTCCTCCATGTATTTCCATATTCATTCCAAAAGATTCTGCGAGATGAACTAATTTAATTAAAGCAGTTATTCCTCCTACTTCCCCGGCTCCACCTCGAAGCATATCACAGGCGCCAAATTTTGCCCATTCAGCTCTTGATTTGAAGCTGCCTTCAATATTTTCAGGACCTAGGATAGCAATATCAAGTTGATCGCACAACCAAATATATGAGGACATGCTATGCTCATTCATTGGTTCTTCTAACCATACAAAATTGAGTTTTTCGATTGCTCGGCCTAATTCTTTTGCTTCTTGTCTACTATAATGATGATGGGGGTCTAGCATTAAGTCTATTTCTGGACCTACAGCATCTCTTACGGCTTCACATGCTTCAATGTCTTTTTTTAAGCTTGGGGCCCAAGAAATTGGAGGACACCATAGGTGTAATTTAATTGCTTTATATCCTTTATCTACTAATTTTTTTGAAAAATTTGCATAATCTTCAGGAGAACTTAATCCTCCAGGTGTTTCATCTCCAGGCATAATACTTGCATAAGCAAGAATTTTTTTGCGATTACCTCCAAGCATTTTATATACAGGAATATTAAGATATCTTCCACATAGATCCCATAAAGCAATGTCTGCTGCAGCCATAATCATATCTGTGAGATTATGATTGAGTTTTTGAATTCTCCTAAATCTTTGCCAAATCTTTTCTCGATCAAATGCATCTTCACCCATCATTGCAGGCTCTATAACAGATTTGCATATTTCTTGTGAAACTCCACCAAAAGCATATCCTTCGGCACCGTTATCAGCTTTAATAGTTAATAATGTATTTTTAGATTCATGTTCTTTCCCCACACTCGGATGGCCTTCGAGGTCTCTCCAGACAGTTGTAGAATATCTGAAGGGAGTTGTTGTAACGCTAATGATTTTCATAGTAGCCCTTTCGCTATAAGAATTTGTTTAAGAAACTAACAACTTGATTGAAATATTCGATCTGATATACATGTTTGCCAGATGGTCTATAACATTTGAATTTATTAGAATTATTTCCTTTTTCATATGATGGTTTTACAATTTCCAGCAAGTCATCAACTCCAGTAGATGGCATATCTTCATCTTCAGTGGGTGCAATCATAATTAAAGGTCTTGGGTTAATACATGCTGAAATAATTTCTCCATGATCAAAGTATTTTAAAAGACCTGGAATATATCCTGCAGAACTGTGCCTCCAAGGTTTACCTTCATATAGATTTCTATATAAACTTCCTATTCCTCCACATACTGGTGCTCCTACAGCAATCGAAGGATCACAAGCCATTCCATACCATGCTCCTACTCCTCCTAATGACATTCCTGTTAAGGCAATTCTATTTGAGTTAACAGTATCAATTGATTCAAGAATTCGTGCTGCAAGTAATGTTTCTTCTACAGTGTATCCATATTGGGTTCGCCCAAGTGGAGATAGTAATTTTGCTTCTTGTTCCCATTGTTCTAAAGTTCCTCTTCGTTCAACACTTCCTTTAAGAGATATTGATATCGTTGCATATCCTAGTCTTGCTAATTGTCTAGCCCATCCAAAAAGTTGACCTTTATTTGGGTGTGGTCTATAGAATTTTTTGTGAGTGATACTTTCTTTGGTTGCAGCAGTACCTCCCATGCAAACAATTCCAGCTAAGCTGTTAGGGCTATTGGTTATAGGCGTAATTACTATAGCTTCAATTTTTTCAGACAAAGAATTTTGATATTTTACTGTATATTCAATCAATTCTTCTTTTTCTATTGGTTTACTTACATCAAAATGAATATTTCGAGGTAATTCTTCTATTCCTAATACTTCTAAAAGTTTTTCTCTAACATTTTTAGAGGCTATATTTTTTTTATATGCAGGTGTTAATCCTTTCGGGATTTTTTGCTTGATTTCTGGATATAATTTGTCTATATCTATAGGATTTTTGTTGTTAGACAATTTTTCACCTTTGATTAATATTTGTTACTTTACTATTTTAATAATTTATTGAAAAGGAAATAAGTCATGAAATACCTTTTTGTTTAATTTAAAGGTTCAAAAATTATATTAACTAAACTTGACACTTGTTATGATCTATCTTACATTTGAATATTATAGGGGCCCGTAGCTCAGTGGTTAGAGCGGTCGGCTCATAACCGATTGGTCGTAGGTTCGATTCCTACCGGGCCCACCATTAATGGCTTTATTTTCCCCAATTAATCACAAATTCTTTTTGTGTTTTTGTCTGAGGTGACTGTAGCCAATTATTTGGCAGGTCTTTCCTTAGTGAAGCTATTTTATTTATTGCTTCTTTACCTGTGTATCCATGGCGTACAAAATAGCAACCAACTACTATTCCTGTTCGCCCTAAACCTCTTAGGCAATGAATATAGATTTTATTTCCCGTAGTTATTTCTTGATCTATATAATTGAGAATTTCTTCCATTTCGTTTTTTGCGGGAGTTGACAGATCTTTAATTGGTATACGTTTATACTTGATTGTTTTGGATAGTTTTGAATTAGAATTTATTAATTTGATACTGTGTGAATAAGGCGGTAATTCTTCTTCTTCAGTTAAATCAATAAAAGAATTTGTACCGGCTTCTATTAGTGTGTTTAATCGTTTTGTTGGTCCAAAATATCCTTTTGAAGGGTGTTTTATAAAAGCTAATATTTCATAAAACTTACTTACAAAGATTCTCCAAAAAAATTTTGGATGTTGTTTTCCAGGATAGTCGCCAGCTGAAATTTGGTCAGAAACGATATATGAATATGGAGGAATAGACATTTCTTTAAAAATCTTTTGTGGATGGTTAATTTATTTTCAATTTAGTTATTATAGATCATTCTTGAATTATTTGGATATTTTTGTTTTTAATATATATTGGTATATAAGAAATTTACTTAGTTATATTGAGGTTAAAGTTGAAATATTTGATTACCGGTGCAACTGGATTTATTGGGAAAGAATTGATTGATAAAATAAGGAAAAATGGAGATTCATTTGAAATTATTACAAGAAATTCAAATCGAGCAAAGAAAATTTTTCCAGATGCAAATTTAATCCATCAAATAGATTTAAAAACAGAAGTTCCAAAAGCGGATATTTTTAAAGATATTGATGTTGTAATTAATTTGGCAGGAGAATTTGTTTTTAATCCCTTTGGTTGGACCAAATCAAAAAAATTATCAATATATAATAGTAGAGTTTTATTAACTAAGAATTTGGTAAAGGGTATTTCGGCTAGCACTAATAATTCTATGGTTTTAGTTTCTGCAAGTGCAGTAGGATATTATCCACAGTCTGAAAATGGAAAGGTTTTTGATGAACAATCAAGCAGTGGTAAAGAATTCCTTTCTGAAGTTTGTCGTGATTGGGAAAATGAGGCTTTGTTAGCTAAAAACTTTGGAGTTTCTGTTTCTATTATTAGGTTAGGTATAGTTTTAGGTAAACAAGGTGGAGTTATTAAAAATTTTTATTGGCCATTCATTTTTGGTTTAGGAACGGTATTCGGCAAAGGTACACAATGGTGGTCCTGGATACATGTAAAAGATGTTGTGAATCTAATTTTGTTTTGTGCTGAAAATAGATTGAATGGTATATACAATGGAGTATCAGTACTTCCAGTAATGCACCAAGACTTTGTGAAAATGTTAGCTAAATTATTAAATAGGAGAGTTTATTTTAAATTTCCTGAGATTTTTTTGAAATTAATTTTTAGGGAAATGGCTTCTGAATTGATTAATAGCTATAATGTTAAGCCTAATGCAACACTTAAATCTGGTTATGAATTCATATATGATAACTTGAATGAAGCATTGGGAAATATTTTGAAAAGGGATAGTAAATGAATAAAGTAATTCTAATTTGTGGAATAGTTATATCGTTAATTTTCATAATTTTTATATTAATTAGAATTAATACTAGTGATACTAAAGTTCAAGTGACATATTCGACTGGTGAACAGACATGTAAGCAGTTCGAAGTTTTATTGAATTCAGTAAATACATTGCCGGATGTTGAATTTCAAAAAGCAGCTGAAAAGCTAGAGATTATTTCCCGCAATTCTGAACCAGCTTTTGTTGAAGCTGCCAGAGCTGTTGCTTCATCACTTGTACCAACTGTGAAGATGGAATCATTTTTAATGCTATCTGATAAGATGATTAATTTGTGTAAGAAAGAAGGATTTTGGAATTAATTATTAACATCCTTCAAATTGTTTTAATTCTGACCAGATACTTTTTATTGACCAACTACGTAAAGAAATTAAATCGGCATCACTTCCTTTAGAGAAAATTGATATTCTATTACTATTTTTAAACGCAGGATAGGTTCTTAGAGTTAGACATTGTTTTTTATTTGCAAATACTTCTACGATACTTCTGTCAATAAATATTCTTAATTCAAGTGGTTCATCTTTTTCTAGTTTCAATGGACCTGTTTCCGGGGATCTAGCTTTAACATTTTTTCTCAAAGATGAGTTCGATACATCTATCTGTAAGGAATCTATAATATTTTCGAAAGGATATCCTTCTGTATGATTACCCTTTAGAAAAGAGATTTTTGTATATTCTTCTTTGTTTGGGGATTGTAGTACATTGATTCCTACTTCCCTAGCTTGTTTGGGGTTAATAATTAATTCTATTTCTATAGATTTACCTTGAATTTCCTTGATGTCAATTTGATTATTTGCAGGAATATTGAATCCTTTCAGTTTTTTCTCGTTAAATCTTAATTGTTTTAATTCTTCAATAGGTTCTATATTTAAATAATTATTTTTTAGATATAAATGTCTAGGTAATGTCATAATTCCTTTTGTAGAATTTTGTGTTTGCTCTTTACCTTCTATTGTATTGAATATTGCAATACATCTACCTTTTGAATCGATTGTAGCTGAGGCAGCATGCAAGCTAGATGACATCCAGGGGCCGTAATTCATTCGTCCGTGTGTTTCAGGCGAAAATTTATGTTTTATAGGGTCGTAAGTACCTATGTAATAGTGACTTGCTCTTTTATGACTAAATAGTAATAGCAGATATTTATCTTTACTAATTGGCAGGAAATTTGGTACTGCAGCGTCTTCTCCAGGTTCAGCATGAAAGCTATCTTCGAATAAGGAGCCAATATGTTTCCAGTCATCTAGATTTGATGATTTGAATAAATGGTCAATGCCTACTGCGTCAACGCCTCGAGTTCCATTTTTATATGTTCCTGAAATTGAATAATATTCATTTTTTTCTTTCCAAATACAAGGATCGAAAACTCTGTAAGGTAGACCTTTATCATCTGTTTCTATAATTGGAATTATAGGATTATTTTTGTTTTTTTCCCAGTTTAATAATAACTTATCTGATGAAGTAGCGATGCAATTTCCTGATTCTGTTCCATGGTATATTGCAATTACTCTGTCTGCTTCAACTAATGATTGCCCGCTAAAACAGTCTTTTTCATATTCTGGGGAAATGGCTGGAGGTAGATCTATCCAGGAGATTAAATCATGACTAATTGCGTGACCCCAATGGACTCGATTTTGGTTGTTTCCTTTAAATTGATAAAAGAGATGATATGCACCTTTCCACTCACATAATCCATTTGGATCATTTAGGGAGTTTTGAGGTGGTGAAAAATGATATAAAGGTCGATCAATGTCTGAGCTTAATTCGATTCTTGACTTCTTAAATTCTTTTAATATTGTATTGTTTTTAATTATAGATTCAAGTTTTGAAGAAAGTTCAAGTGGGTAATGTTTTTGATTAATTGTCATTGTTTATACCATAGAAATTTATATTAATTGATTCATAGAATCATTATATTATTGAAATCAGATTTTATATTATTTTTTAAGGTGTTTTTTCATCATCAAAAGGGGGAAAATTTATAAATGGAAAAATCAGGCATTTTTACAGCTATTGTGTTAGGAGTAGTTCAAGGTATATTTGAATGGCTTCCTGTCAGTTCTCATTTAGTGATTAATCATTCTATTTCATTATTAGGGAAATCTTTTTTAGATTATGATTTAGGATATGGATTTTGGCTGCATTTAGGAACTATGCTTTCTGTAGTTACTTTATTGAGGAAAAATTTAATTGTTGATTTTAGAAAAATTGTTATTGACCAGAATGAAAGTTTTATTAATATATTTAAATTATTTCTTATTTCTACAGGAATAAGTTTATTTTTTGGTTCAATATTTTTTTTGATTTTAAGAATTCAACTTATTAATTGGGTAGGAATTGTTGTAATGGGAGTTTTTGGTTTATTGTTGTTTGCTGAAGGGCTATCTAAAAGGAGAAATTTTAGAAGAATATCAGGTTTTAATCTTTGGGATAGTTTGCTTGTTGGTTTTTTTCAAGGACTTGCGGTTGTTCCTGGTGTAAGTAGATCAGGGTTGGCAATGAGTATTTTGGTTAAAAGGAAATTAAATATTCATCATTGTTTTTTATTAAATTGTTATCTTAATATTCCTTTAAGTTTAGCTTCAGTAATATATATGGGAATTTCTGGCAGGATATTAGTTTCTTATGATTCAATTATTTCTTTAATATCATCTTTTTTTGTAGGCCTAATTTGTTTATCAATAATTTTTAAAACTTTTGAAAAATTTGAAGAAAGAAAATTAAAATTAGCTACAGCTTTTTTGATTTTGGGCAGTTGTTTATATCAGTTGATTGTTTAAATAATTGATTGAATTCAGCTTATTTTTGTAATTTTTTAATATATTTACCTTAATTTCTTCAAAAAAATATAAAACTGCGATATGTCGTTTTTGATTTAAATTTACGTACTTTATATTGTGTAAATAGTTAAATATAAAAAATGTTACGAAATCTGTAATTTTATGATTGAATACTGAATGAATTTAATTTCCTTTTCGGAAATTGATATTGAAATGATATCTTGATTTTTACGAATTTAGGAATCAGAATTAATATTATAAACTTTTTAAATTATATTGATTTGACTTAAAGTAGAGGTGAGTTCAAAGTGATTATTATGAATGTAAATTACATTGATTTTAGAGTTGTTTTTACATTTTTTATATGTACTATTATTTTTATAGCATGTTCTACAGGTTCAGATGCTAATAATGATGTGCAAGATATGCAATTAAAAGGAACTATCGAAATAGATGGTTCTAGTACAGTGTTCCCTATTTCCGAGGCAGCTGCTGAAGATTTTGGCAAATTACCTGGAATGTCTAAAATAAGAGTAAATGTTGGTGTGTCTGGTACTGGTGGAGGATTCAAGAGATTTACTGTCGGTGAAACAGATATTTCTAATGCTTCTAGGTCTATCAAAGGTAAAGAAAAAGAACAAGCTAAAGAGTATGGAGTTGAATATACACGATTTAAATTAGGTGATGATGGCTTATCAGTAGTTGTAAATAAATCAAATTCTTTTGTAGATTGTTTGACCGTAGAGGAATTGAAAGCTATTTGGAAACCTAGTTCCAATATTACTAATTGGAATCAAGTAAGACTTGGTTTTCCGGATGTAAAGTTACAAAGATATGGTCCTGATACTGATTCTGGAACTTTTGATTTCTTTACAGATGAAATCAATGGCGAACCGCAATCCAGTACTAGTGATTATATTGCTAGTGCTGATGATAACTATCTTGTTAAAGGTGTTAGTGCAGATAAAGGATCTTTAGGATATTTTGGATATGCATATTATATTGAAAATAAGTCGATGTTGAAGGTACTTGGAGTTGATAGCGGAAATGGTTGTGTTTCTCCTTCTACAGGAACTATTGAAGATGGATCCTACACACCTCTTTCAAGACCTTTATTTATTTACATAAATAATAATAGTTTACAAAGAGAAGAAGTTAAAGAATTTGTCAAATTTTATTTGGAAAATGGTGCAGGATTTACATCTGAAGTTGGATATGTTGCTTCACCAGATTCTGTTTATGCTGAAAATTTGAAAATATTTTTCAATCTCACTAAGTAATATATTTTTAATGTGTGGAAATTGAAACTTAATTATAAAACAGACGCTAGTTTATTGGGCTCTTATCATTTAGTGTAGAGGTAATTGTAATTAAGTTGAAAAATCTAGAATATATGTTAAATAAGTATCATTAATAATGTACGATAATTTTTTTACAAATGTTAACATTTTATTTAAGCTCAAAGAGCATTTTCTTAAGTATATGATTGCGTAATTATAGGAAAAAATTAAAGATGCCAAGGAAATTTTTCAGAGATATTGAAGGCAATATTTTCCGAGGTATATTTTTTGCATGTGCTTTTTTATCGATAATTGTTTCGGTGGTAATTGTATATAGTTTGTTAAGCCAGGCTTGGGGATTTTTTTCTGAGATTTCTTTTGTGGAATTTTTTTCTGGGACACGTTGGTCACCTATTTTAAAGCCTCGTTCTTATGGTGTTTTACCATTAGTTTCCGGAACTATTTTAGTATCTATGATAGCAGCAACATTTGCAGTTCCTGTTGGAGTAGGTGTAGCTATGTTTTTATCAGAATATGCTTCTGAAAGAACTAGAAAAACTTTTAGACCGTTGTTAGAAATATTGGCAGGTGTTCCTACAGTTGTGTATGGTTATTTTGCTTTATCATTTGTTACTCCAATTTTGGAAAAAATATTTCCTGACATAATGGTTTTCAATGCTTTAAGCGCAGGATTAGTAATGGGGTTAATGATTATTCCAATGATTTCTTCTATAACAGAGGATGCGATGATATCGGTTCCCAAATCTTTGAGAGAAGCTGGATATGCCTTAGGCTCGACGAAGATGGAAGTTTCACTGAAAATTGTTTTGCCTGCCGCTCTTTCTGGAATTGTAGCTGCTTCTATTTTAGGAATATCAAGAGCAATTGGTGAAACTATGTTAGTAACTATTGCTGCTGGGGCTACTCCCAAAATGGCTTGGAATCCATTAGAAGGAATTCAAACTATGACAGCATTTATAGTTCAGCTTAGTTTAGGTGAAACTCCACATGGTACTTTGGAATACAATACAATTTTTGCTGTTGGTTTTGTTTTGTTTGCTATGACCTTACTTATGAATTCTTTAGGTAGATATGTAGTTACTAGATGGGGGATCAAATATTGATAGAAACAAACCATACTTTTAATCGCAATATTAAAAGACGTCAAAACTTAGGTAAGTTATTTTATGTTTTGTTATTGTTGTTTAGTTTAGTAGGATTAATTGGTTTATCTGCCCTATTAATACAAATTCTTAGAGATGGGTTGCCGTACCTGAGTACCAATTTAATATTTAATTATCCCTCTAGGCATATTGATCAAGCTGGATTGAAATCGGCATTATTTGGAACTCTTTGGATTTTATCTCTTACAGCGCTTTTTTCTTTGCCTATAGGAATGGGAGCGGCTATATATTTGGAAGAGTTTGCAAAAAAGAATTGGATTACAAATTTCATTGAAATAAATGTTGGCAATTTAGCTGGGGTGCCTTCAATAGTTTATGGCTTACTTGGGCTTACTATTTTTGTTGAATTAATGGGTTTGGGAAGGGTAGTACTTGCGGGCGCCCTTACGATGACATTATTAATTTTACCAATAATCATTTTATCTACTAGAGAGTCTATCAAAGCTGTGCCTAACTCTTACAGAGAAGCGGCGTTAGCCTTAGGCGCTACAAAATGGCAAATGGTTAAAGGAGTTGTTTTGCCAATTGCTTTTCCAGGATTTTTAACAGGGGCTATTTTAGCTATGTCTAGAGCCATTGGTGAAAGCGCTCCAATGATTGCAATTAGCGCATTAGTATATATAACTTTTATACCAAGCCACGCTATGGATAGGTTTACAGTTTTGCCAATTCAAATTTTTAATTGGGTTTCTAGGCCTCAAGCTGAGTTTACTGGTTTAGCTGCTGCAGGAATAATTGTTTTATTGACAGTTTTATTATTGATGAATGCAGTAGCAGTTTATTTTAGGAATAGATATCAAGTTAAGTCTAATGAATAATTGGAGGATTTAATTGAACGAAAGTATATTGAATGTAAAGAATTTAAATGTTTGGTATAGGGATTTTCAAGCTTTAAAGGATGTCAATATAGATATTTTGTCTAACAAAGTAACTGCCTTAATAGGCCCATCTGGTTGTGGGAAAAGTACTATGCTTAGATGTATTAATAGAATGAATGATTTAATCCCTGATGCTAAGGTTCACGGAGAAATAAATTTTAATGGAGAAAATATTAATTCGAATCAACTTGATCCGATAGATATTAGATCTAAAATAGGAATGGTTTTTCAAAAACCTAATCCTTTTCCGAAATCTATTTTTGATAATGTTGCATTTGGTTTGAGGATTAATGGTTTTAAAGGTTCGATAGAAGATGAGGTTGAAAAATCATTGAAAAAAGCAGCACTTTGGGAAGATGTAAAAGATAGATTGAAAGATGGCGCTTTGGAATTATCTGGAGGTCAACAACAAAGACTTTGTATTGCTAGAACTTTAGCTGTTAATCCACAGGTAATGTTGATGGATGAACCTGCTTCAGCTCTTGATCCAATAGCTACTTTAGCAATTGAAGAGTTGATTCGAGATCTGTGCTCAGAAGTCTCTATTGTTATTGTTACTCATAATATGCAACAAGCTGCGAGGATATCACATAGAACTGCATTTTTTATGGTTGATCAAGATCGTTGTGGATATATGGTTGAAGAAGGAGAAACAAATCAGATTTTTACAGATCCTCAAGATGAAAGAACGGAATCTTATATTACAGGAAGATTTAGTTAGGAGATAAATTATGCCAAGAGAAAATTTTGATAGAGAAATAAGTGCTGTATCTAATGATTTATTGATTTTAGGGGGGATGGTGGATAAGGCTATTGAATCTTCAATGATTGCTCTAAAAAACATGGATAATCAATTGGCAAAAGATATCATATTTCAAGATGATTTTATTGACAGAAAGCAAATTGATATTGAAGAAAGATGCAATAATTTAATTGCTACTCAACAACCTATGGCAAGTGATTTAAGGACTTTAATAAGTATAATTCATATTGGAGTTGAATTAGAAAGAATGGGTGATTATGCTGAAGGTATAGCAAAGATAGCTATCCAAATGGGCAAAGAAGGTCCTCTAAAGCCTTTAATTGATATTCCAGCTATGGCTGATATTTCTAGAGATATGCTAAGTAAAAGTTTAGATTCTTTAGTGAATCGTGATTTGATTGCGGCTAGAAATGTTTTAAAACAGGATGATGAAGTAGATCAATTATACCAAAGGGTTTTTCAGGAGCTGCTTGGTATGATGAATGCTGATGCAGATGTTATTAAAAGAGCAACTTATTTGCTTTGGGTAGCTCATGACCTTGAGAGGGTTGCAGATAGAGCAACAAATGTTAGTGAGAGAGTTATATATTTAATCACCGGTAAGTTAGAAAACTAAATATCTTAACTCACAATTTTTAAGAATTAAATTTTTACTGAAGTGTGAAGTAATTTTGTAAGTTTTTAAGATTTGGTATCATTGCAGAATGAAGAATTTAAAATTTCTTACAATACTAAGTATATTTTCCTCAAGTTATTTACCTATATTGTCGATTCTAATTTTGTCGGGAATTTTTCGATTGAATGGGTTGGATTGGGATATAGGTTATTATTACACTCCTCATCCTGATGAAAGAGCTATACTAATTAAAGTTTCACAACTGGGATCTTCTACTGGATATTCATTTTTAGATGCTGAAAATAACTCTTGGAATCCTCAATGGTTTGCATATGGTAGTTTCCCTTTATACTTCTTGAAATTTTTTCAAGAAGGTCTTTCCTTTTTTACTGGAGAACCTTTAAATGATTTGCGCATTTTGGGGAGATTGATTTCAGTCACTGCTGATATGGGTACTATATTTTTTGTATATCTAATTGGGAAGGAAATGTTTGGCAAAAGAGAAGCAGTTTTATCTGCATTTTTTGTTGGGTTTTGTGTTTTGCATGTGCAGTTGAGCCATTTTTATGCAGTGGATACTTTGTTAACTTTTTTTGTTACTGGAATTTTGTTTTTTTTATATAAAATTTCTCGGTTTTGCAACTTAAAATATTCTATAGCTGTAGGTTTATTAACGGGTTTGGGAATTGCAACAAAAGTAAGTTTATTTCCTATATATTTCACAATTTTTATTTCATATGTGATTTTTGTCACATATCCATTGAAAATGCCGGATTCAAATTCAGCAAGTTTTTTTGGTCGATTTAGATATGCGAGTAAATGTTTTTTTGTTTGTATTTTGACATCTTTTTTTATGGTTATGGTATGCCAGCCATATATGTTTTTAGATTATTCGAAATTTATTTCTGATATTTCAGAACAATCTATGATGGTAAGGCGTTTATTGGATTATCCTTATACGAGGCAATATATTGGGACTTTGCCTTATTTTTATCAGTTATATCATTTGGTGATTTGGGGATTAGGTATTCCTTTTGGTTTATTAGCAATTTTAGGTTTTTTAACATCTTTTATAAGAGGAATTAATTTTAAAACTCAAATTTGTTTTACATTTTTCGCAGGAATTATTCCTGCTGGAATCATTGTTTTTAGTTCGAGTTTATGGGGTATATTTTTTGCAATCTCTATTTTGTTTTTTGCTTTATTTATTAATTTAACTATTCGGAAACAAAAAGCAAAAGAGGAAATTCTATTGCTTTCATGGGTGCTGCCATATTTTTTGATAGTTGGTGCATTTGAAGTGAAATTTTTACGATATTTATTGCCTATTGTTCCAATTTTATTTTTATTTTCTTCTAGGACTCTGGTTTTAGCTTGGGAGTTTGTTAAAGATAAAGGATTTCGAATTAAATTTTCTTTTTTGACATTAGTATTCATAGTTTTTTGTTTAGGGATAGCATATTTAATTTCATTTTCATCTATTTATTCAAAAAAACATTCTGCAGTTCGAATGTCTAATTGGATTCAAGAAAATGTACCTGAAGGGTCATTATTCCTAAATGAACTTTGGGATGAATATTTGCCAAATATGGGGAAATACAGATTAAAAACTCTTAATTTGTATCAACCTGATAATCCTTTGAAGAAAGCAGAAATTTCTTCTAAGTTAGCTGAAGCAGATTATATATATATCTATAGCCACAGGTTATATGCAACTATTTCTAATTTGCCAGAAAGATACCCTGAAACATCCGCTTATTACAGGTCTTTATTTTCTGGTCAACTTGGATATGAATTAGTCCATGTAGAATCAACATTTCCTTCAATAGCTAATTTTTATATTGTTAACGAAACGTTTTATCCGTCAAGTCTTGATCCTCCAAATAATTTAAGTGAATTTTATCAAGGAAATTATATTAATTTAGGTAGATCTGATGAAAGTTTTACTGTATATGATCATCCCGTAAATTTATTATTTAAAAATAATTCCAGATTTAGCTCTAATAAAATTCAAAAAATTATTACTCAAGATGCACAAAAATTCTCTGCAATAAATCCTAAATCTGCTGATGCTATGTTGTCTGCTAAAGATATGTTGAGTCAAAAAAAAGGAGGTGACTGGAATTCTATAATAGATAATAGAAAACTTTTTCTAGATTACCCAGTGCTTATATGGGTAATTTTTATTCACTTATTAGGTTTGATTTCTTTGCCGTTGACGGTAATGATATTTTCATCACTCAAGGATAAAGGTTTTTTATTTTCAAAAATCATAGGGTTATTAATTCTAAGCTATATAACATGGATTTTATTGAGTTTGAAAATTGCAGATTTTTCGAGATCATTAGTGTTAATAGTGATGTTTTTTATGTCAACCGTTTCAGTTTTAATATTTTTATTTAATAAGCACAATATCATGAATTCCATCAAGTTAAATTGGAAAATCTTTTTGAGAATGGAGTTGGTTTTTCTAGTTCCATTTTTAATATTTATTTTTATCAGGATGTTGAATCCTGATTTATGGCATCCCTACTTAGGTGGTGAGAAACCAATGGATTTAGCCTATTTAATTGCAATACTAAAGTCGTCTGTAATGCCACCATATGACCCTTGGTTTTCAGGAGGCTATTTAAATTACTATTATTTTGGTCAGTTTATGGTGGCTGTAATTATTCATGCCACTGGTGTTTTACCTGAGATAGCCTTTAATTTAGCCATAGCTACATTTTTTGCTTTTACATTTTCAGGGACTTTTTCAATAGTATTTAATTTAGCCGTTAAAAGTTTTCAGATTTCAAGTTTTAGAAAAATACTATTTATAAAAAGGCCCATGACATTTTTGCAAAGTGTTAAAAGATCACCAGTAATTGCTGGTATTTTTGGGGCTTTATTATTATCAGTTTTTGGGAATTTAGATGGTGGATTGCAGTTATTTGAAAATTTTTCAGAGATTATTTCAAAACGTAACTTTTCTTTTTGGGGGTTTGATTTTTGGAGAAGTAGTAGAATGATGAGTCCTGGTATAGAAATTACTGAGTTCCCATTTTTCACATTTTTATTTGCAGATTTACATGCTCATTTGATTGCGTTTCCGTATACTATATTATCCTTGGCTATTTGTATGTCTTTATTATTTTTTAATTACGAATCAGGGGAAAAAATAAAGGTATTTAATTCTAATTATAATGTTAATGAATTACTTAAGTTATCTATGTTGGGTATTTCTTTGGGAGCTTTAAGAGCAATTAATACTTGGGATTATCCTATATTTTTATTGATTTCAATTGTATCTATTTTTTGGATTTCGGTAATTAAGAATAAACTTTTTGGTATGGACACAATATTTACCGCTATTAAAAAGTCAGCATTTGTTTTTCTAATTGGATATTTATTATTTTTGCCGTATCATCTGAATTTTCATACATATTTTTCTTCAATTGAAAAAACTACCAATCAGACTGATTTCACACATTTTATATATATTTTTGGTCTCTTAATATTTTTAATTTCTAGTTTCTATTTTTATTTTGCATTAAAAGGTTTTAGAGGATTAAGTTCTGTTGGTAGTTATTTTAAGTTAAGGTTTAAAATATTTTGTGGGATATATTTATTTTTAACAATAATATTAGGTTTAATTTTTTATTTTCTTTTAGGTTTTACTTCTGTATTTTTATTCTGTTTATTTATATCTATTGTATATATTTGTATCAAATCTCTTAACAAAAGTGTTTTGTACGATCCTGTAATGTTTTTTGTAACTACATTGGTTCTAATTGGAATTTGTCTTCTAGTTGGATTAGAAATGTTTAGAGTTTCAGGGGATATTCAGAGAATGAATTCTATATTTAAATTTTATTTACAAATTTGGACGTTATTTGCGATAGTTGCTGGATTTTTTGCTTGGATATTGATTAATTTAAATTTTTCTTCCAGGCTCAATCAAATGAAGATAAATCTTCTTTGGAAAATTTTGTTTTTATTATTATTACTGTGTGTGATTATTTATCCGATTTTTGGGACGATTGAACGAATTAAAACTAGGTTTGATCAACAGCCCATTACTTTGAATGGGGCAGAATTTATGAAAACATCAATATATCAAAGCCAATACGGTCCTATAAATTTGAAATATGATTATGATGCGATTAATTGGATTAGGGATCATATTCAGGGGTCACCTATAATTTTAGAAGGTCAATTTCCTCTATATACATGGGGGAACAGGGTTTCAATTTATACAGGTCTTCCAACATTACTAGGTTGGGATTGGCATCAAAAACAACAAAGATGGGGAAATAAATCAAAAGTTCAAGAGAGAAAATTTATAGTTGATAATATATATAATACTACCAATATTCAACTTGCTAAAGAACTAATCAATTTATATCAAGTTGAGTATATTTATATTGGCGAACTAGAAAAGAAAAAATATTCATTTGAAGGCCTTAAGAAGTTTGAAAATTTTTCAGATATGAATCTTCAAGTAATTTATACAAATCACGAAGTGACAATTTATTCAGTTGATTCTCCTTAAGTATAGCTTCGTTTTTGAGAGTTATTGTTAATATTTTATAGGTTTGACATGTTCAGAGAGTCATCATAGAATGGTTCGTATCTACGATATACGATAGTTATTTATTATTATTAGTGATATTTACAGGAGGAATCAATTGTCAGTAAAGGCTTTTATTTTAATTACTACAAAGGTCGGAAAATCTAGAGAGGTACTGTCTAGGCTAAATGAAATAGATTCTATAGAAGCTGTGGATTCTGTTTTAGGACCTTATGATATTATAGCTGTAGCTAGAGGTGAAGATGTTAATTCTATAGGAGACTTGGTGCCTTCTATGATACATCCTATCGATGGTGTTGATAGAACTACAACATGTTTGTCTGTTAAAAAAGAATAGCGTAATTAATTAGCAGTTATTTTCATCTTAGTCATACATTTTTTCAAATGTTCTTTTGTGTTTGTGTAAATTTCGCTTCAGAAGATATTTAATATGTATATATAGTTTAGTTATTTTTGTATGGGGTAATTTATAAGATTCTAAAAACTTAGTATTTTACTAAATATGTTAAATACTTAAAGATTATTGGATTTATGATTACAATGTAAGGCAAGGATATTTTTATGTTTGAATCTGTGAACTCTAAAATTGATTTTCCTTTAATGGAAAGAGAAATTTTCTCCTGGTGGGAAGAAAATGGTATTGTTGAACTGTATCTTAATAGGAATGAAAAATCTACGAAGAAGTTTTCATTTATTGATGGCCCAATTACTGCTAATAATCCTATGGGTGTTCATCACGCTTGGGGTAGGACTTATAAAGATCTTTGGCAAAGATTCAAGACTATGCAAGGTTTTAAACAAAGATACCAAAATGGTTTTGATGGGCAAGGGTTATGGATTGAAGTTGAAGTTGAAAAAGAGCTTGGATTAAATTCCAAACGAGAAATTGAAACATTTGGAATTGATAAGTTTGTAGAGCTATGTAAAGCTAGAGTTAAGAAGTTTTCTGATATTCAAACGTCTCAATCTAAGAGATTAGGTTACTGGATGGATTGGGACAATTCTTATCACACATTGTCAGATGAGAACAATTATACAATTTGGCAGTTTTTGAAAATTTGTAATGAAAAAGGCTGGCTTTATGAAGGTACAGATGTGATGCCTTGGTGCCCAAGATGTGGTACTGGATTATCTCAACATGAAATTGTTACTGAAGGTTATAAAGAAGTTGTTCATCCTGGCCTTTTTGTAAAATTTAATTTAATTGATAGAAAAAATGAGTCTTTGTTGATTTGGACCACCACACCCTGGACTCTTTCTAGTAATACAGGTGTTTATTTACATCCTGATTTAAAATATGCTCGAGTTCAATTATCTTCAGGTGAAATATTTTATGTTTTAAATTCACGTCTAAATGTAATCCTTGAAGAACATAAAGTATTAGGATTTGTTAAAGGTAAAGAGTTAGATGGCTTGAGATATAAAGGACCTTATGATGAATTACCTATACAAAAAAATGTAATTCATAAGGTTGTTTGTAACGAAAATGTTAGTGAATCTGAAGGTACAGGTATAGTTCATACAGCTCCAGGAGCTGGACAAGAGGACTTTTTGATAAGTAAGAAAGAAGGTCTTGATGTTATTGCGCCTCTAGATGAATTTGGGACTTTTCTTGAAGGATTTGGGTGGCTTTCTGGAAAAAGTGTTAATGAAGTGAATGATGAAATTTTTGAAGATTTAAAAAATAAAGGGATTTTTTATCGAGTAGAAGATTATAAACATAGGTATCCCGTTTGCTGGAGATGCGATACAGAGCTTGTATTTAGATTGGTAGATGAATGGTTTATATCGATGGATGAACTTCGAGATATGATTGCGGATGTTACAAAAAAGATTAATTGGTACCCAGAGTTTGGATTAGATAGAGAGCTTGACTGGCTCAAGAATATGGATGACTGGATGATATCTAAAAAACGATATTGGGGTCTAGCATTGCCTATTTTCAAGTGTGTTGATTGTGGAAATTTTGAAGTTATAGGTAGTGAAAAAGAATTAGAAAATAGATGTGTCGAAGGATGGGAATCATTTAGTGGGAATTCCCCACATAGGCCGTGGATAGATTCAGTGAAAATTGAATGTTCTAATTGTGCCAAACACATTAATCGTATTAAAGATGTTGGTAATCCATGGTTAGATGCAGGTATAGTGCCTTTTTCCACATTAAATTACAGAAATGATAAGGAATATTGGAAAGATTGGTTTCCAGCAGATTGGATCTCAGAAAGTTTTCCTGGTCAATTTCGAAATTGGTTTTATTCTTTGCTATGTATGAGTACAGTTTTAGAAAATTCTCCGCCGTTTAAAAATATATTTTCTTATGCTTTGATGCGCGATGAAAAAGGTGAAGAAATGCATAAAAGTAAAGGGAATGCTATATGGTTTCATGATGCTGCTGAAGAAATGGGCGTAGATTCGATGCGTTGGTTGTATTCTAGGCATAATCCTGCAAACAATTTAATGTTTGGATTCAATGTTGCTGATGAAGTTCGAAGAATGTTAATTATTCCTCTATGGAACGTCTATTCTTTTTTTGTTACTTATGCCAATATTGACAAGTATGATCCAGCAGTTAAATCAGATCCTAAAAATCTTACAGAGTTGGATAGATGGATTCTATCTGAATTAAATATTTTGATTAAAAGTGTTACTGATTCGTTGGAGAAATATCAACCTGAGCGTGCTTCTAGAAGCGTTGAGCAGTTTATATATTATTTATCAAATTGGTATGTAAGGCGTAATAGAAGAAGATTTTGGAAAAATGGTACTGATAAAGATAAAATTGCTGCTTATTCAACCCTATATGAATGCTTAGTAGAGGTATCAAAATTAGTTGCTCCGTTTATGCCTTTTTTGAGTGAATCAATTTATAGGAATTTAGTGGGACATGATAGAGGGAAGTTAAGTGTACATTTAGAAGATTATCCTATATCAGACGATTCTATAATTGATCATAATCTTTCTAAAAAAACAGCTTTAGCAATGAAATTATCAAGTATAGGTCGATCTGCTAGAAGCAAAGCTGGAATTAAAGTTAGGCAACCAATTTCTAAAGCTATGGTATATTTAGATACTGAAGAAGAAGTACAACTGTTCTCAAGTGTGAAATCTCAAATGCTTGAAGAGTTGAATGTAAAAAATATTTTAATCACAAGGAAAAAAGAAGATATTTTTTCTTTAGAGATTAAAGCAAATATGTCAATTATTGGTCCAAAATTTGGACAAAAAGCAAATGAAGTCAAAAATCTTTTAGAACTTTCTAAACCACAAGAACTTTTGTCAAAATTTAATGATAAAGATTCTTGCCAAATCCAAGGTCACTTAATTACAAATGAAGATTTTGATGTTATTTCTTTAGAAAAAGATGGATTTGTAGTGAGTGGAGATGCAGGGTATTTTGTAGGTATAGATATTATTTTAACTGATGAATTGCAACTTGAAGGATTAGCTAGAGAATGGATTCATGCTATTCAAAATACTCGTAAAAATTCAGGGTTTGAAATTTCTCAAAGTATAAAAATTGAATATATTTCTAAACAAAAGTTAGATAATGTAATTGAAAATTTTGGTGAGTTGATTGCGAAAGAAACTCTTGCCAAAGATATATTAAAAGTTCAAAAATTGGAATCGACTGTAGTAGAAGAATTGAGCTTGAATGGAGAAGAAGTTAGTATAGGACTAACTCCTTTAGATTAGTGTACTTATGGTCTTTCACTTAAAGTTAAGTTAACCGATTTTTTTGTTTGATTTCTATAAAATTCCACTTTTATTTTATCTCCAGGAGAAAAACCCCATAAAATATCAAGAAATTGGTTCATATCTGTAGTTTTAAGATCATTTAATTTAGTAATTATATCTCCGGCTTCAATTCCAGCTTGGTTTGCTGGCCCTTGCTCTGTGATAGTTGTTACAATTATGCCTTCGTGATGTTTGATATTTAGTTCATTGGCTATTGCTTTAGTAAAATCTTGTCCTGAAATACCAAAAAATGGTCTGATTACTTTCCCTGTTTCAATAAGATTTTGGAGAATTTTTTTAGCAACATTAGATTCAATTGCAAATCCTATTCCTTGAGCTCCTCTAACTGTAGCTTGGTTTATACCTACAACTTCTCCATTTAAATTGATTAGTGGGCCGCCGCTATTACCTTCATTTATTGCTGCATCAGTTTGAATCAAACCATGAAATTGTCCAATTGAAGTAGTGATTGTTCTATCTAGGCCACTTATTATTCCAATTGTGACAGTTGGGCCACCTTTTAAAGCTAAAGCATTACCTACTGTTAATACCCATTGACCTACTTTTAATTTGTCAGAATTTGCAAATGTAGCATATTGAAGATTTTTTGAATCAATTTTTAAAACCGCAAGATCTGAAATTCTGTCAATTCCCACTATGTTAGCTTTGTAAGTTGGTTGATTTGGTAAATGAACTTTTATCTCTTTTGCATTTTCAATAACATGTGCATTTGTAAGAATATAGCCATTTGCTTTAGTGACTATACCTGTACCTGCTCCTTCACCTCTTACAGTATAGAATTTACTAATTTGGCTAGATTCAGTAGTTATGGAAGCTACCCATGGAGTAACTTCGTCTACTGTGTTAGAAACAGAATTTTTTTGCAAATCAAGTTGAAGACTAAGATTTTGAGGTTCTAAACCTATATTGTTTTTTGAATTTGAATCAATTTGATTGCAACTTAAAAAAACTATGATTAAAAATGATGAGACAATGAGTAATTTTTTTTTATTGATTATCATAGGCGATTAAAAATGATATGTTTTCATCACTTATTGTAGATTAATTTTTTAATTCTCGCTAGATTTATGTTGTATGTATTTATATGATAAAAATGATCCAAATAGCAGGATTAAACTAGAAATATATACCCAAGTAAGAAGTGCTAAAATTCCTGCGATAGATCCATATATAAGATTGTAATGGGTAGAAATTTTTAGATATTCTATGAATAAGATATTGCCCAAATTAAAAGCTATTGAAGATACAAATGCATACGGTATTATTTGTTTAATATTTATTTTTTTATTAGGTAAAAAAGTATATAAAAATAAAATTGTTAAAAATGATAATATTGGAAAAATTATTTTTGAAGATATAGTCCAAAAAAATTGTGTGAATATTTGTGAATCAGGTAAAAAATATCGAATCAATTCTATAGTGATAGATAGAATGGGACCACTAAGCAACCCAAAAATTAATAATATACTCACAATTATTACTAGAGTGAAATCTATAATCTTTTCTTGAATTAAATTTCGTGTTTTATTGATTTTCCAAGTAGTGTTAATACCTTTTCTGATTGTTGCAAATACAGACGAAGATGCCCAAATTAAAGTAATTACCCCAAATGCTCCTGAAAGGGGCCTGTCGATTGAGATTCCGTAGATTGTTGCACTAATAAATTCTTTAGATACTGGTAAGAATTTGGCTAAATTAACTGAGAAATCAGCTAATTCCTCAGCATCATTAGTCCCTAATAAAAAACCTATAATTGATGTGGCCAATAAAATTAATGGAAATATTGCAAAGAGAGTGTAGAAAGAAATCGAACTTGCAATTATATGACAATTTAGACCTAAAAATTCTTGAATCAGTCTAATTAGTCTAATTAGTATTAATGATTTTTGATATTTTGAAACATAATTTATCATTTGGCTTTTCGATCCTTGGATATTTTTAATAGGATATTTCAAATTATTATTTACTTATAGGATTTTTTAGGTATTCAAATTGCTTTCGTTGACATCTTACTTGTATCTAAATTAATATTATTCTTGGTCGTGCTATGTGAGGAGTTAGCGGTGCCTTGAACTCGCAATCCGCTATAGCGAGACTGAATTCCTTTTTTGAGGTTTTTTAACAGATAATTTATTAATTTAGTTACAATGTTGATATTTGGGTCCTGTGCGACAGATGATCACCTAACCCCGTCAGGTTCGGAAGAAAGCAGCGGTAAGTGTTTTATTTGGGTGCTGCAGATTTACTTGGATTGAGTTGTGCTATTTTTGTATTTATTTGTTGATTTATCGATTGATAGGTGCACGGCCACTAAAATATTCAAAAGAAATGTAGATTTATGGTTAGATATTCTTCTAAGAAATCCCTTGGTCAGCACTTTTTATATGATAATAAGATAAGAGCTGCTATAGTAAAATCTGCTCAATTAAGTTCAGATGATTTGGTGTTAGAAGTTGGGCCAGGTAAAGGGTTTTTAACCAAAGAGCTAATTAATAATTCTGGCGAAGTGATTGCTGTAGAGATCGATGAAAGATTAATTCAAGGTCTTGAAAATTTATCTTTAAATTCAAAAAATTTAAAAATCATATCTGGGGATATACTGGAAATAGAAATTAACTCTATAATTTCTGAAGATATTAATTATAAAGTTGTTGCTAATTTACCATATTATGCTGCTTCTAAAATTATAAGAAAATTTTTAGAAGTTGCACACAAACCTACATCTTTAACTGTGATGGTACAATTGGAAGTAGCTAATCAGATGGTAGCTTCTCCTGGACAAATGGGGATATTGTCAGTTGCTATTCAGTTATATGGGAATCCAAAAATTGTTAAGAAGGTAAGTGCTTCATCATTCAAGCCAAAACCTAAAGTGAGTTCTGCTGTTGTGAATATTCAAGTACATAAGGAATTTCAAGTTGATGTTTTATCAGAGGACCATTTTTTTAAAGTTGTAAGAGGAGGATTTTTTTCGCCTAGGAAACAATTACGGAATTCATTGAGCAAGGGTCTTAATATTTCTCCTGTTCAAGCTAAAAAATGTCTTGAAGATTCGAATATTGCTCCATCACGACGTCCTCAAACTTTAAGTTTGAAAGAATGGTCTAGGCTGCATGTTAACTTAATGGGTTGTAATTTTGATAATATATAATCACAGTTTAATTTTAATAAATATTCTAAAAAGGAAGTATAACAATTATTAAAAAATTTTCATCAAGGAAGTTTGGAATTTTATTAATATCTTTTGGCTGTTTATTATTAAAAATTTGGGCTGCATTTTTTGTTTGGGCTGAATTTAAAGTCACTAATATCCAGGAACTGAAAATTGTTAAACAGCGACCAAAGGAATTCACTAAACAAGAATCTGTCAAGATATATACAAACACAGACGAAGATGAAGATCCTGATTTTTTTAGTTTGGAAAAAATTGTTAATTCTTTTCAGTCGTTTAAACCAAAACAAGAAAATAGTAATAACGATAATTCTTCTTTAGACAGCAACAATATCAGAAATAAAGAAGAGAATAATTCTATTTCAAACAATAGTTTTGTAAAAAATATCTCAGATGAAAAATCTAAGCAATCTAGTATTTCAGTTAGTACAAGAATTGCACCAAAAGTAGGAGGGAATCCTCCTGGCACAGAGTTTAATGTGTTATCCAAGGAAAGTCTAAAGCCTTCTAACTCAGATTTAACGAATGCTAAATTTATTACCAAAGAATTTTATCCAATTTCTATTTTGAATACTGATAATTTGATTTCTGATCCCCCAATAAGGATTGTAATACCTATTTTAGGGATTGATTCGGTTGTAGAGGGGTTAGGGATAGACATTTTAGGTGACAGTAATTCTTGGGAGACTCCTAAAAATGTAGTGGGTCATATTCCTACAACTTCTAAACCATCTGAAAATGGTTCTGGTTGGTATTTTGGACATTTAGAAAGTCCAATTCGAGGAGAAGGAAATGTTTTTCAACGATTACCTGAAATCCCTAGACTTTTGAAAGAGGATCGTTCTGTTTTAATTTACGTACAAGATATTAAACGTACATATTTATATGAGGTTTATAAGGCTGATGTTTTATATCAAGATGAATTGTTTATAAGGGATTCAGGGCAAAGAGATATAATTTTAGTAACCTGTTATCCGAGATTGAAATATGATCATAGGATTATTATAACTGCTGCTATGGTGGGGGTAACTGAAATTGAAATACATATTCCTGAAAATACTGCACCGGTTAAGGTAAATTAATTGATATTTATTCAAAAGGTTTTAGGAAATAATTTTAAGAAAAAACTTTTTTTTATCATGTTTGTTTGTTTGGTTTTTGGTTTTGTATTTTTATTAGGTTGGGGGATATCTAATAGAACTTATATTACAGAACTGAGTGGATCAACAAGAATAGGTAAACCAGCCCCTGATTTTTCTCTGAATCTTTTTGATCAGGAAGAAATTTTAGAGTCTTCAACGATTGAAAAGCCAATGGTGATAAATTTTTGGGCATCTTGGTGCGCACCTTGTATTGAAGAAGCTGCTATTTTGCAATCTGTATGGGACAATTATAAAAAAGATTCTGTAGAATTTATAGGAATAAATATTCAAGATTCAAATAAATCTGCTAAGGCTTTTATTAATTCTAATGGGATCAATTATATCAATGGTTTTGACCAAGATGGAATTATTACTATTGAGTATGGTGTAATTGGAATGCCGACTACTTTTTTTGTTAATAAAGAAGGAATTGTAGAAGCAAAATGGGTTGGGTCAATTCCAGATTTTGTATTAGATTCATGGGTAAAAGATTTATTAAACGGCAGAAAAATTAATTTTGATGAATTTCGAGCAGAGAATCGGAATAATATATTTTTAATTGGGGATTAGTTTTTATATTTTTGAGAGATTAATTTCTTTATGAGTCGCAGCAGAAATATATCCAGCAAGTATAGATTTTAAGATCGTATATCCCATTTGGGCATCAATTTCAGGGGTTATATTTTTCTCAATGCAATCAATAAATGCATTGATATCTAGTTCAGCTATATTTTGCGTACTGTAGAAAGGTTGCCAAGAGTTTTTTGATGCAACAAGGAATTCTTTTGAGGTTTCCTCCCACATTCCCATAGGATCTAAAGGATTATAACGAGGCGGGACAAAAGGTTTTTGAGTGTTGTATATTTCGATTCTAGGAGAATTTGCGTCAAAAATTTTTGTTGAATTTTCACCAATTAGGACTATTTTTTGAGGCCCAGATTTAGGATGGCTAGTCCAACCGAACCTCCCTGCAATTATTGAAGCATTAATACCTGATTCAAATTTCATTAAAATACTTCCAAAATCTTCTACATCTAACTCATAATGTTCATTAAAAATGTAGTTTCCTGTAATGCCTATCACAGATTTAGGTATGTCATTTGTTAGCCAATTAACTAAAGTAATTGGATATACACCTATATCAAACATTTCTCTTTTTGCTTCAGTAAATGTCCATTTATTTACTGAGGTTTTTTCTATTCTGCGCTTATTGTATGGGATAGTTCCTGCTTTACCTTTTGAAAAAATATTTTCTATATGAAGTGCTTTTAGTTTACCTAATGTGTTTTTTGATATTTCTTTTTTTGCTTTTTGTACCCAGGGCAAATGAACCATGCTGAACATTTGTGTTTTTATTGAGGATTTATTTGCTGAGCTAGCAATATTTTTTGCTTCAATAATATTTCCACATAATGGTTTGTCTAAGTAAACATGTTTTTTTGCTTCTATACATTGGAGAATAACTTCTCCTCTTTTTTCTACTTCTGGAGTTGATGAAATAATATGGACTTGAGGATTTTCAAGTGCTAAATTTAAATCGTCAAAATAGGGTACTTGATATTCTTTTGCAAGTGTTTTTGAAAGATTTTTTCTAAATGAACTAGTTTCTTTAGGATCAGAAACCCCGACTATTGAAGTTAAAGGATGTTTTTTGAAAATTTTTGCATACATTTCTTGATGTGTACGTCTTCCTCCAATTAATAAAACTCCATACTTATTCATATATTGATATCCTATATGTGCTATTTATGTAGAATGATAAATACTGCCGTTGCTCCCAATAATAAGTACGTCGAACCTTTCAGAGAGGTTGATTTTATCAATTGAGATAGTGATTATGGCTCCTTGACCGGAATCCCATTTTAGTAATTTTGTAATATAGGTAGATTTGTCGTTAACTTTAATATTTTGAGTTTCATTTTTCAAAAATGAAGATCTAGTGAAGTCTTGTATTATTTTTTCATATTTTTTAAGTTTCTGGCTCTTATTAACTATAGCAATATATCTGATAAATTTAGGGATGCCAATATCGCCATTTTGGATAGAATTTAATGAAGTTGAATTTAAATCTTCGATAAATGTGGAAGTCATCGGATTTTTTTACTTTGTATTGAGTGTTTTGTTTGTTTGGCGACAAGGTCTAGAAATGGTTTGCTTTTTAGTTCTTTATCAAGAATTGATTTTAAATATTTAGAAATGACTATTTCAATTTCATCTAATAAATTTTTTGTTGAATTAAGTTGTGAAATTTTTTCAAAATTTTCATTTTGGATGAATCTAATTAATTTTATTGAATTTATAGATAATTTTTCTCCGGGGGAATGAATTTCCAGAGTACATTTACTACATAATAAGCCCCCAGATTCAAAGTTGAATTTATAACTGCTTGGAGTTAATTTTATACCGCATTCAGAACAAATAATCATTTCAGGTTTAAATCCAGACAGAGAAAACAATTTGAGTTCAAAGAATTTAATTAAAATTTCTGTATCTGGGACAATTTGTAATAGATTTAAACACTTTAATAATAGATAAAAAATTTGTTTTGATTCATTTTCTTCTTGCATAAAGCTTTCTGCTAGTTCAGCCATGTATGAAGCTTTGGATAATAGGGATAAATCTTCTTTTATTTTTCTGAAGCTTTCTATAGTTTCTACTTCAGTAATTTGGTCTATAGTTTTGGTCGTTGCAATTGATAGTTTTACATGTGATATAGGTGTTAAATGGCCACCCATTTTACTTTTTGGCTTTCTAGAGCCTCTGGCAACTGCACGTATTTTGCCTATGGATGGTGATATTAAAGAGACTATTCTGTCTGCTTCTCCAATTGGAATATGTTTAATTACAATTCCTTCAGTTTTTTGGATGTTTCTAACCATTTGTCAATTAAATTATTCCAACAATTTTCTGCCTTCTAAAGCTTTTACTAATGTAAGGTCATCAGTGTATTCCAGGTCGCTACCTATTGGTAATCCTCTAGCTAATACACTAGTTTTAATATTTTTTTCTGAAAGGAAGTTATTTATATACATAGATGTTACTTCACCTTCCATGCTTGGATTAGTAGCTAATATAACTTCTTTAATTTGCAATGAAAAAATTCTTTGAAAAAATTCATTGATTTTTAAATTTTCGGGACCGATCCCATTAATTGGAGAAATAACACCATTTAAAACGTGATATAGTCCGTTATATACACCAGTACGTTCTATATGGATTACATCTATTGGTTGTTCAACTACACATATTATAGAAGTGTCTCTGGTTTCAGAAGAACAAATTCCGCAAGGAGATTGTTCAGTGATATTAAAACATTCGGAACATGATAAAATTTTTTCTTTTAATTCGGCAATAGCTTTTGATAAATTGAAAGCTTGGTCTTTGGTTATTTTAACCATATAGTAAGTTAATCTTTGGGCAGATTTAGGACCTATTCCAGGAAGTTTACTAAATTCAGTGATTAAATTAGTGATTACATTTGAAGTAGTATTGTCATTTTCCATGTGATTATTTATTTAAATATTTAATCCTGGGATATTTAACCCAGATGTGATTGATGACATTTTTTTGTTTGAAATTTCTTGTATTTGTTCAATCCCATCATTGATTGCAGTGACTATAAGATCCTGTAGCATTTCAACGTCATTTGGATCAATTACTTCAGGATCAATATGCAAAGAAGTAAGTTTCATATTGCCATTTATGATTGCTTTCACCATGCCACCACCTACGCTTGTTTCAACTTTTTCACTATCTAGTTTTTGTTGCATTTTAGCCATGTCTTTTTGGAATTTCTCACTTTGTTTTTGTGCTTGACGTAGCATTTTTCTATTCATTTGATATTTCCTTTGCATCTAAAACTTGTGCTCCTTTAGCTAGAGCAGCTTTTACTAGGGGACTTTTTAATTGATGATGATTATTTTTATTGTTTTCTACATTTGTAGTATGAACTATTTTAAATTCTTTTCCTAAAACTTGTGAGAATGTGGTGTTGAAAATCTTTTTAGTATCTATTTGTTCTAGTTCGGTAATCATACGTTCTAAATGCGAAGCATGAGAGTAAGTTAATATGATTTCATTGTTTTCAATTTTTCTTTCTGTAGTTGCTCTTAATAAAGCTGACAAATCAAATCTTGATCCTTTTTTGCGTAATTTAGAAAGAATAGTTTTCCAATTTTCTGTAGTGATTGCAGGTGTTAAGTTTTGATTTTTTTCATTTACAACAGCTGTATTTTGTTGATTAGATTGTGGATTTTTTGAGTTATGATTCTTTTCTGTAGTGATTGCAGGTGTTAAGTTTTGATTTTTTTCATTTACAACAGCTGTATTTTGTTGATTAGATTGTGGATTTTTTGAGTTATGATTCTCTTGTATGATATTGGTTTGATTGGAGTCTTTATGAATCAGTGAATGACATTGAATAAATGCTAGTTCTAAATTAAGAGAATTTGATTCGTTGTTGTTCAATAAAGGTTCTGAGAAAATTTTTGTAATTTTACTTAACGATTCTAATTTAGATAAATTAGCTAATTTGATTATATGTTTTTGTATATCTTGATTATAAATTTGAGCTGTGTTTACCCCAGCTTTAGCTAATGTAATCGTTCTTAATAGTTCAACTATTTGATTGTTAAATTGTTTGACATTGCCTCCTGAATCACAAAAATCAATGATTATTTTTAAGCCTTCAGAAATATTTTTTGTAATTAAACTAGTTACCAAATCAACTTCAGAATTATTTGTATTTAAGTCTAAGAATGATGAAATCTGTGTCTCTGAAATAGAATTTCCGTAGGAAATGATTGCTTGTTCCAATAGATTTTCAGCATCTCGCAAACTACCTGAGGATTTTTTCGCAATTAGCTGAAGAGCTTCATTTGAGATAGTGATATTTTCAGAAACACAAAGTTGATTTAGTTTAGCAATTATGGTTTCGATTGAAATTCGTTTAAAATCAAATCTTTGACACCTCGAGATAATTGTTAAAGGTAATTTATGTGATTCAGTTGTAGCTAAAATAAAAATTACATGCTGTGGAGGTTCTTCTAAAGTCTTAAGCAGTGCATTAAATGCTGGATCAGTCAACATATGCGCTTCATCTATTATATAAATTTTGAATTTTGATTGTGTTGGTAGAGTGTAAATTTTTTCTTTGATATTTCTAATATCTTCAATTCCTCGATTACTGGCTGCATCTATTTCGATAAGGTCTAAAGTTTCAGATTTGTTAAAAGAAATACATATATCACAAGTGTCATCAGGTTGGTTGTTAATAGGTGCTTTGCAATTAATAGATTTTGCAAGGATTCTAGCTGTACTGGTTTTACCAGTTCCTCTAGGGCCACAGAATAAATATGCATGAGCTAGTCTATTTTGTTGAATAGCATATTCTAATGTTGTAACGATATGTTCTTGTCCAACAACTTGATTAAGGTTTTTTGGGCGCCATTTCCTATATAAAACTTCTTTCATGATAAAGTCAATTACCCTTTTTTGCTTATTTGATTCAGTATAAATTTTGTAGCATGTATCATTTCAAAATTTTCTTTTATAGTCCTATGATCAAAACCCAATATATGTAGAATACCATGTACAATCAAAATTGTGATCTCTTCATCTAGGGTATGACAGTGTAGTTTGGATTGTTTTTTTGCTTGAGGGTATGATATATATACTTCTCCGATGGATACTTGGTTGATATTTTTGTTTAAAAAGTTGATTTTAGAATTCATTGAATATAATTGTTCAGATTTTGAATATTTAGTTGGGAATGCTAAAACGTCTGTTGTTGAGTTTTCACCCATAAATTCCATATTTAAATCATGTAATATTTTGTTATTTGCAATGATAATATCTAAAGAAATATTTTGGGTGGCATTAAAGAATTTAGATAAAGTAGTTGACGCAACTAGGTGCAACAAATCATGTAGTGATTTATCTTGATATTGATTTTGAATTTGAATATTAATAGAAAAGTTATTCATTCATCAAGTTTATATTAAGAAAACTTAAAAAAAAAATGATCATACAATGAATTTTTGATCAATTAATTAAAATCAATTAAAACTTATCTAGAAACTATTCGTTTGCAGTTAGAAATTTGAATAAAGAACTATCTGTTGATAAAACTATAGTTGAATTGGTTTTTAATATTGCTTCATAAATTTCTAATGATTTTGTGAAGTCATAAAACTCTGGGTCTTTATTTAAAGCATTAGAGAAGATATTAGCAGCTTGAGCATCACCTTCACCAATTATTTGATTTGATTTTTGGATAGCTTCAGATTCTATCACAGTAGCTTGTTTGTCTACTTCAGCACGAATTTCTAAGCTTCGTTTTTCACCTTCCGCACGCTCTTCGTTTGCTTTTCTAGCTCTTTCAGCTCTCATCCTGTCATATATAGCAGATAAAGTTTCATCTGGAAAATCAGCCCTTTTAATTCTGATATCAGTTATATCTATACCAAAGTCAACTATTTTTGCATACGAAGCAATAGTTACTGCTTCCATAATTTTTTCTCTATTAGTTTTTATAACATCTATTTGGAGATCATTAGCAATTTCACTTCTTAAATCAGATGCTATAATTCCTGTGGCGGCAGTTATAGCCCCGCTAGGAGTTTTTACAGTTTTGAAAAATTGAAGAGGATCAACAATTTTACCAATTGCATAGGCATCAATTATCAATCTCTTTTTATCTGATGTTAATAAAGAATCTGGGGCTGCATCAAATAAGGTGTTTCTTTTGTCAAATTTTGTGACAGTATCAATAAATGGTGTTTTAGCATATAACCCAGGAGATTGGATTGAAGGTCTAATTGGATCACCAAATCGAGTTACAATTGCAGTTTCTGTTTCATCAACTATAAATAATGTTTGTCCTGCTACAACTACAGATATGAAAATTAATAGTGGTAAAAATATTGTCAAAAATCTCATAATATAATTAATCACCTCCAGATGTATCGTCAGATGTTTGGTTTATCGGAGGAGATAATGGTAGTAGTTGTTTACTAGAATCTTCGCTATTAACTAAAACTAAGTTAAGATTATCTGGTACTAAAATTTTGTTAATGTCAGGAAGAAAATTTTCTATAGCTTCTAAATATAATCTTGTTCTGGTAACATTTGGAGCTTTTTTATACTCAGTCAAAATCGCTAAAAATTTATCAGCTTTACCTGTAGCAATATTTATTCGTCGTTGTTTGTATGCCTCAGCTTCTCGAATAAGCTTTGTAGCTGAACCTTTTGCCTTGGGTAAAACGTCAGCTTCATAAGCCTGGGCCAAGTTGATAATTTTCTCTTTATCTTCTCTAGCTCGAACTACATCGTCAAATGCATCTTGCACTTGATTAGGTGGGCGAACTGTTTGTAATTTGATTTCTCGAATTCTTATACCGGTGTCATATCTATCCATAAGTCTTTGAAGCAGAATTTTTGTCTCAGACTGAACAGCCTCTTTTTCCGTTGTTAGCACATCGTCAATGTTGCGTTGGCCTACCACTTGCCTTAAAGATGATTCTGCAGCACTCTTGAGTATGATGCCAGCAGGGTCAGTTGTTTTAAAAAGGAAATTTTCGATAGAAGAGATATCAAATTGAACCAAAAGTTGGGCATCAACAATATTTTCATCACCAGTAATCATTAAAGATTCATCAGGGACATCAGTATCAGCTCTAAATCCAATTTCTAGCCTTCGGATCTCTTCAACAGAAACAACAGTCTTTTTGCCCAATGGTGCTGGATACCACCAATGGAGTCCAGTTCCTTGAACGGAGGTAAATTTTCCGAGCCATTGTAAAGCAGCTTGTTCACCAGGTTGTACTTGATAAAATCCACTGGCACCCCATAGGGAGATTGCTATAATTAGGACAACAATTTCTATAAATAACAATCTTTTTGGATTGCTTTTTTTATTACCTTTATTGTTATTGTTTTTGCCACCAAAAATTGATCCGAGTAATTTATTCAAATCTATTTCTGGTTCAGGAGGTCTGTTCATTTATAATGTAGTCACCAAAATTATGAGTTTATTATTTGAAAACAAATTGTAACATATTACTTCTATTATATATATTATTATTACAATTAGAATTATGTTATTTTGAAAATAGGTCTAAGAACCTATCTTCATAATAGTTAAATATATTCCATCTGTCCAATTCTTTTTTTAACATGTTAGGGTCTGCTCCGTTTTTAACTTCTGAAAATAAATTTTCAATATTTTCAGTTACACCTTTTGGAATTCCGCCATATGCAGGTTGGGGAGTGAGTAATCCTTTTGATTGGAATTGTTTCAAGTTTTCTGAAATAGAAGAAGCAGTGAACTCGTATATGAACTTCAGAATGCTTATGTCCCATAAAGAATCTTGGCCAATTATTACAACGGACATTTCTTCTTGCTTTTTATTTAGATCATTGGTAATTCTATCAGCTACTTCATTTGTAAATCCATGGACAATATTGGTTTCCCCAATTTCATTTTTATATGAGTATAAAATTCCTGGATTATTGCCTTCATTTTGACCAATTACGTCGTTGAAATATTGATAAGCATCTTGGCTGAAGCCTTCAAGATTCATAGCGTAATGGGGAGTAATGATTTTTGGTTTTTCAGCTATTACTCTCCCAGTGCGGATAACGGTCTCTTTTTCTTTAGAATCATTTTCTTGATATACTGGTTCTGTAAGAACATAATACTTGATATTTGTTGATCCGAAAGTTGCGAGACGTTGTTTCGGGAAACGTACAATGAGAGAGTGTTCTATTGCTCGATTAAACTGATGGTTTTTTTCCATAATTAAAAATTAAATTCTTTTTTATTTAAGAGTTTAAACTTCTTTAAATTCTCCATCTACTGTATTGTCATCCTCTTTTTCTTTAGAATCATTTTCTTCATCAGTATTTTCGGTTGTAGCTTCGCTACTTTCTTGTTGAGTGGCATAAATTTTTCCACCAACATTTTGCATGGTTGTCTGTAAATTGTCTATTTTTTCTTGAATTTGAGAGTTGTCTGAATTTTCATCACCCAAGATATCTCGAAGTGCTTTAATATCTGTTTCAAGTTGAGTTTTATCTTCGTCTTCAATTTTTTCAGCATTATCCGAGATTAGTTTTTCTGCAGAATAAGCAATATTTTCGGCATTATTTTTTAATTCTATTGCTTCTCTTTTTTCTTTATCACTTTCGGCATGTTCTTCAGCTTCATTAACCATTTTTTCAATTTCTTCTTCAGTAATTCCTGAACTTGCAGTGATAGTGATTTTTTGTTCTTTCCCTGTACCTTTATCTTTTGCAGAAACGTTTAATATTCCATTGGCATCTATATCGAATGTCACTTCAATCTGTGGGACACCTCTAGGGGCAGGCACTATACCATCTAGCATGAAACGGCCAATAGTTTTGTTTTCATTAGACATTGTACGTTCACCTTGCAGTACGTGTACTTCAACACTGGTTTGATTATCTGCAGCTGTTGAAAATGTTTCTGTTTTTGCGGTAGGTATCGTTGTGTTTCTAGGAATCAACGAAGTAGTAACTCCTCCTAATGTTTCAATGCCTAATGTTAAGGGAGTTACATCTAGTAATAACAGATCTTGAATGTCACCTTGAAGGACTCCTCCTTGGATTGCAGCACCAATAGCAACAACCTCATCAGGATTAACTCCTTGGTGCGCTTCTTTAGTGAATAAATTTTGAACTTTTTCCTGTATTGCAGGCATTCTAGTCATTCCACCTACTAAAACAACTTCATCAATTTTATTTGCAGTAATACCTGCATCTTTTAAAGCTTTTTTACATGGAGACAGGGTTTTTTCTATTAGACCTGAAACTAATTGTTCAAATTTTGATCTGGTAAGATTCATTATCAAATGTTTTGGGCCTGATGAATCAGCAGTTATAAAAGGAAGATTTATTTCAGTTTGAGTTAAAGTAGACAGTTCTATTTTTGCTCTTTCAGCTGCTTCTCGTAATCTTTGTAAGGCCATTCGATCATTAGTTAAATCAATTGCTTGTTCCTTTTTGAATTCTTCTATAATCCATTTGATTAATATTTCATCGAAGTCATCTCCACCTAGATTTGTATCTCCATTTGTAGATTTAACTTCAAATACACCGTCGCCAATTTGTAAAATTGTGATATCAAATGTTCCGCCGCCTAAATCGTATACTGCAATTGTTTGATCAGTTTTTTTATCAAGGCCATATGCTAAAGAAGCTGCGGTAGGCTCATTTATAATTCTTAGTACTTCAAGTCCAGCAATTTTACCTGCATCTTTTGTAGCATTTCTTTGGCTATCATTGAAATATGCAGGGACTGTGATTACGGCCTGTGTGATATTTTCACCAATTTTAGCTTCGGCATCTTGTTTTAATTTTTGTAATATCATTGCGGATATTTCTGGAGGGGCATGATTTTTTTCACCCATTTTCACATAAGCATCACCATTTGTATGTTTTACAATTTCAAATGGGACAGATTTTGATATATCTTGTACACTTTTATCTTGGTATTTTTTGCCCATTAATCTTTTTACAGAAAATATTGTATTTTCAGGGTTTGTAATTGATTGTCTTTTTGCAGTCAGCCCTACGTATCTTTCTTCAGTTTTTGTGTTTAAACCGATTACTGAAGGCGTAGTTCTAGCTCCTTCACTATTTTCTAAAACTTTTTGATCTCCTGCTTCTATGATTGCCATGCAAGAATTAGTTGTTCCAAGGTCTATTCCTAGAATTTTAGGCATTGTTATTTTCCTCCTGATTTTTGTAAGTTTCATTTTGAGCTACTATTACCTGTGCTGGTCTTAGTATTTTTTCATTGATAATGTATCCTGGGCGCATTACTTCAGTAACTTGTCCATCTTGAGCATCTTTGTTTTCTTGATATAAAATTGCCTCGCAAGTAAAAGGATCAAATTGTTGATTGAGAGGGTTGATTTTTGTAACTCCCTCGGATTCCAAAGTATTAATTAATGTTTTTTGAATTAATTCTATTCCTGTTTGCCAATCATTAGAATCGGAATTTTTTGGTAAAGAATTAATTGCTCTTTCTACGTCATCAATTACTGAAATTAATTTTAATATTATTTGATGTTTACTTTTATCTCGGATGTCTTTTTTTTCTTGTTCTGTTCTATTTTTGTAATTGATCAGGTCAGCTTGAGCTCTTTGGGCTATTTGGTGGAATTGAATTTTTTCTGCTTTAACAGATTCTAGTTCATCTTTTAATTCTGTTATTTTTTGGTTTTCAGTTAAAGAATCAAATTCGCTGGATATAAGATTTTCTAGATTATCTTTTTTAACCGGATCTGTATTTCTATTTTTTTGACGAGATGACTTTTTCATGCATTATGCTTTCTATTGAAATTGATAATTAGTTCACTGACTGTTTTGCAGGATATCTAGAATTTCATTTAATTTTTTTGTTATAAATTCTTGATCAGCCTGTGATTTAAGTTCAGGAATTGAATTTCTCATTGCTAGTAATTTATTAAATATCCCTAGAATTAGATGAATTCCTGCTAAATTAATACCTAACTCGCCAGCAAGACGTTTGATTAATTTTAACCTAGCAATGTCTTCTTCTGAGTAAAGCCTTAGCATACCCACAGTTCTAGTTGGAGAAATAAGACCAAATCTTTCATATTTTCTCAGAGTTTGAGGGTGCATTTCTAAGATTTTAGCAGCCACACTAATTATATAGACACCTTCTTGTATGTCAGGTTGTTGAAAATGATATTCTCTTTGAATAATTTTACCTAATTTAGTATGTGTGAAAAAATCCATTATTTAAATCTGTTTACCAAGTGTTTAATAATTAACTATAAAAAATAATACAGGTTGATATGACTTATGTCAACAATTGTTAGTGGTGTTGATCAAGTTAATTAAGTTTGGATTTTTTAATTCAGTATTATTTTAGTTCCGATATTTTTGGATGAATGAAAATATTGAAATAAGTTTTTTACAATAACAAAATATATTTTTTATTGTGTTCAAATATGTGAATACAATTATATATGTTGATCATTGAATTTCACATAGATTTTTAAGTATACTGTTTTTGCTTGAGGTTAATATTGAAAGATATAGATTTTAATAGAATAATTGAAGATATTTTACAGGGTTCGTTTGATTTACATGTTCATTCTAACCCAGGAAGCGACTCAAAATTCAGATTGGGGCCTTTGGAAACAGCTAGATATGCTCAAGAGTTTGGAATGAAAGGTTTTGTATTACAATCCCATCATTATTCGACTGCGCCTGTAGCTTCCATCCTAAACGAAATTTATCCTGATTTAACTGTAATTAGCTCTATTACTTTAAATGATGAAATTGGAGGAATTAATCCTGTTGCAGTTCAGTCAGCTGTAGATTTGGGGGCAAAAGTAGTTTGGTTTCCTGAAAGTATGAAATCTCGAATGAATAATGATTTTTCAGTGTCTGATAATTTAGGTGATTTAACAAAGCCTGTTTTAGAAATTTTAGAAATTGTTAAATCAAAAGATTTATTAATTTCTTCTGGTAAGATGAGTTTTGATGATGCTAAATTACTTTTTAAAGTAGCCAAAGATATGAAAATTCAAAAAATGGTTTTAACTCATGCTGGCTCATTTGTTGATATTCACCATCAACTGGAACTAGCGAGTTTGGGAGTTAAAATAGAATTCCCATTTTTAGTTTGTACTCCATCTAGAAATAGGATTACAGTTGATAAGTTTGCGGAAATGATAAGAAAAGTTGGAGTAAAAAATAGTATATTAACAACGGATTTTGGTCAATGGTTAAACCCAGTTCCTGCTGAATGTATGAGAATGGCGATTGCTGAATTACTAAATGTTGGAATGAAGGCTGAAGAATTAGTTTTATTGTCTAAAGATAATCCCATTGATTTAATAGGCATTTAGGTGTTTAAAAGATTTAATATTTGCTCCATTCTTATTTTTTTAAGCCCCATATCCTCATTCTCAAAAGTCCCTTGAGATCGGTTATGATAGTTTTTATGACGTCTACTTTACTATCACGATCATCAGTCCATTTCACAGGAATTTCTTTGATTTTTAATTTTTTATTTTCAGCTAGCAATAATAATTCTGTATCGAAAAACCACCCCGAGTCTTGAATTTTTGGGAGCAAAATTTTTGATGTATATTGATTGATTATTTTAAAACCACATTGAAAATCATGTATTTTGCTAAGGAATAAGGATCTGGTTAAATAAGAATATGTTTTTGAAGTTAAAGTCCTAAGAAATTTTCTGTTTGAGACTACTGAATTTTTTAACAACCTTGAGCCGATTACGATATCAAAATTATTCACATTGAGTTCGTTAATTAATGTTATTAGAGATGAAATATCTGTTGATAGATCTATATCCATGTATGCTAACATATCAGAAGAACTTTCTAACCATGTTGATTTCAAAGCGATTCCTCGACCTTTTGTTTTGATTTTTTTTGCTTGAACATTTTTATTAGATTTTGATAATTTTTGTGCAATTTCGAAAGTTGAATCTGTAGATCCATTATCAACAATAATAATATTTGTATTATAGGTATTTAAGTGCTGGGTGACGAATTCCAAAATTACTGAGACACTATGTTTCAGGATTATTTCTTCATTATATACAGGTAGTACGATATCTAATGATTTATTCATTTTGAAATTAATGCCTAAAATGTCTGATGCCGGTAAATATCATTTTGATACCTAGTTCATTAGCTTTTTCAATCACTTCTTTATCTCTAATAGATCCCCCAGGTTGAATTATGCAAGAAATTTTTCCTTTGCTTGCTAAATCAATAGTATCTGGAAAAGGGATAAAAGCATCTGATGCTAAAATACTTGATACACTTTTATTTCCTGCTTGTTTTAATGCAATTTCTAAGCTTGAAACTCGATTGGGTTGTCCCGCTCCCATTCCTAAAAGAGTGTTTTCTTTAACTAAAACAATAGCATTAGATTTAACATATTTTGCAATTGTCCAAGCAAAAGTGGCATCTTTAAATTCATTTTTATTTGTTTTTAATTTTGTGACGTTTTTCCATTCAGTAAGATTTTCAACTAAATTATCTTTTATTTGAATTAGTGCTCCTCCCGAAATTAATTTAACATCCATATCAGATGTGAAATTAGATTCTTTGCTTGGATTAAACGATACAATTCTGGATTTTTTGCGTTTTTTTAAAATTTCTAACGCTTCATCACTAAATTTTGGTGCAACAATTACGTCGAAAAAAATCCCTTTCATTGCTAAAGCTGTTTTTTCGGTTACTTCAGAATTGAATCCAACAATTCCACCGAAAGCTGAAACAGGGTCAGCTTGATATGCCATTTCATAAGCTATGCTTTGTTCAGTATTGATGGATAAACCACATGGATTATTATGCTTAACTACCACAACAGCATGTTTGTCAAAATTAGAAACTAATTCAATAGCAGCATCAGCATCTAAGTAATTATTAAATGACATTTCAATCCCATGGAGTTGTTTTGAATTTACTATTCCATTTGATGTCGATGGATTTGAATATACTGCAGCTGTCTGGTGAGGATTTTCACCGTATCTTAAGTTCTGGGTTTTAATAAATCCAAAAGTTTGATGTCTTCCAAAATATTCGTTAGAACCATTTTTTAAATAATTTGTAATTGTCGCATCATAAACTGAAATATGTTCAAAGGCTTTAACCGCTAACTTTTTCCTTTCATTTAAAGAAATACAATTTAAAGCAGATTTGGGAGATTTTGAATTTTGCATTTCTCAATAATCCACGGATAATCTTCTGGGTCTATTATAGGTATCACATTTGAAAAATTTTTGGCAGCAGCCCGGACCATTGTGGGGCCTCCGATGTCAATATTTTCTAAAGCTTCTTGGAATGTTGTTTTTTCATTTTTTATAGTTTCTAGAAATGGATATAAATTGACTATTACTAAACTAATTTGTTCGATACCATGCTTATTAATTTCATTGGTATGATGTTGCTCATTAGTAGATAAGATTCCCCCATGAATTGCAGGATGAAGAGTTTTGACTCTTCCATTTAGTATTTCAGGGAATTGTGTTATATCTGAAACAGCTGTTACAGGAATTTTATTTTGTTCTAAAAATTGTTTAGTTCCACCAGTACTAATAATTTCGAAACCCAAATCAAGTAATTTTTTTGCGAAGGTTTTTAAACCATCTTTATTTGATACGCTTATAATAGCTTTCATTAATATCCTCTCGAGTTATTCAATTCCATCGATGATAACAGGATGATTTTTATTAGCAGTAATTTCACCGATTTTGGTACTTTTAGGGATGTTATCAAGTATGGATTTTAAATTTTTTGGTGAGACTATAAAAACCATACCAATACCCATATTAAATACATGCCACATTTCTTTATTTTCTATATTACCTTCATTTTGTGTCAGTTTGAAAATGTTAGGTATTTCCCAGGATTCAGGATATAATTTTGCTGTAAAATTTGATGGTATGACTCTTGGTAGATTTTCGTAAAAACCCCCACCTGTGATATGACACATTGCTTTAATTTGTTGAGCCGATTTTTTAGTTTCTTTTAAATAACTTATATGTGGTTTTAATAATTCTTCCCCTAAAGTTGAATTTAGCGAAGGTTCAAATTTTGATAATCTACTAGGATTAGTGTCTAAGTCAAAAACTTTTCTTATCAGAGAGAAGCCATTTGTATGTATACCATTGGAGGGGACTCCTATTAACAGATCACCTTCTTGAATTTCTTCGTCACGACATATTAATGAATTGTCTAAAACTCCTACAACAAATCCCACTAAGTCAAAATCTTTACCGGTATATATTCCAGGCATTTCAGCCGTTTCTCCTCCTATAAGTTGGCATTCATTTTCTAGGCATGCTGAAGCGATACTTTTTGCTATTTTGCCAATTGTATCTGGGATAATTTCACTTGTACCAATGTAATCAAGAAAAAATAACGGTTTTCCACGATTAACTAATATATCATTCACACAGGCATTGACTATGTCAAAACCAATATTGTCGTAGTAATTTGTCATAGAAGTTAATTTGGTTTTTGTTCCTACACCATCGGTACTTGAAATTAAAATTGGGGATGTATATTTGGAAATATCAAAGCTAGCGCCAAATTTTCCAATTAAGCTTGCTGCTGAATTACCATGTATTTCCGAAACAGCTTTAGCAATTAGCTCTTTTGCTTCATTTGCGGAATTTCTATTTACACCAGAGGATTCATAAGTATTCATAGGATTATCAGTTAAAATTCAAGATTTAGTTTGTCTAATTCTAATTGAAAAGGTACTGGATGATTCCCTGTGAAGCAACCTGTGCAATATTCAGATGAAGGTTTATTCATGGTTTTCATTAGACCGCCTAAGCTTAAATAGCCTAAAGAGTCAGCACCAACAAATTCGCAAATTTCATTTACAGACATATTTGAAGCGATAAGTTCTTTCTTTGTTGCCATATCTATTCCTAATTGACAAGGGTGTTTAATTGGTGGTGCGGTGATTCTAAGATGTACTTCTAAAACCCCAGCATTTTTTAGGAGTTTGACAACATGTGGCGTGGTAGTTCCTCTAACAATACTATCATCCACAACAATAAGTTTTTTCCCTGATATTAGATTTGTTAGTGGGTTCAATTTTGTTTTTACTCCTAGATCACGAAGATTTTGGTCAGGTTGAATGAAAGTTCTACCAACATATCTGTTTTTTACAAGTGCCTCAGAGTAAGGAATACCTGATTCTTGAGAATAACCAACTGCTGCTGCTGTAGCAGAGTCAGGAATACCTATCACAAAATCAGCATCTACAGGATGCTCTTTAGCTAGTTCTGCGCCCATAAGCATTCTGCTATGATAGACTAATTGATCGTCTAGAATGCTGTCAGGTCTTGAGAAATAGATGTGTTCAAATATACATGAATTACAATTTTTTTCAGTAGATTTAAAAATAGATTGGACCCCTTTTTCGTTTATAATCACCGCTTCTCCAGGATCAATCTCTCTGATAAATTTTGCCCCAAGATTATCTAACGCACAACTTTCTGATGCTATTATGAATCCATCGTTTAAATTTCCAATACATAAAGGACGCACTCCTAAAGGATCTCTAATTCCAATTATGCCTTCTTCTGTCAAAACTGTTAAAGAATAAGCACCTTTTAATTTTCTCATCAGGTATGATATTCTTTCTTCCCAAGATGTGTATGGAGAATGAGTAATTAAATTTGCTATAATTTCCGAATCACTTCCAGATGAGAAAGAACAATCTAATTGAATTAATTCTTCTTTGATATCTTTTGCGTTCACCACGTTTCCGTTATGAGCTAAAGCAATTTTTATTTGAGGTCCATTTGAAATAATAGGTTGAGCATTACGAATATTGCTACTTCCTGTAGTTGAATATCGAGTATGTCCGATTGCAAAATCACCTTTTAATTTAAGAAGATCATCTCCATGAATTGCTTGCGAAACTAAACCCATAGATGTAAAAAGATGGATATCTTTATTATCAAATGATGCAATGCCTGCGCTTTCTTGTCCTCTGTGTTGGAGTGCATATAGAGCAAAAAAAGCCAATTTAGAAACTTCTTGAGATGGTGAATAGACGCCTACAACTCCACATTCTTCCATAACTTTATCATCGAATAGCATTTTTACCTCATGGGGAAGGATATAATTTCGAATTGAATTATATTTTCAAGTTTAATTTAGGTCAAATATCAATTCTATTTAACAAGTTGAACAAATCACGAATGCTTGATTTTTTTGAAGTTTGTGACATTAATTGATTAATTTGCATTCAAAAGTTGTTAATTAGAAGGAGTTATTTTTTTAATTTTTAGTGAAATGATTGATAGTATTGTAAGAGTTAATCCTAATAATGAATTTAGAATTAGAGCATTTTGTGGGTTGAAAATTTCTGCAATTTGACCAATAAATAATGCACCAAATGGTCCGGTTCCAATTGCAATTGTGATTAGTCCAAGTGCTAATCCTCTTTTATTGTAAGGGGTGTTAGTAAGAATGATTGTGGATTGCATTGAGGCAAATCCAGCTGTACCTAGTCCTACTAAGATTAATATGAAGCTTGATGTAATAAAATTTGTTGAAATTGCAAAACAAAGAACCCCCAAAAAAGCAATTAAACATCCATTAGAGTAAATTTTATAGTGATCAGGAAGTTTAGTAAAAGAACAAATCAATATAGTCCCAATCATTGCCCCTATACCTGGAGTTGCTTGAAGAATTCCCATTAGATCATGCTCTAATCCAAGGGTGTTTTTTGCAATCACAGGTAGTATAAAAGTGTAAGGAAACATTAGAAGATTCATTACTATCGTTAAAAATATGGTTGGTATAATAATGGGATAAGTTTTTAATAGATTAAAAATTTCTTTGTATTGTATTTTAAGTAATTGATGTTTAGAATTTTGATTGCTTTGTGTAGTTGTTGGAATTAAATTGATTGAAAATATTGAAATAATATAAAAAATACAAATTAGAGCTAAACTGCTTATACTTCCATATATTGACATCAAAACACCAGCTAATGCTGGCCCAATCATAGTTGCTAAACTAATCCCTATTGAATCTAGCGCTACCCCATTTGCTATTGGTTTCCCATCCATAAAATCATGAATTAATGATCTGCGAGAAGGCATATCAATAGCCCAGCTAATTCCTATTATTGAGATAGATATATAAATATGCCAATATTCGATTGAATTTGTGATGATTTCACCTAGTATTATTAAGGAAGCAGTTAAAGATGCGCTTGCTGTGAATAGGAGTAATTTTTTTCTAGGTAATTGGTCAGCAAACTGTCCTCCTAAAATTCCTATAAAAAACAATGGTATAGTTCCACAAAATGCTACTAAAGAAACTAAGAATGGAGAATTTGTAATTTCTAATACTATCCAGTTTGAGACGATTAGTTGTGTCCATCTAGATTGATATGAAATCATATTTGAAAACCACAAAATTTTATATTTTGGATTGTAGAATGGGTCAAAAAGGTGTTTGAATGAAATTTTTTGTGAATAGGACATGTGAAGTTTCTATAGAATTTTGATAATTTTTTAATAAATTTATTACATAACCTATTGTGATCAGATACGTTTGATTCATTAGCTTGACATGCTTAGTTACACATCATAGTATTTATGCTATCACAAAGTATTGTGTGATAAAAAAGAAAGGACGGTGGGATATGGATGCAATTGTATTGATTTTCCTATCTGCCCTTTCCGGTTTAATTATTGGAACAATTGTAACTATTCTATTAAGAATGTTATTGAATCATAGGAGGAGTGGTTTAGCTTTAGATGAGGCTTCAGAAATTTTAAAGGGTGCGGAGGAAGAAAAACGATTAATGATTTTACAAGCTCAAGAAGAAGTCATTGGTATTCGATCAGAAATGGAAAATGAACTGAGGTCAAGAAGGCTAGATCTACAACGAATCGAACAACGGGTGTCAAATAAAGAAGATAACGTTGATCGACGTTCTAGCAACTTGGATCGTAAAGATAAAGAGTTATCTAGAAGAGCAGAAGAGATTAGTTCTGAAGAGGAACGTATAAAAGATATAGAACAGAAGGCATTGAATGATTTAGAAGAGCTTTCTGGTTTATCTGTTTCTGAAGCTAGTGAAGAAATTATGACTAGAACTGAAGAAATGATTCAACATGATTTAGCTGTTAGGTATAAAGAAATAGAGGATAGAATTTCTGAAGAATCAAATGATAAAGCAATTGAAATGATTTCAAGTGCGATTCAAAGATTATCATCAGATGTTGTGTCTGAGCAAACTCTTACTACTGTACCTTTGCCAAATGATGAAATGAAGGGACGATTAATTGGCCGAGAAGGGCGAAATATCCGTGCGATTGAAAAAGCAACAGGTGTAGATTTAATTATTGATGATACACCGGAGTCTGTAACTTTGAGTTGCTTCGACCCCGTTAGGAAAGAAGTTGCTAGGTTATCTATTGCTAAACTTGTTTTAGACGGCAGAATTCAACCAGCCCGAATTGAAGAAGTAGTTCTAAAAACTGAGAAAGAATTAATGGAAAATATCAGAAAATTAGGACAGGATACTATTCTTGATTTAGGCCTTAGGGGCCTTAATAGAGAGTTGACAAGATTAATGGGCTCACTTAACTATAGGTATAGTTATGGACAAAATGTACTGAAACATAGTATTGAGGTTGCTTATTTAGCTTCAACTTTGGCTTGCGAAATAGGTGCTGATCCAAAAGTTTCGATGATGGGGGGATTTCTTCATGATATAGGTAAATCTTTATCTCATGAAATTCAAGGTCCACATGCTCAAATTGGTGCTGATATTGCAAGTAAAAATAGGATAGGACAAACTGTTTGTGCTTGTATTAGAGAGCATCATGATGATGAACACTCTACTGCTGAATCATTTTTAGTTGCTGCTGCTGATGCTATTAGTGCAGCTAGGCCAGGTTCTAGAAAAGACACGGTTGAAAATTATGTTCAAAGGATGGAAGCTTTAGAAGCAATTGGGGCGGGATTTGATGGAGTTGAGAAGTGTTTTGCAATCCAAGCAGGTAGAGAAATTAGAGTAATGGTTGAACCTGAAAAAATTGATGATGCTGAAGCTGCTGTTTTGGCTAACCAAATAGTTAAAGAGATTGAAGAAAAATTAGCTTACCCAGGGCAAATTCAAGTAACTGTAGTTCGTGAAAAAAGATCAGTTGAATATGCAAGTTAACTAGTTGGATTTTACATAATTTCTTTATTTGGAGGTAGATTTTGCGTGTATTGATGATAGGAGATATGGTTGGAAGAAACGGTAGAGATGCTGTAAAAAAAATTCTTTCAGCAAAGAAAAAATCTCTTGGACTTGATTTAGTAATTGCTAATGGAGAAAATTCTGCCGGTGGTTTTGGGATTACCAAGAGTATTACTACAGAATTGCAATTGATGGGGGTAGATGTAATTACTTCAGGAAATCACATTTGGGATCAAAAAGAAGTATTGGATTTTATTGAAACTGAACCTAGATTACTGAGGCCTGCTAATTATCCTGAAATCACACCTGGAAATGGGTGGGTTGACTTAGGTGATGTTGTGGTAATTAATTTGATTGGAAGACTTTTTGTAGGTGAATTTGATTGTCCATTTAAAATATCAGAGGAAATAATTTCAAAATTATCTGCAAAAAAGATTTTAGTTGATTTTCATGCAGAAGCAACATCTGAAAAAGCTGCTTTAGCACATTTTTTGGATGGGAAAGTGAGTGCTGTAGTAGGGACACATACCCATGTTCCTACTGCTGATGATTGTATATTGCCTAATGGAACAGCATTTGTGTCTGATTTGGGGATGGTTGGGTCAAAAAATTCTGTAATTGGGTTTGATCCAGCTCCAGCTATTTCTAAATTTAGAAATCAGATTCCCACTAGAATGAAAATTCAACAATCTTCTCTCGTGCAATTTAATAGTGTTTTGATAGACATTGATGATGTTTCGGGGAAGGCAGTTTCGATTTCTAGAATTGATGAGGTGGTTGAGTTGTGAATCATGAAATTTTTGTAGATTTGCATTTGCATACGACTTTTTCAGATGGTGTCTTAAATCCCAAAGATTTAGTTAATTTATGTTATAAAAATGGCTTGAAGTATATATCTATTACTGATCATGATTGTATCGATGGTATTCAGGAATCGATTGATGTTTCTAAATCAATTGGGAAAATCGATGTGATTCCAGGCATTGAATTGAGTACTCAAAATGAGATGCATATTTTAGGGTATTATATTGATTATGAAGATTTGGGATTGAAAAAAATTTTAGCTAACTTTCAGGATGACCGAATTATTAGAACTAAAGAAACAATTAACCTCTTAAGTCAACTAGGAATTGATATTGATTGGAATGTTGTGAAATCTTTTGCTGGAGAAGGTGCTATTGGACGTCCTCATATTGCTAAAGCTATGATTGCCGGAGGATTTGTTAAATCATTTAAAGATGCTTTCGATATTTATTTAGGTAAAAGTGGATTAGCTTATGTTGGTAAAGTTCGAATGACCCCTAAAGAAGCTATTGAATTAATTCACTCATTGGGTGGAGTTTCTGTTTTAGCTCATCCTACATTTTGTATGCCTGGAACCGATGATAGCTCTATTAAAATTTTTGAAAAAACTTTAATTGAGCTGAAATCTTATGGGTTGAAAGGTTTAGAAGTTTATTATAAAAACTATTCTGCAGATCAAATTTCAATGTTAAAAAGATTGGCATTAAGTAACGGACTTATTTGTGCTGGGGGTTCTGATTTTCACGGAAATGGGGAACCAGATGAAGTTTTACCTGGTTTAGTTGGGCCACCAATGCGAGATTTTTCTTTGTTAAGGAATTAAAATTATATATTTCTAGAATTTTATGAAATGATTTTTATACTAATTGCATATTTTTGGGGTGGCATTCCTACAGCATACATCCTTGGTAAACGTATGTTTGGATTGAATATTTTACATGTTGGATCTGGAAATTCAGGTGCAACAAATTTGATGTTTCAAACAAATTTTTTTGTTGGAATTATAGGTGGAGCAATTGATGTATTTATAAAAGGGGTTTTCCCTGTATTGTTTATAAAATATTTAGTTCCCGGTAATGATTTGCTTCACTATATGTTTGGTATTTTTTTACTTATAGGTCACAATTGGTCCCCGTATATCAAATTTAGAGGAGGTAGAGGAATTGCAATCTTTATGGGGATTTTATTTGCTTTAGGGTGGATGGAAGCAGTATTGGTGTTAATATTTATTCAAGGTCTAAATTATTTAGTCTCTTTTACTATAAATAAAAATTATTTTGAACCTTCTTTTTGGATAATTATTTGGTTTGGTTATTTATTGTTTACATTGTTTTTTTATAATTATGAAATAGATGTTAAGTTTTTTATATCTATCTCAGTATTAGTTATTCTAATAAAAAGGATTACAGCTAATTTCGAACCATTGCCTAAGAATATAACTTTTTATAGATCGCTTGTTTTTCGCTTGTTTTTAGATAGAGATATTTTAAAAAAGAACCTTTGGGTAGGTAGGAAGAATTTTTTCAGTGATAAAAAAAATTCTAAATAAGTCAAAATGTGATTCTAAATCACATCTAGATTCTAATATTTCTTGTGTTAGATGCGGCAAGAGCATTTGTCCTAAATGTATAGTTCATTCTCCTGTGGGAGTAAGATGTGGATCTTGTGGAGAATCTTCTTTGGCTGCGAGCAATCAAATTTCTACATTATTATTTTTTAAAACACTATTTATTTCTTCTTTTGCCGCTGGGACTATAGGATTAGTTTCGGTTGTTTTTTCTAGTGTGTATTTTTATTTATATTGGATTAATTGGCTTTGGATACTTATTGCGGCATATCTGATATATGAAATTATTGATAAGATTTCAGGATATAAAAGAGGATTTAAAATCCAGTTGATAGGGATGTTCGCATTATCGCTTTTTATTGTGACTCAGTTGTTATTAACAAATTACTATTTGAATATTTTCACATTATTAGTTGTGATAGTTTCATTTTATTTTGTCTTCTTGAAATTGAAATAGTTTTTTAAATTATTTCAATTCCATATGAATTCTTTTTGTTTTAAAGTCTTTCAAGTAGTAGTATGATTATATTCAAATAACTTTTGGAGATGTTATGGATTCTTTAGATTTAAAAATTGTTAAAATTTTGCGTTCCAATGGAAGAGCTACTAATGCAACTATTGCTAGAGACTGTGGAGTTAGTGAAGGGACCATTAGGAGACGATTAAAACATCTCATTGATTCTGAAGCAATACATATTGCTGCTATTCCGGATCCCGCAAAAATGGGTTTAGAAGCAGAGGCTCTAGTTGGAGTGCAAGTAGTTCCAGATAAAATTTCTTCTGTAGCGTCTAGTCTGTCAGATTTAGATGAAGTTAGTTGGGTTGCAAATACTACAGGAACTTATGATATTTTTGTTTGGGTAGTTTTAGATAACTCAGAGGCACTTGGTGAATTTCTTAGAAGTAAAGTTGGGTTGATTCCTGGAATTCGACGGACAGAAACTTTTGTTAAATTGACAAAAATGTCTAATCATGGAATTACAATTTGATAAATTTCTATTCTTTTAATGGAGGAAAAATTGTTGAAAGATCATTCTTGTGGAGAATTGGATAGTTCACAAGTTGGAAAATTTGTGAGATTAGCTGGTTGGGTTGCTAAGAGACGTGATCATGGAGGCTTGATTTTTATAGATTTAAGGGATAGTACTGGAATTGTACAAGTTGTTTTTGATCCAGAACTTTCGCAAAACTCTCATCAGTTAGCTAATCAATTAAGAGCAGAATGGGTTGTTGCAGTTTCTGGTCAAATTAATTTAAGGCCTGAAGGAACTGAAAATTTGAACCTGTTTTCTGGTCAAATTGAACTTCAAGTTAATGAAATTGAAATTTTAAATGAATCAAAAACTCCTCCATTTTATATTAATGACGAATCTGATAATGTAGATGAACTCTTACGTATGAAATATAGATATTTAGATTTGCGTCGTTCAAAGATGTTTACTATCATGAAACTTCGGCATCAGATACTTAAATACATTCGTGATTTCCTGAATGAAAAAGGATTTTCAGAAGTGGAAACACCAATTTTGATTAAAAGCACTCCGGAAGGTGCACGTGATTATGTAGTTCCTAGTAGACTATATCCAGGAAATTTTTATGCTTTACCTCAATCTCCTCAACAATTGAAGCAACTTTTGATGGTTGCAGGATTTGAAAAATATTTTCAGATTGCCCGTTGCTTCAGAGACGAAGACCCAAGATCTGATAGACAACCTGAATTTACACAACTCGATTTAGAAATGAGTTTTGTAGAACAAGATGATATTTTAACTTTGATTGAGAATCTTTATTTTGGTTTAGTGAAAGAATTGTTAGGAGAAAAAAATATTGAGTTTCCTTTCCCTAGGTTAACTTATCAAGATGCTATAGATTTATATGGTAGTGATAAACCTGACACACGTTTTGGCTTATTAATGACTGAAGTTTCTGAAGATGTAAAAGAGTCAAAATTTGTAGTGTTTAGTTCAGCGGTTGAAGAAGGTGGAATTGTTAAAGGATTTGTTGTACCTGAAGGTTCAAATATATCTAGAAAAAATTTAGATAAACTCACTGATTTAGCTAAATTAAATGGAGCTAAAGGATTAGTGTATTTTTCTGTATCTGATGAAATTAAAACAATTGATGAATTACAAGAAATACATGTTAAATCTCCAGCTAAGAAATTTTTTAGTGTGATTGAATTAAAGAATTTGTTCAATAAATTTAAAGTTAATCCTGGAGATTTATTGTTGATGGTTGCAGGTAATAAAAAAATTGTGAATAATTCATTAAATGAATTAAGGTTGAATTTGGGGAAAAATTTGGGATTGATTAATCCAAATGAATTGAATTTTTGTTTTGTAGTGGATTTTCCTCTTTTTGAATGGGATGAAAATGAAGATAGATGGAATTCTATGCATCATCCGTTTACTGCTCCAGCGGAAGAATATGATAATTTACTTGATATAGAACCAGATCAAATTAAATCTACTGGTTATGATTTAGTTTGTAATGGTCTTGAAATTGCAGGTGGGAGCATTAGAATTCATGATAGAAGTTTGCAAGAAAATGTTTTTAAAATTTTAGGACATTCTTTGGATGATATTCGTGATAGATTTGGTCACATATTGGAGGCTTTTGAATTTGGTGCCCCACCTCATGGAGGTATTGCGGGTGGAATTGAAAGACTCGTAATGTTGTTGGCAGGTACTGATAGCATTAGAGATGTAATTGCTTTTCCTAAAACTCAAAGTTTTTCTGACCCATTATTTGAGTCCCCTTCAGAAATTGATAGTGAACAATTAAATGAATTAAATCTGATTATTAGGAAAACAGAAAAAAATTAATAGGGAGATTGATATGTTTGATATTGTTATAAGAGGTGGTTCTATAGTAGACGGTACAGGCCAACCAGCTTATTTAGGAGATATTGGGATTAATGGTGATAAAGTTGTTGAAATAGGAGACCTATCTAATGCACAGGCTAAAGAATTTATCGAAGCAAATGGTATGGTTGTTTCTCCTGGATTTATAGATACACACGTTCATTCGGATGCCGTATTACTTACCAATCCTCAACATCCTCAAGGGTTGATGCAAGGTATTACTACTGAAATTTTGGGACAAGATGGTCTTTCTTATGCACCTTTGTCAAAAAATAATTTTTTAGAATATCGTAGATATTTAAAAGGAATTTTAGGGACTCCCCCAGAAGATATGAAGACTAATTCTGTATCAGAATTCCGTTCTAATTATCATAAGAAAGCAGCAATTAATACTGCCTATTTGATTGCTCATGGGGCTCTTTATCTAGAAGTTTTAGGATTTGAAGATCGTAGAATGTCGGGTGATTTAATGACTAAAGCAAAAGATTTAGTTAGAGAAGGTATGGAGCAAGGTGCTGTTGGTCTTGCGACTGGTCTGACTTATCACCCTCACGCTTGGAGTTATACAGAAGACATTGTTGAATTATGTAAAGTTGTTAATGAATTTGATGGAGTTTATGTTACCCATCTTAGAGATGTGAATGTCGATCGCGCAATTGGAGGAGGAGGAATTCCTGAAGCTTTGGCTGTTGGAGAGCTTTCTTCTGTTAAAGTTCATTTTTCTCATCATAGAACTGCAGAAAAAACGGCTGGTAAGGTTAATGAAAGAATGGCCTTAATTGATAAAGCTAAATCTGAAGGAGTTGATGTTTCTGGAGATTTATATCCTTATCCTACGGGATCAACTTTCCCTATGGCTTCTATGCCAAGTTATGTACACCAAGGTGGAACACAAGGAATTCTTGATGTGTTGTCAGATAAAGATGGATTTAAGCAAATGTCTGATTATTTTAATGAAATTAATCGATTAAGTAAAATAATCGATACAGAATCTGTAAAATCTAGTGTAGATAAACCTGTAGGACATACATTGGATCTTGATGATACGATTTTAACCTATGTCCCAGGGAATCCCGAATATGAAGGTACCCCAGTTAAGTATGTTGCTGAAAATATGGGTGTTAGCATGGGTGAAGCTATGTGTAAATTGTTACTAGATTCAGAATTATGTATTGGTTTTTGGGGTTCTCCTCCTGATAATGTTGAAATATGGGATCAATTAGGAAAAGATTTTTTGGAAATTTTATCTAGAGATGACTTCATGGTAGGGAGTGATTCAATCCATTTAGGAAAATTTAGACACCCTAGGGCACATGGTACATTTCCAAGATTTTTGGGTAGATTAAGGAGAAAATATAATTTAATTTCTTTAGAGAAGATAGTTAATAGGGTTACTGGCACTCCTGCTGACAGATTTGGTTTGAATAAACGCGGATATTTGAAGAAAGGATTTTATGCTGATGTTGTTGTTTTTAATCCAGAAACTTTGATTGATACAGCAACATATGATGATCCTATTCAATATCCTGTGGGTATTTCTCATGTTTTAGTTAATGGCGCTATTGCAGTTTCAGGGTCTAAATGTACAGGAAAGTTAAATGGATATTCTATTCCTTAATTTCAATAGATTGGAGTTGCTTTGAAAATTGTTTCAGTTGAACCTATTTTTGCTGATAGGTTTTTGTTTGTAAAAATTATTACAGATAAAGGTATTGTTGGTATAGGGGAGTCTGGAGCGTGGGGTTTTTTAGAAGCCTCTGCAGAAGCACTGGTTAAATTTGGAGAGTATTTAATTGGTAAGGATCCTTTATTAATTGAACATCATTGGCAGACAATGTATAACACAAGCAATTTTCGAGGTGCAGCTATTATGGGTGCAATTAGTGCAATAGATATTGCATTATGGGATATTGCTGGTAAAAATTTTCAGGTTCCTGTATATCAATTGTTGGGCGGTAAAGTAAGAAATAAAGCAAGGGTTTATTACCATGTATACGGCAACACTAGACAAAAATTATTAGACGGAATCAAAAAAGCTAAGGATTTAGGATTTACAGCTGTTGGACATTTAACTCCTTTTTTGGATGAGGATATTTCTATTCCTTATTATAAAAGTCATGTAGATAAAATGAGAGATGCTATTGATGCAGTTGAAAAATATAGAGATGTAGCAGGGAGTAATCTTGATTTATGTATAGAAATTCATCGTAGATTATCTCCAGCTGAAGCTATAGTATTGGGTAGAGGTATAGAAAAGTTTCATCCGATGTTTTTTGAGGACCCTATTTTACCAGATAATTTTGATTCTATGGCTGAAGTAGCATCAAAAATTAATATACCTATTGCTACAGGAGAAAGGATTCATACTATTTTTGAATTTAGTATGTTGCTTAAAAGAAATGCTGTTCAATATATTAGACCAGATGTTTGTTTAGCTGGTGGATTGACACATTCAAAAAAAATATCATCTTTGGCTGAAGCAAATTATGTAAATGTTGTTCCTCATAATCCTTTAAGTCCTGTTAGTACAGCAGCATGTGTTCAATTAGCAGCGTGTATTCCGAATTTTTCCATTCAAGAATATCCAATAGGAGAAAATGTTCCCCCAAAAAGTTTAATGGTTAAAAACCCTTTGATTTTACAGGATGGATTTTTAATTATTCCTGATGCTCCAGGTATTGGAATTGAATTATCAGATGATATACAAAAAAAATGTCCCCCAATAAAATATGGAAAAATTAATACCAGAAGACATTTAGATGGTTCTGTAGTCATTCAATGAAATAGAAAATTTTGAAAAGAGGTTATAAATGGGTTCAATTATAGATACATATACTGAAAAATTCAGAAAATCTAGTGAATTATATGATCAAGGTCATAGTATTGTACCCGGCGGAGGACATCAATCTAGAGTTCAAAAACCTTTTCCCTATTTTGTAAATACTGCAAAAGGATCTAGAAAAATTGATGTTGATGGAAATAAAATTATTGATTATATGATGGGATTTGGGTCTTTAATACTTGGTCATTCTCATCCAGTTGTAGTTGAGAAAATTTATAGACAAATACAAAATGGAACACATTTAGGTGCTCTTAGCGAGTTAGAACTGATTTGGGGACGTAAAGTTAAAGATTTAATTCCGAGTGCTGAAAGGGTTCGCTTCACAAGTTCTGGTACAGAGGCAACATTATTGGCCATGCGTTTGGCAAGAGGGTATACAGGGAAGAAAAAAATAATTAAATTTGTTGAACATTATCATGGTTGGCATGATTACGCAATTCCACAATCTGGCCTAAATACAGAATTTGGAATTCCTAAAGATACATTGAGTTCTACTGTTGTATTGGAACCAAAAATTAATTTAATTGAAGATTATTTAGAGAAAAATGATGATGTTGCTGGAATTATTTTTGAAGCAACTGGCGGGCATTGGGGACAATTTCCATTACAAAATCCCACCTTTGTAATGGATTTGCGAAAATTGACAGTAAAACATGATGTGGTAATGATTATGGATGAAGTGATTTGTGGTTTCAGAATGTCAAAAGGAGGCGCACAGAAAAGATTTGGAGTAATTCCTGATTTGACAACTATGGCTAAGATTGTTGCGGGTGGATTACCTGGTGGTGCGGTAGCTGGGAATCAAAAAATAATGTCATTGTTGAGTGAAAAAAATGGTGTCCAAAAAATGTTTCACCCGGGGACTTTTAATGCAAATCCAGTTTCTGCAACTGCAGGTATTGCAACACTTGAATTAATCGCTAAAGAACAAATTAATCATAAAGCTGATTTGGCTGCACAAAAACTTAAATTAGGTTTAAGAGAAGTTTTACATAAGAGGGAAGTCCAGGGACATGTTCATGGAGTGTCATCTATTGTGCACTTGGTTTTGGGTGTGGAAGGAAAAGAATCAGATGAAGGTGTTTCTGATGTATCTCATTCTGAATTAGCTAGAGCTACTATGGGAAATATTCCTAAAATGTTAAAATTGGCTTTTTTAAATGAAGGGATTGATATTATGGGAGGGATGGGATTTTTCGTTTCAGCAGTACATTCTGAAGATGATATTAACGAAACTGTTGAAAAATTTGAAAAAGTGATAAATGCATTAAGAAGTGATGGTGTAATTTGAGAATAATTATTAACTTAATGCAGAATTTATTTTACAATTAATTTGCTAAAAAATGAATTTAAGAGGTGATTATAAATGATAATTAAACGGATGAAAATTTTATTAGTTTTTTTATTGGTTACTATTTCTTTAGTAAGCTGCTCTAATGAGCCAGAACCTGTTTCTGTAGTTCAACCCCAAGACAACGGGATTCAATTGCCTCTTGAAACTTGGCCTACAGTTTCACTAAAAAAATTAAGTATGAAATGGAATAGTTGTGTGATTAATGAAAATGGGGATCCTATCCAAATAGGTACTAGGGTACTTGTAGTTGAGAGAGCACAATGTGATGAAGTAGTATACAACCCAGATTCTTCTATAGGTACAATTCGAACAGGAATGGTTAAAATTAGAATTCTTGATACAGGTCAAGAAGTATGGACTTGGAGTAGTGCAGCTAATATTAAAAATTCATCAAGATTGAATCCATAATTTTAATTGACTATAGTACTTGAAATTAAGAAGAGTTAGTATTATTTGATTTATTTTTGATAATAGTTTTTACTGTTAAGCTCAATATTATTATAAATACTATTAAAGCTATTGAAGTAAGAACCCCTTGATAAGGCTCTGGTTTTGATACTAAGCTTTGAAAGGTAATGATTTCTTTTTGCATCCCGTCATCTATAGTAAATTTGAATTCCCACATACCCTCGTAAGGTATTTCAAAATTTGAATGATAATGGCCCATTTCGATTGTTTCAGTCATTTGTTTTGTAATTGAATAACCTATTTGATTATCTCCTTTGGCCATAAAAGAAACATTACCTCTTGTCATAGGTTTTTGTGTATCTATGTAATTTACTTTTAGCGAGATTTTTAAATTTCCTGTAGTTGGAGATTGAGGTGTTGTCCCATATCCAACTTTAAAAGGATACGATTCTTTGAATTGGTAGTTGATTTTTCCATTAGCAAAAAGAATTTCTGTAGAATTAAAATGTGCACTAATTATAATTATTAAAATTAAAGAATAGAAAATTATATTTTGTTTAAGTTTAATCAATTTTAAAATTTCTTTGAGACATTAAAAGTCCAATATTTATTAAGAAATCATCTGTTTTGCATCCATTAGGTAATTCGAATGGACTTTCTATTTGAGCTATAGGTAACTCTAAGTTTTTTGAGATATTATTTATGTAGGGTATATGTTTTTCTTTTATTTGCCCTGAAAATATTAGAGGGATTAAATTATTAAAATTTAATTCATTGTAGTTAGCATTATGCTCGTTTAAAGTATTTGTTAAAACATCTAATATTCTATCGTAAATATCTTCTTTTTCTATAGAAAATTGTAGCCCCCAATAAGCAGTTTGGTAAGTTAAAGGTATCCAATTTCGTATTACAATTACATCACAACCGTCTTGTGATAAATAGACACATACGGCATCTTTATACTTTAGGCTTCTTGTGATAGCAAAAGGTTTTGGTTCAAGTTTTAATGATTTGTTTTTAGCGAAGTCAACTGAGGAAATCCAAGATTGTATTGATTTTTTTGTTGAAGAAATTGCTAACCATTTGTTTTTATTTACCTCAGAATTGTATTTGAGCCATTTAATTTCAGAAATTTCAGGTGAAATTCCAAATTTTTGTTTCATTTGAATAGGTATAACGGTATTAGGGTTAATTTTTCCAGATTGAGGTAAATCAATATTTTGAATGCTGGTTTGGTAGCCTGGAACTGCTCCTAGTATTTTGATATTTGTTGAAGAAATTCCATTTTCATTTAAAGTAAATTCAAGTAAGTTGGAAGTCATTTGTGATTCTACTACGAGTCCTTCTTTAAAATATGATTGAGGCAAGTTAATTTTCAGGTAATCAACGATTTGATTTTTTTCATAAATTAAAATTTTGGATATTCCAAATTCAAATGTAATTGCAGCAATGGGTTTTGTTTTAAATTGATTGAAATTTAGATTAATTTGAGAAATTTTATTGAATAATATTTTTGAATTTCGGGAATATTTAACAGAGATATATATTTTTGTTGTGTTGTAAAGGGATGCTGATTTAGTGGATATAAATGTGTTTGTTCTATGAAATATTGAACTGCTAAGTGTTTTAAAATTTACAGATTGTATTTGATTTTGTAATTGTTTAGGGTTTTTTGACATGGATTTTATTGAGAGGACAATTTTGTTTTTAAGTGAAGGAATTTTGTTTTTTGATCTCAAGTTTATTTTTTCAGGATTTTTGTTTGATATATTGGAATTAGGCTTAGTAGATTGATTCATAATTATTTGCAAGACTAAATGTTTGTTATTTTTTAGTTCTGCAAGTAGATTTGTAGGGAGGGCTTCAGGTGCTGAAATTGTTACTTTATCATTAATGATTTCAAATTTAGCGCCTAAATCTTTTGCTTTATTGATTAATAATTTTGTGTTTTGTAAATTTTTCATTAAAGTTCTTGGATCCAGTTAGATTTAGAGGCCACTGATTTAGAAGTATTTTCTAAGTCTTTTTCGTGAATAAAATTCTCTTTTTCCTTAACAAAATGTTCAATCAAGTGATTTTCAGCAATGTCTTCTTTTAATATATAATTTCCACAAAGTAAACAGAAATACTCATTACGCGTGATGCGAGATGTCATCTGAATTAAATTGAAGTTCAATAAAATTGATGGTGTTTTTTTATATTGAGACTTAAATCTTTGCACAGTGATAATACTTATTTTTAGTGTTTCGCTGATACGATTAGATGACCATTTTTCTAAAATACACCATAAAATAAATCGCTTTTCATCGTCAGTCAATCTCTTTTGGAGAGAGTTTTTTTTCCTTGTTGGAAAATTGTTTCTATAAATTTCGGATAATATTTTTTGTGACATGATGATTAAAAAACAATAATTATATTTAAATGATATATAATTGTAATAATGTTTTGTAATTATATCAATAAGCTTTATGGTATATATTTTTTAAAATAAAATACTATATTTCATAGAATAAATTTAAAAAATGATATAAAAATGATATAAAAATGATATATATATGTATGTATTATAATTTGTATCTGTTTAGTAAATCCATGTTCAATTCAAAACCGATACCTGGTCTATCTGGTAATGTAACGAATCCATCACTGTCTGGACGCAATGAGGGTAAAAACATTTCTGTTCTGATGGGGTCAACCTCAGTTGGATAATATTCTAAAAATATTCCATTTTTACTTGCGGCTGCTAATGGTAATTGTAATTCTTGACATCCATGAGGAGCTATATATATGTTGTTTTTTTCAGCTAATTCGCTGATTTCTTGCCCAATATCATATCCACCGCAAATTGTTACATCCACATTGAAAACAGATGCTGCATTATGTGCAATTAGGTTTGTAAAATGTTCTTTTGTATATCCATTTTCTCCTGTTGCTATGTGTATATCAGTACTTTTAGAAAGCTTTTCATGTCCTTCGTAATCGTAAATATTCATTGGTTCTTCAAACCAAAATACATCGTAATTAATTAATTCTTTTGCAAATTCAAGTGATTGTTCTAAATTTAATGCGCAATTTGCATCTACCATTAATTTAATATCTGGCCCTATAGCTAATCTTGCAGCTTCTACTCTTTTAATGTCGTTAGTAATTCCAGTTTCCTGTGAACCGATCTTGATTTTTACAGCTGTTGCATGTAACTCGTTGATGTTATATAACAATTCACTTTGTAATTCTTTGATTCCTTTTCCCTTTGCATAATAACCTCCTGCTATATAAGTTCTAATTCTACTTTGTTCTCCGCCAAGCATTTTGTGGATAGAAATATTGTTCATTTTGCCTTTAATATCCCAGCAGGCAATGTTAATTGCAGATAAGACTTGGGTATTCAGTCCAGCAGGACCAAGAATTTTAATCATATTTGTACCCAAATCTTTTATTATTTTTTTTGTATCTGTTGGATCCTGATTAATTAATAATGGTTTAAAATATTCAACATAACCAGGCATTAGATTTAAAGGTCTTTCAGCGGCAGTACCACCATTCCAACCTGTTCCTATTATATTTTCATCTGTGTAAATAGTTATTTTATGAAGTTTTCCTGGTCCATAAAAATGATTGCCATTCCAAATACCCGGTCTTTCCCATTCAAAAACTTCACTAGTTATATCAATGATTTTCATTATTTTTTTCCAATAAAAATTAAAGTTGTTTTAATTTTAAATAAATGAATAAAACATTCATTTATTAACTTAAGTTAATGTTATATGATTTTGTTTATTTTATACATATTGTAATTGATCGTATATAAAAATCATAATTAATAATTTCAATAATTATAAGAGTTTCATTAATGTAAGGTGCTGAAATCAGAAAATATTTTTCTAAAAATTTATCTAGTCAAATACCCGTAATTTCTTGGGCAATTGTAGATTTTTCTAAAACAGTTTATTACGTTGGTGTTGTTGGGATTTTTTTCCCTCTATGGATATCTAATACACATAGTATGTCTGATGCTGTTATAGGTAATACGATCGCTATTTCTATGCTGATAACTTTTCTATTAGCACCATTTATAGGATCAATTTCAGACCAAACTGGGAAACGTGTACCTTATTTGATTTTTGGGATTTTGTCTTGTGTGATTGCAACATTTTCTTTGGGTTTTATACAACATATATATGTTGCAATTTGTATATTTTCAATCGGATTGATTGCTATTAATCTTCTGGATGTGATTTACAATGCCATGTTATTTGATGTAAGTGAAGAATCGAATAGAGCAAAAATTTCAGGTTTTGGTGCTGCAACAGGTTATTCAGGGGCAATATTAGCAATAATTTTATCAATTTTATTTACTCAAGGTGGAAATTATATTATTGGATTTAGAATTGTTGCATTAACGTTATTTGTTTTATCTATTCCTGCTATGCTTTTTATTAAAGAAAAAAAATTGCTTGTTACGCGATCTACTTCATTATTCGATTCTTTTTTTGCTTCATATATCAATTTTAAGAAAACTTTCTTTGGAATTATTCGAGCTCGAAAAGATATAAGTACTTTTTTGGCAGCAAAATTTTGGTATACATGTTCAGTGTATACTGCTCAAACATTTGCAGTTTTATATGGAGTTCAAACAGCTGGTTATTCAGAAAGGCAAGTTCAAATATTGGTATTTTTGGGGACATTGATAGCTATTCCAAGTGCATATTTTTTAGGGATATTAGTTGGGAAATTTGGGTCTAAAGTCGTTTTAATTAATATGTTAAGTATTTGGACTTTGGTTTTACTAATTGGTGTGTTTTTACCAGACATGAACTTTGACACTAGGTTTTTGTGGATTATATTAACAATTTTATGTGGAATTTCTATGTCTGGAATTTGGGTTTCAGATCGACCATATATGTTGGATATAATACCTAAAAGTATTATTGGACAAGGATTTAGTGTACATAGTATGTCCGCAAGATTATCCAGTATTATTGGCCCATTTAGTTGGGGAATAATTTCTACCACAATCAATTTAGGCCAGCAAGCAGCGTTGATGTCTTTGGTTGTTTTTTCTATAATCGGCTTGTGTTTTGTATTCTATATAGACAAAAAATAAAATGTATAATTTTAAGGATTGATAGGTGAAATAATTTGGGTATAAATAAAAATGACATTACAAGAATTAGTGATTTGCCCAAAGATGATAGAAAAAGGCTTTGGGGTTGGTATATGTATGATTGGGCCAATTCGGCCTTTTCTACGAGTATTGTAACTGCTTTATTACCTGTGTATTTCGTAATATTGTTTCAACAGGCAATTGGGACTCAAATAGAATTTTTTTCTTTTAAATTTACGGGCAGTTCATTGTGGAGTTTAGCCATAGGATTTTCAACTTTAATTGTTGCTTTTTTTAGTCCAATTTTAGGTGTGATTGCAGATCAAAGAGGATTAAAAAAACTATTGCTTTTTTATTTCACTTTGGTGGGTTCATTATTTACTGTATTAATGTTTTTTACATCTTATTCTGATACAGATTGGGCGTTAATTTTATTTTTCTTTGTCATTGCAAATATTGGTTTTTCAGCAGCAAATGTTTTTTATAACGCTTTATTGAATGATTTAGTTTTACCCCAAATGCTTGATGAAGCCAGCAGTAAGGGGTTTGCGTTTGGTTATATTGGAGGAGGCTTAGCATTAGCTGTTCACTTGGTTATAGTGCAATTTACTAGTGATTCTGAATATTCTGATTTGTTTGTGAGATTATGTATTGCCTCGGTTGGAATTTGGTGGTTTGGTTGGTCTATATGGACATTCAGATCTTTAAAAAATCTACAATTTGATAAATCTTCAGCAAACTTAAATTTTTTCGAATATGTGAATTTGGGATTTTCTGGACTATTTCATACTTTTAAAGAGATACGTAATTATAAAGTGGTTGTAATTTTTTTAATTGCTTTTTTGTTTTTCAGCGATGGGTTAGCTACTATATTAGGTGTTGCAGGTGCTTATGCATCTGACAGCTTAGGTGTAGGAATGTCATTTGTAATGGGAACAATTTTGATAATTCAATTTGTAGCTGCACCTGGAGCTTCATTCTTTAATTGGCTTGCAAGAAAATTTTCAACTAAAAGGTCATTACTGATATCTTGGATAGGTTGGGTGGTTGCTATAATTTTTGCTATTGGTTTGGCTCCGTTATCTCCAATGAATGATTCTGATTTTGATTATGTTTTGGAAAAATCTTCTTCTAATAATTATGTTATTTTGAAGTCTCCAGAGTTATCTGACTCAAAAAATGAATCTGCTTTTTTTAGCCGTTATTCAGGGATTGAAAATGAAGATATTGTTTCAATAAGTTTCAAAGATCAACTAGTTTCAGATATCACTGAAATTTCTACGTTGAAATTTTCAATTCTAATCAAAGAAGATAATGATTCTATTGGAGAAATTGTTCTTGGACAAATGCATCCTTCAAATCTAGGCCAAGGACTTATCGATTGGTTCCCAATCACAATAAGAAATTTGGTTTGGCAGCCTTTAGGATTATCTGCTGGTTTACAGTTCCTTATTTTAGGTGTTTTTGGTGGTTTTGTTATGGGAGGCAGTCAAGCATTAGCGAGGAGTTTATTTGCCTATATTATTCCGAAAAATAAAAGTGGTGAATTTTTTGGATTTTTTGGATTTATATATAAAACTTCTTCTTTCATAGGACCATTCTTTTATGCATTAACAGTTAGTTTATCTGATACTAGAATGGGTATTTTTTCTATATTAATATTTGTTCTGTTGGGAACAATAATATTGTTTAAAGTTGATGTTGCTTCAGGGAGAGCTTTTGTGGAGAAAGAAAATATTTAACAGTTTTTTTCTTTCCAATTTTGTAATATTTGATTGTCGTGTTTGAAAGCTAATTCTGGTAATTGATTTAATTCGAACCAATTTAAATCGTCTGCATCAGACCCTGGTATCGTTTTATGTGTTATTAAATTTACGGAGTAAACTATTAAAACTACAGGGTTATCTTCTTCTGAGTAGATTCCAATTAGTTGATTGATGTCTACTGTTAAGCCAGTTTCTTCTTTAACCTCTCTGATCAATGCATTTTCAGGAGTTTCGCATTTATTGACGTATCCTGATGGGAAAGCCCATTTACCTATTTTTGGTTCTACTCCTCTCTTGATTAGCAATATTTTGTTGTTAGTCACAATAATACTTGCTACAGCAAGTTTTGGGTCATCAAAGATTGGTTTTTTACACTTACTACAGAATCTTTTGATTAACTTGTTGCCACAGTGTTCGCAAAAAATTTTCATGGATTTAAATCTTTAAAGTAATCATAAGAAACTTTTTAATATGAAGAAATCATCTTCTACGAAAGTTTTGCGAGCAAAATAAATTTTCACAATGTGCTGATTTTAAAGAGCCTTGATTAGTATCCCTAAACATAATAATTCCCAATCCATCAATTCCTATAGTTATAGAAGAATGGAACCATTTGTCCCCAGTTGTTTGAATTATGGCACTTGTTATTAGGCTACATTCGGTGTTTACGCAATGTCCTATTTTCAACTTATCTTTTGTTGCATCCCAATATGAAATTAAACCTAATCCATCAATTCCTATAGTAATGGAGCTAGATTGGCCTATGTTTCCAACTGAAGCAGCAACATTACTGATTCCAGATGAACAATCTAAGTTTGTGCAATGAAATGTTTTTAAATCTCCATTAATTCCATCGTAGTAACTTATTAGCCCTAGGCCATCAGCACCGGTAGTTATGGAAGTGTGGTAATAAATCAAGCCAGAATTATCAACTGTAGTAATTTTGAAATTTGAACAATCTTGATCGTTACAGTGTGCTACTTTTAGATTTTTGTTAGAATTGTCTTCATAACTTATTAGAGCTAATCCATCTCCAGTAATAGTAATTGAAGAATATCTTCCTACGGCACCAACTGTATCAACTAATTTGATATCAAAATTTTCACAGATTTTATCTTTACAATGAGCTAATTTTAAATTTTGATTTGTTAGGTCATAGTAGCTAATAATTGGGAAACCATCACGCCCAATTGCAATTGAAGAATATCTACCAACGTCATCTGATGTGTCAAGAGTTTTGATATTTGCGGATGTACAGGGTGTATTGTTACAGAAAGCTATTTTTAAATTTCCTCCTGCACCGTCATAATATGAAATTACTGGTTTGCCATCTGGGTTAATTATAATGGAGCTATATTCTCCAACTTTCGATGTGGAATTGTCTACAATTGCAACAGATGTTGATGTACATTTTATATCTTTACAATGAGCTACTTTAAGAACTTTGTTAGTATTATCGTAATATGAAACTATTGGGAAACCGTCAGCACCAATTGTAGTTGAATTTTGTAAACCAACATCATCGGTATTATCTAACGTTGAAATAGTAAATCCTGTAGGGATTTCTCGATTGAGTTCATTACTTGACTTTCCTGCAGGTCCTTGAAGACCTGTATTACCTTGGGGTCCTTGAGGTCCTGTATTACCTTGTGGTCCTTGAGGTCCTGTATTACCTTGTGGTCCTTGAGGCCCTGTGTTACCTTGAGGACCTTGAATTCCAGTATCACCTTTTAGACCTTTTGCTCCTTGGATTCCAGTGATTCCTTGAGGACCAGTTCTGCCTTGAGTACCTTGAGGTCCTGCATTACCTTGTGGTCCTTGAGGCCCTGTGTTACCTTTAGGTCCTTGAATTCCAGTATTACCTTTAGGTCCTATTAATCCAGTATCACCTTTAGGTCCTTGAATTCCAATACTACCTTTTGGGCCTTGAGGGCCAGTTCTACCTTGATTACCCTGAGGACCTTCAGGTCCAATTAGACATGAATTACTAATTACAAGAAATATGGATATAATTATTGAGATAGTAATTATTAATATTGAGATGTTTGGTGAAAATCTATTCATTTTTTGTTTTTTTACACATGTACATTATTTATTACAGTATTTTTATTTTGAATGTAAATTTTTATAATTTCTAGGGGAAATTTGATTTAATATTAATATGTTGGAGGTTTCAATGGATTTAGAAATTTCAGGAAAGGTAGCATTAGTTACTGGTAGCACCAGGGGAATTGGTAAAGAGATTGCAACTGCATTGTGTTTTGAAGGAGCAAATGTTGCAATTGTTGGAAGATCTAAAGAACGGTTAGATTCTAGTGCAAAAGATATTTTGATTAAAACTGGAGTAAAAGTTTTTAAAATTATTGGAGATACCGGGAATGATGAATCTGTGGAAAAAATGGTTAAATCAATTGTGGAACATTTTGGAACAATAGATATATTAGTTAATTGTGCAGCTACTCCTTTAAGTCAGGTCCCCATGATATTGGGAGAACATTTTAATAATCAAAAGTTTTTAGAAGATATTAATGTAAAGGTGATGGGATATATCAGATGTATTAAAGGAATAATTCCTGTAATGAAAAAAAAACATGGTGGCAGAATTATTAATATTGGAGGTTTAGCAGCTAGGAATGTTGGATCAATAGTAGGGTCTGTAAGAAATTCAGCACTGGTTTCTATTACAAAAAATTTGGCTGATGAATTAGGTATTTATGGTATATCTGTTTGTGGTGTACATCCAGGATATACTATGACAGAAGCTACTGCAGGTAAAATATTAAAAAGATCCCAACAAGAAGGTGTTTCAGAAGAACAGATTATTGAAGAAATGAAAACTGCAAATCCTTTAGGGAAAATTATTCAAGCTTCTGAAGTTGCTAATGTGGTAACTTTTCTTTGTTCTCCTAAGGCAGTGGCAATTAATGGGGATTTTATTTGTGCAGGTGGAGGGGAAGGGGAATCAATTTATTACTAAAATTTGTAGTGCAGGAGCGGCAGGATTCGAACCCGCGACCCTTGGTTTTGGAGACCAATGCTCTACCAGCTGAGCTACGCTCCTATATTTTTAATATATATTATCATATTAAATTGTTTTATAATTTAATTTTGATCATTTTATTGTATTCTATAATTAATCTTAGAGATAATTATTTACAAGTGGTGATTTGTGCATGATGAAGTAATACATTTTTCTGGAATTATTTCAGCCTTAATAGTGGGCTTGATTATTGGTTTCAGGCATTCAACAGATGGCGACCATGTAGTGGCTGTTTCTACCATGGCTAGAGATTATAGAAATATTTTTAAAAGTCTTTGGGTGGGAATATCTTGGGGGTTAGGACATTCTACACCCTTGATGATTTTAGGAATATTAGTATTGTTGTTTAAACAATCTATTTTAGATATATATGAATCTATTGCAGGTTTTTTTGAATTTGGAGTAGGTTTAATGTTGGTTTTTTTGGGGATACAAGTTTTCTGGAAATTAAAAAATAATGCATTTCATATTCATAATCATGATCATGATGGTGAATCTCATAAACATATTCATGGATCTCATTCACATCAAGAAATTGAGCACAACCCTCACTCAGAGAAGAAGCATGGATTTTTTCCAGAGTTATTTCCATTTTTCCGAATAAAGTCGTATACAATTGGTGTAGTTCATGGACTCGCTGGTAGTGCTGCAATTTTGATTGCAATTTTACCTGCAACTCCATCTTTTGCTTCAGGCATGATTTTTTTATTGTCATTTTCTTTAGGCACGATGATTTCTATGGCTATCATGACTATTTTTCTTTCTTTTCCTATTTTAATATCTAGTAAGTCAAATTTTTTCAGTAATTTGATAATGTATATTGCAGGTCTATTAAGTATTATGCTTGGTGTTGCCTTAATGTCAGATGTGGGATTTGGAACAAATTTTACAGGATTTCTTTGGTATTAGAAGAAATTGTGAGATAGTCTATAAGCCGAGTTCTGTAAATTTGCAGTCATCTATCTAGGTCTATAGTTGCCTATAGACTCAAGCGGCTAACCCGTGTATATGGTCTGAGAGGCCCTAGATCCTCTTTTTGGCCTTGCTCCAGATGGGGTTTACATTGCCTTATATGTCACCATATAAGCGGTGAGCTCTTACCTCACCATTTCAACCTTACCTTTTTAGAGGCGGTATATTTTCTGTTGCACTTTCCGTCGGGTCACCCCGCCCCGCCGTTAGCGGGCATCATCTCTCAGTGGAGCTCGGACTTTCCTCTGTACTTGAAAATACAGCGACTGCTCGACTATCTCACAGTAGAGATTTTAACTTTTTAAGTGATTTGAGTCTAGTAAAGATTTTCAATTATGTTAATTTGATATCTAAGTCATCTTTTACAGATATTGAATTTGTAAGAATTTTGATGATTAAATTTTTTGTTGAGATAGTTTGTTTTTCCCAATTTTCCCAATTTTCAATAGTTTTTTTAATGTATTTTGCAGAAGAAATATTATTCAAAATGTTTTTTGCTTGATCAATTTCTTTAATATATTCACCTATCAAATCGATATTTGTAGATTTCGTTGCAGATTCAATAATAAATTTGTTAAGTTTGGCTTTAGCTTTTTTCACAGAAGATTCGCGAGCAACAATTAATTGATTTAATGAATTTTTATTTATAATAATTTTTTTGGAATTGACATGAAATTTTAATTCTTGGAAAACTTTTTTTTCCAATAGATCTGATTTAACAGTATGATAATTGCAAGAACCTTCATTGTTCCTAGATTGGCATTGATAGTATCTGTATACTTGCTGATTTCGTATTGAAGTTTTGTTTTTCCAAGATTGCTTTTTAGTTACACCCATCATTTTACCTTTACAGTATCCACATTCAATTAGTCCAGATAAAAGAAATGGTTTAGATTCAAAAATTCTACCGATTGGTTTTCTGGATTTAGTAATTTCTTGTGATTTCCTGAATATTTCCGGAGTAACTATTGCTGGGTGCATTTTCGCTTTTCTTACACCCAACCTTGTATATGTTCCAATATAAGTTACATTTTTAAGAATATCTCTAATATTGATTGTAGTCCATGATTTTTCTTTGCGAAATCTAATTCCTCTTTGGTTTAAATCATTTGCAATACGTCTAAACCCCATATCCGATTGAGTATATAGCCTATAAATTAATTCAACTACTTTTGCTTCTGATTTGATGATTTCGAGTTTATTGTTTGGGCCAATTTGATACCCGTATAGGGTACGACCTAGTGGTTTCCCCTCTAGTGCTTTTAGCATCATAGATTCTTTGATTTTTGTACTTCTACTTTTTGAAATTCCTTCAAGTCCTATATATTGCAAGGCATTTTGAAATATATTTGGATAGTTTTCATCCATACAGGCTACTTCACTTCCAGTATTATTGATTTCAAATAATTTTCGTGAAAATTCTTCTAAATTGTTTCCCAAATGCTTAGCAGATGGTACAAGAACAATAAATTTTTTCCCTGAATTGTTAATATAATTAATCATTTGCAGATGACTATTTCCGCCATCTAAAGTGGGTTGATTTATTTCACAGAAGGATTTAATTGCTTGATGCATATTGAATTTGCGGAATTCTTCGAATTTAAAATAAGCTTCTTCTAAAGAATTATTGTATGCATTTAAATTTTTATAATAACTTATTGCGAGCATAAATTTTCAACTTAACTTACATAAAGAATTCTATTACACATTTTGCATTGAATGATATCTTTAATCTGAATAATTTTTTGTAATTCGGTAGTAGTTAGAGCGATTCGACATCCCTGGCATGTGTTTTTTTCTACTTTTACTATTGCCAAACCATTTTTTGTCTCTCTAAGCATTTGGTATTTTGAAAGTTGGTTTTTGGGGATTTGATTTTTTATTTGATTCCGCTTAGAAATTAATTTTGAAATCTCAATTTCAGTATCTGACTTGATGGCTGAAAATTTCTCTTTTTTGATTTTCATTTGATTTGTAATTTGATCAAGTTTTTGAGTATTTTCCTCCAATTTTTGATTGAATTCATCTAGATACAACATGATTTGAAGGAGTTTATTTTCTTCTTCAGTTTTTTCTTGATTTAAAAAAATCTGAGAATTTTCTAAAGCTTCAAGTTCTTTAGGATTAGATATAGAGCCACTATAGAGTTGTTTTTCAGTATCAATAGATTTTATATTGATGTCGGATAATTTATTTTCAGATTTACGTTTGAATTTTTCTAATTCAGAAAGCTTTGAATTTGCTTGTTGTATTTTATTTTGTGCATTTTCTAAATTACTAGAGTCTGATAATTCTTTGTTAATTTTCAGGATATTATTTTGTAACTTGTCTAATTTAGAATCAATTTTTTGCAATTCATACATTGAATGAATAGAATCCATTATTTGACCTTGTAGTATTTTTTTAGAAAGTATACATTTATACTACATTTTTCTCTACCTAATCGATAGTATTATATAAAGAAATTTGTATATCATTATTCAATAATCTTTCATGTAAGTTTAGGAAATGTAATGGAATTGATGAAATTACCAAAGACTAAAATGATATGTACTTTGGGGCCCTCAACGAGTTCTGAAGATGTAATAATGGAATTGATTCAATCTGGAATGAGTATTGCAAGGTTGAATTTTTCCCATGGAACTTTGCAACAACATATAGATTCTTTTCATAAAGTACGACAGGCTTCTCAAAAATTAGATTCAAGAGTTGGAATTTTGGTGGATGTTCCTGGACCTAAATATAGAACAGGTGATTTGAAAGAAGCATATGTATTATTAGAAGAACAACAAGAAATAATTCTTACCAGTGATAGCGATTTTATTGGTGATGAAAATATAGTTTCAGTTTCTCCACCAGGTATTCATAATGATGTGAATGTAGGTTCTGTGATCTTACTCAATGATGGTTTGATGGAGTTATTGGTTGAAAAAGTTGAAGGAGTTCAGGTTTTTTGTAAAGTGGTAGTAGGAGTTAAGCTTACTGAAAAAAGAGGTGTTGCAACTCCAGGAAGAAGTCCTTCTTTACCTTTCCCAGATCAAAATGCTATCTCAGCTTTGGAGTTTGCAGCTGAATACGGTGCAGATTTTGTTGCCCTTTCAACTGTTACAAATAAATCTCATGTAATATCCGTAAAAAAAATTCTTAATCAACTGAATACATCTCCGCTAATTGTTGCAAAAATCGAACGTTCAGAAGCTTTAGATAATTTTGATGAAATATTATCAGTGAGTGATGCAATTATGGTAGCTAGAGGAGATATGGGAGTAGAAGTGAAGATGTCAAAACTGCCTACCATTCAGAAAGAATTAATTTTTAAATGTAATAATGTTGGAAAACCAGTTATTACTGCAACTCAGATGTTAGAGTCAATGATAAATTCTCCTATACCAACTCGAGCTGAAGTAACTGATGTAGCAAACGCAATTTATGATGGTACAGATGCAATAATGCTTTCAGCTGAAACTTCAATTGGAACATACCCTTTGGATGCAGTAAGAGTAATGGCTGAAATTGCACATGAAGCGGAATCTAGTTTGTCTTATGAAAAGATTTTAGTTGATAAAAGAAATTATTTGGAACCTGACACGAGCGATGCTATTGCATATTCTTCAGTTCAAACATCAAACCAATTGAATGCTGATTTTCTTGTTGCTTTTACCGAGTCTGGAAGTACAGCTGTTCGTGTTTCAAAATATAGGCCTCGAGCACCTATATTAGCATTGACTTCCACGGAAAGAACTTCTTATCAGTTAACTCTTAGTTGGGGGGTTTTTCCATTTACTATTTCTAGATTAAATAATGTGGATGATTTTTTCAATCTTGCTGATAGTTATTCTAAACAATTTAAAAAGATGAAAAAAGGTGATGTTATAGTCTTAGTAGCCGGATTACCTATAGGTGTTTCTGGAGGCACAAATTTGTTAAGAGTTATCACTTTGTAATTTTTTGTTTTAGGGGTAATTTATTGCTAATAATCAAAGACTCCATGACAGGGAATTTTAAATCTGCAATTTCAAAAAATCAAACTCAAGTTAAAATATATTCTTGTGGTCCTACTGTTTATCGCAGTGCTCATTTAGGGAATATGCGAACATATTTGATGGCAGACTGGATACGTCGCGTGATTTCTTTGGATTCAAAGGTTAATATAATGCAAGTGAAAAATATTACCGATGTTGGGCATATGAGACAGGATAGATTAGAGGTAGGAGAAGATAGAGTTGTAGCTGCAGCGATTAGTGAGAATAAAACAGCTAGTGAGATAGCTGATTTTTATACTTTAGAGTTTTTTAGAGATGAAAAAAAACTTAACATTATTCCAGCAGAATTTTTCCCTAAAGCTACAGATAATATTAATGAGATGATTGAAATTATTCAGAAATTATTATCGGATGGTTTTGCGTATGAAATGTTTGGAAATGTATATTATAAAGTAGATGAATGGAAGGATTATGGGATTTTATCTGGAAATAATGGGAATGATTTACTTTCAGCAGTTAGGGTTGAGCAGGATACAAATAAATTGGATCCTAGAGATTTTACCTTATGGAAGAAAGCTGAAGCTGGTAGAGAGTTGAAATGGAAAAGTCCTTGGGGGGAAGGATTCCCAGGATGGCATATTGAATGTTCAGCAATGTCTATAAAATATTTAGGTCAAACCATAGATATTCATACAGGAGGTGTAGATAATTTATTTCCCCATCATGAGGATGAAATTGCACAATCAGATGCATTTAATGGTGCACAAACTGTAAAAACGTGGGTACATGGCCAGCATCTTTTATGGGATGGTGTAAAGATGTCAAAATCAGAAATGAATGATTTAACTGTTACTGACTTGGAGAGTAAAGGATTTGACCCAATTGCATTTCGATATTTATGTTTAACCTCTAGATATTATAATCGTTTACATTTCTCAATTTCTTCTATGAGGGCAGCACAAAATGCTTTAAGAAAAATCCGACACAGGATTTGGATATGGTCACATAATGTAGTGAAAAATAGTTCTGCAGATCAAATTTTTATTGAGAATTATAAATTGAAATTTGATCAATTTGTGAAAGATAATTTGAATTTACCTCTAGCTTTATCTTATATGTGGGAAGTAATTCGATCAGATTTGTCAGATTCTAATAAGTTTCAATTGTTATTATATTTTGACAAAGTTTTTGGATTAGGTTTAGAGTCACATTCAAGGTATAAAATTGACCAAAAAATTAAAGACAAAATGTCTTTGCGTTTTTCTCTTCGTGAAAATGGAAATTATTTTGAAGCTGATAAAATTCGTTCAAATATATTGAAGGATGGGTATATTATAGAAGATTTTTCAAAAGATTCTAGAATTAGACTTTTGGATAATTGGGAGAATAAAAATAATTATTCTCAGGATTTGAAATCTCCCAAAGAAATTGACTCTTTCCCGTTTCAAGAATCTAGATTTGAAATTTCGGTAGGAGTGATTGCTCGAAACAATTTAGATGATATAAAAAGATTTGCAAATGGATTTTTGAAAATATTTAAACTAAATAACTTTGAATTATTGATAGTAAATAATTCAACAAATATTTTAGTATATGATTATCTAAAAAAGTTAAATAAACAAAATCAAAATATTAGAGTGATTCATTTAGATCATAATTATGGAGAAGCTACTGCAAAAAATATTATTTTAAAACAAAGTAAGGGAAAGATTCTTGTGTTGATGGATGTTAGTGTTGAAATAATTGGAGATATAGCAACGCCAATTAAAAACGTACTGGCAGATAGTAAAGTTGGTGCTTGTGGAATTCAAGGATTAATATCGAATGATTTCAGACATTTTCATGAAGAAAATAAATTTGGTAATTATGTTGATGCTATACAGGCGTATTGCTTTGCTTTCAATAGGAGTATTTTGTCAGATGTAGGTTTGATGCGAGAGAATTTTAGGTTTTACAGAAATTTAGATTTAGACTTTAGTTTGCAGATCAAAAATTTGGGATATGACATATTTTCTTTTGAAAAATTACCTGTAAAAAAACATGAACATTGGGTATTAGAGGAATATTCTTTAGAGAGAGTAAATGAATTAAGTCAAAAGAATTATAAACGGTTTTTGAACAAATGGGATGGAAGGAATGATTTACTTGTCTACAATCAAAGAAAAGAAATATAAATTTTTCGTAAATATTTTGAGGCAATTTAATGGAGATTAATTTTTCTGCATCTTTGTTAATATTTTTATTATCTGCTGCAGTAGTTATTGTAAGTGGCATATTATTAGCAAAATCTGGTGATGCGATTTCAGAACATTCAGGTTTAGGTAGAGTTTGGGTAGGATCTCTGTTAGTTGCGGGAGCTACTTCTTTACCTGAATTAGTTACTGTAGTTAGTGCTGTGTTGCTAGATTCTCCAAGCTTAGCCCTGGGAACTATTTTTGGAGCTAATATGATTAATATGGCCAAATTTTCAATTTTAGTGTTAATTTTTGGTGGTTCAAATATTTTTAAAAATTTATTGAAATTACAAGTTTGGGTTGCGACATTTGCTTTTTCGCTTACTTTTGTAGGTGTATTAATGATTGTTTTTTCAAATCATATAAAAATATTTGGGGTTTCTCCTTTTGGAATATTATTAATTATTTTGTATTTTTTAACTTCGAAATTTTTATATCAAAATAGTTTTTCTGATTCTAGTGAGGGAAATATTAAGGAACATGATTCTCAAAATACTTCAATAAAAAAACATTGGATTTTATTTTTTATTTCAGCAGCAATGATTTTTATTGCGGCTCCTTTATTAACTTATAGTTCTGAAAAAATATCTGAATTCTCGAATATATCTCAAAGCTTTATTGGAGTTTTAGGTTTAGGTTTTGTTGCAAGTTTGCCAGAGTTTACAGCAGCAGCAGCAGGATTTAAGATTGGAGCTCCAGATTTGGGTGTAAGTGCTCTTTTTGGAAGCAATTCTTTCAATATTGCTGCTTTAGGTGTTGCTGATATTTTTTATACTAATGGGTCTTTATTTTCAAGTTCAGATACTAGTCATTTATTAGCAGGGATTTTTGCAACAATTTTAATTGGCTTATGCTTGGTACAACTTTACCAAAAGAGAGAAATGAATATTTATTCATTCAAGACACCATCTCCTTTAATAGTCATATTGATATATATTTTAGGAATTTTTGTTGTTTTTAATTCAGGGTAATTATTTTTCTCTAGTTAAAACATATTCCACAAGATGGGTTAGAGCAGTTTTGTGGCTATTTTCAGGTAGGTAATCTATTTCATTTAAAGCAATTTGACAAAATTGCTTAGCAATTTTTAATGAATCTGAGATATTAGATTTTTCTGATGCATTTTCAATTGCTTTATGAAGTAATGTATTATTTGAGGGCTCTTTGAAAAATTGTATTATAGGATTGTTTTTAGGATTTTTTTCTATTGAAATAATAGATGGTAATGTCAAAATCCCTTTTGCAAGATCAGATTCTGTTGGTTTACCAGTTTTTTGAGGATCTCCAATAAAATCTAAGATGTCATCTGTTATTTGAAATGCCATTCCCAAGTTGTATCCAAAGTTTTTTAAAGCATTGATTGTTTTTTGATCTGTATTACTTAGTATTGCTCCAGATTCAGAAGATGTGGAAAATAATGATGCTGTTTTGTGATAAATTCTTTTAAAATATTTTTCTTTTGTTTGGTTTAATTTATATAAAGAGGACATTTGGTTTAATTCACCCATTGAAAGCTCCATAATAGTTTCAGAAAATCTTTTTATTACCGGTATTGAGTTAGTTTCACATACAAAAGAGGCAGCGGTAGCAAAGATATAATCTCCAATTAAAACAGCTGCATTATCTCCCCATAGGCTACTTATAGTTTTTTGTCCTCTTCTGAAATTTGAATCATCTACAGTGTCGTCGTGAACTAAAGTAGCAATATGCAGTAATTCAATTGCGCTTGCCATTTTTTCAACATTTTTAAAATTATGATTGCCAAATCCAGAACAAAGTAAAGTTATTGCAGGTCTTAATTTTTTACCTGATGAATTAAGTGAGTGCATCAGTAGCTTTGATAAAAATGAGAATTCCTTATTAATTATTTGATGTTTTGAAAGGTTGCTAATTTCCGACTTAACATTTTCAAGGCTATCATTAATAGGGGAATATATTTTAGCCAGTAAATTACGACTCTTGGGATTCAATTTTTGCCTATTTTATTTGTTTCAGTTTCAATAATGGAATCGTCTAATTTTTTAAATAAAGGATCACTTTTTTGAATTTTTGTACCGGAAACTAGTAATTTTTTGTCCCAGTACCATTTAATAGAATCTTCATGATTGTCAGTAAAACCAAGTATAGTATGTAATTTTTGTGAAGAAAAAGGTAAATATGGATATAAAACAACTTTGAGACAATTAATCACTGATAAGCATGTCCAAATTGTGGTCTTAGTCATTTCAAGATCCGTTTTGATTGTTTTCCAAGGTTCTCGATGGTCTAAATATTGATTTGCTGCCTTTGCTAAAGCCATGGCTTTCATTAAACCTGATCTGAATTTGCATTTTTCAATATCTTCACTGATTTGTATGAATTGATTTTTGCAATTTTCTAGTAGTTTATTTGAGTCTGTGTCTAATATTTCACTTTCTGGTATTTTACTATCGAAATTCTTATGTACTAGTGTCATTACTCTGTTAACAAGATTTCCAAATGTAGCAACTAATTCATCATTATTTGCACGAATGTATTCTTTCCATGAGAAGTCAGAGTCACTATTTTCAGGCATATTTGATGCGATCGCGTATCTGAGTGGATCTGGGTCATAAAGTGACAAATATTCTGGTAGCCATACAGCCCAATTTCTACTTGTTGATTGTTTTGAACCTTCAATATTTAAATATTCATTAGCTGGAATTTCGTGAGGTAAATTAAGGTTTTCGTATCCAATTAAAATAGCAGGCCAAATAATACTGTGGAAAGGAATATTATCTTTACCCATGAAATAATAGCTTTTTGCAGAAGATTTCCAAAAATCTTCCCAAGTAATTTCTGATTCCTGATTGTCTGACCATTCAATTGACGCAGAAAGATATCCGATTACAGCTTCGAACCACACATATAATTTTTTGTTTTCATAATTTGGTAGTGGTACAGGAATTCCCCATTCGATATCTCTAGTGATTGGTCTATCTTTTAATCCAGATTTAATATATGACATTGAGAAGTTTTTTACATTTGGTTTCCATTTATTTTTGGTTTTTAACCAAGAAATTAATGTCTCCTCGAAGGCACTGAGTTTTAAAAAGAAATGTTCAGTTTCCTTTAGGATAGGAGTTGAATCACATAGTTTGCATTTCATTTCAATTAAATCTTTGGGATCTAAAGTAACTCCACAATTATCACATTGATCTCCTCTTGCATTATTATCATTACATTTTGGGCAAGTACCATTTACATATCTGTCCGCTAAGAATCTTTTGTCTTGTGCACAAAATGGTTGAGTCATAAAGTCTTTATAGATCAATTTTTTTTCATATAATTTCAAGAATATATCTTGTGCAACTTTTTCATGATTTTTGGTATGGGTTGAAGTGAATAGATCAAAAGTAATTCCTAATTGTTCCCAGTTTTTTAGAAATTCTTGGTGATATTTTTGAAAGACTTCTTCTGGAGAAATACCTGAATCTTCAGCAGTTAGAGTTACTGGAGTACCATGTGAGTCGCTTCCTGAAACCATAAGCACTTTATTTCCTTTTGCTCTATGGTATCTTGCAAAAATATCTGCTGGTATGTAGGCACCAGCGGTCTGACCTATATGCAAAGATCCGTTTGCATACGGCCAAGCAACACATATTAGTATTTTTTCATTCATTCGTCATGTAACCTTTTTGAGATCTATATTTATTTTACTAGAATTTAAGGTGTAATGCTTTAAAGGGTGTTATTAATTTTTTCAGTGTTAGGTGAAATTATTATTGTGAACTCACCTTTTATAGTGGAAATAATTTTCAATGATTCAGATGCTTGTCCTTGATAAATTTCCTCATGAATTTTTGTCATTTCTCTACACACAATAATATTTCTATCTCCCATGACTTCTATTATAAGGTTGATTGTTGCTTCAATACGATAGGGAGATTCAAAAAAAAGTGTGGGTATAGTATTGTTTTTTGCATTTAAAAGAGTTTTTTGTTTTTTAGATTTTTTGTTGGGTAAAAAGCCTAGGTGTATAAAACTATCCGAATTTAATCCTGAAATAGATAATGCTGAGGTGATTGCAGAAGGACCAGGGATTGGAATGATTCGAGTATTTATTTTTCTAGCTTCAGAAATTAGTAGGGCTCCAGGATCATTAATGGCAGGCGTTCCAGCATCAGAAACTAATGCCATATTTGAATAAGAAAGTTCTTGTAATATTTTTGGCAATTTAGATTTTTGATTATACTTATGATAACTAATAGTTTTAGTATTTATTTCAAATTTGGCAAGTAATCTTTTGGTTATTCTTGTATCTTCAGATATGATTTTATCCACTGATTTTAGAGTATCAATCGCTCTTAAGGTAATATCTTGTAAATTACCTATAGGTGTAGAAACAACATATAAAGATCTCACTTTTATAATCCCATAATTTTTTCTAAACCTATTGTTAATCCTGGAGTTTTTGATACAGCTTTAACTGCTAAAATCACCCCAGGCATGAAACTTTCTCTATTAATTGAATCATGCTTGATTGTTAAAGTCTGACCTAGATGCCCAAATACTAATTCGTGAAATGCAACTCGCCCAGGCATTCTTCCGCTATGTATAGAAACACCTGTTTTGGATACTCCACCTCTAGCATTTTTAATTAATTCTTTTTCAGATGTAGGAGATTGAAATTTAGATTTTCGGTCTTGACCAGCAGACTCTGCAATTGCTATTGCTGTGCCTGAAGGGGAATCAATTTTACCTTCATGATGCATTTCAATCAGATCAGCATATTCAAACCATTTCCCAGCAATTTTGGCTAAATGCATCATTAACACAGCTCCCATTGCAAAGTTTGGTGCAATAACAATTCCAGTATTATTTTCTTCAGATTGCTTCCTTGCTTCTTGATAAATTTCTTCAGTTATTCCTGTAGATCCAATAACTAAATGTGTTTTTGATTTGGGTGCAATTTTGATTAGTTCTGATGCAGCTTCTGAGTTGCTGAAATCTACAATGACATCTGTGTTAAGTAGAAGTTCGGAAATATTATTCGATGAAGGTACAGTGATTGGGCAATTTGGAATGTTCTCAGAGTCTTTCGATAAATATTTATCTACTACACCTGTAAGTTCTGTATCTGAATCTTTATGTACAGCTTTAATAACTTCTTGTCCCATTTTACCTAGGGCACCATGGACAACAACTCTTATTCTTGACATAATTTCTCCTAAATTTGAAATGAAGATTATTATTCGTAAATTTTACACGATCTTATCAAGTATTTTACATGTCAATTGATATCAAGACTATAGTTAGCGTCCTCTTCCTCCACCTCTGAAATTGCCTCTACCACCGGAATCTCGTCCTCTTCCTCCACCTCTGAAATTGCCTCTACCACCGGAATCTCGTCCTCTACCACCGGAATCTCGTCCTCTACCACCATTTTTGGAATTGCTTCTTCTATCAGAATCTCGATTTTCTTTAAGTTGAATTTCATCAGCTTCAACTTCATCATCAGTCAGTAACCTTTTTCTAGATAGTGAAATTTTTCCATTTTCTGTTCTGATAACTTCTACTGTAATTTCTTGATCTAATTCAACTACGTCTTCTACATACTCAACTCGTTCTTGTGATAGCTCGCTAATGTGTACTAAACCATCTTTGCCAGGTAGTATCTGTACGAAAGCTCCAAAATCAGTAATTTTCACAACTTTACCAGTATATATTTCTCCTACTTCTACTTCTTTTGTAAGATTTTCAACCATTTCAATCGCCATATTTGTAGATTCAGAATTACTAGATGCGACAAATATGGTCCCATCATCTTGTACGTCTAATGTAGCTTCTGTTTTTTCAACTATGTCTTTAATTGTTTTTCCACCTGGGCCAATTACCAATCCTATTTTATCAACAGGTATATTGATTTTTGTCATTTTAGGAGCATATTTATTTAATTCTTCTCTAGGTTGATCAATAGCTTGTTCCATTTTTTTAAGAATTTCTAGTCTTGCAATTTTAGCTTGATCTAAGGCTTCTTTTACAATTTCAAGTGAAATATGTTGAACTTTTATATCAAGTTGAATTGCTGTGATACCATTTTCTGTTCCTGCTACTTTGAAGTCCATATCTCCAAAATGATCTTCTAGTCCCTGGATATCTGTTAAGGTTGTGAATTCGTCGTTTTCTCCACTTACTAACCCTATTGATATTCCTGCCACATGAGATTTTATAGGTACACCTGCATCCATTAGGGATAATGAACCAGCACATGTGCTAGCCATTGATGTACTTCCGTTTGAACTCATTGTGTCAGCAACAATACGAATTGTGTAAGGGAAATCAGTTTGATCAGGTAACACAGGCGCAAGAGCTTTTTCAGCTAAAGCTCCATGTCCAATTTCCCGTCTTCCAGTGAATCCTAGTCTTCCAGTTTCACCTACGCTATATGGAGGAAAATTATAGTGAAGCATAAATTCTTTTTTATCTATTGGGGACATATTATCTAATTTTTGAGCATCAGTTAGAGGCCCAAGGGTAGTGACTCCTAAAATTTGAGTTTCTCCACGTGTAAATAAGGAGCTACCGTGAGTTCTAGGTAAGAGGCTAACATCGCAATCTATTTTTCGTAGTTGTGTAAGTTTTCGATCATCACGTCGTAAATTATCTATAAGTATTTTAGATCTAAATATAGATTCAATCTCAAGTTCGAATGCTTCATCAATTTGATTTTCAGAAAATTTTTCACTGAGTTCAGAAGATACTTTTTCTTTAATTTCTGTTGTTTTTTGAGAGGTTTCAGACTTAGATTTTGAATTTGACATTGCCTCATTAAGTTCATTGCCAATGATTTCTTTTATAGATTGTACGAGTTCCTCAGGAGGTGCAAACGATTGAAATTCAGCTTTTTCTTTTCCAATGTTTTTAATAATTTCTTTTTGAAATTCTATGAATTCAGAATTAATATTTTGTGCGATTTTAATTGCTTCTTCCATGATAGATTCTTCAATTTCTTGTCCATCAGCTTCTATCATTGTTACACCTGATTCAGTTCCACAAACTAGTAAGTCTAGGGTACTATTTTCTAATTCTTCGAAGGTAGGATTTATTACAAATTCTTCATTTATATAACCTATTCGGCAAGCTGAAACAGGTCCTTCGAAAGGGATGTCTGAAATACCTAATGATATTGATGAGCCTAAAATTGATAATATATCAAAAGGGTTTTCTAAATCTAAAGATAGAGGCATTGCTACTACTTGCACTTCATTTCTGTAACCTTTAGGAAACAAAGGTCTCAATGTCCTATCAGTTAATCTGCAAATTAAGATACTATCTGTGCTAGGACGTCCTTCTCTTTTAAAAAAACTTCCCGGAATTTTCCCTCTGGCATACATTCTTTCTTCTACTTCAACAGTTAAAGGGAAAAAACCAGCTCCATCTCTAGCTACGCTGCTTGTAGATGTTACAAGTAGCATGTTTTCATCTTGGCTAATTACAACAGACCCATTGGATTGTTGTGCCAATTTACCCGTGCTGATTGTGAAAGTTTTATTAGCAATTGTACGTTCAAAAGTTTTTTCAGACATTGTTCATTCTCCATGACTACATGAGAAAAGGAATACAAGTGTGTAAGAAGAGAGGAGTTATTTTCTTAAATTGAGAGTAGCAATTATAGAGAGATATCTCTGTGTGTTCTCAGATTTCAAATATCTAAGCAACTTTCTTCGTTGGCTAACCAATCTTAAGAGTCCCCTGCGGGTGATTTCATCGTGGTTGTGCTGTATTAAATGATCAGTTAATCCAAGTATTCTTTTAGTTAGGATAGCAATTTGTACTTCGGTAGAACCTGTATCACTATCATTTAATTTATGATCATTAATAATTTGTTTTTTTGTACTTGTGTCTAGACCCAACTGTCCAGTTCCTAAATTTCATATTTATTATTATTTACATCTTTTTTATATTGTATCATAGCAACATAATAAGGTTCAATAAATTGTATTTGAAAATAATGTTTAGTTGTTCTTAATATATGATCTTTTAGAGTGCAAAATTGGTTCAGTATAACCATTAGTAGTATCCCTACCTTTGAAGACTAAATCAAGCGCTGCTTTAAATTCTATGCTTTGATTAAAATCTTGCGACATTGGAGTATAGTTTTCGTCAGTGGAGTTTTGATCGTCTACGATTTTAGCCATTTTTTTGAAAATTCTTGTAACTTCTTGTGGATTGGTGATTTTATGATATAACCAATTTACAATATGTTGACTTGAAATTCTTAAAGTTGCACGATCTTCCATTAGGCCTATATTACTGATATTAGGAATTTTAGAACAGCCGATTCCTTGTCCCACCCACCTCGATACATAACCTAAAATTCCTTGAGCATTGTTCTCTAGTTCTTGAACTATTTCTTTTTTATTTAGTTTTCTATTTAACAGTGGCGGACAAATTAATTTTTCAAAATTAATTTGCCTTCTTGAAGAGATGTTTTTTTGTACTTTTTTAACTGTAATTAAATGGTAATGGATTGAATGTAGGGCTGCAGCTGTAGGTGAAGGGACCCATGCTGTATTAGCTCCTGATTTTGTATGAGATACTTTTGTTTGCATCATTGAATTCATTTCATCAGGCATTGCCCACATACCTTTTCCAATTTGGGCTTTCCCAATTAATCCGCATTCAATTCCTATGTCTACGTTTTGATTTTCATAAGCCTCTAACCAATCTTGTTCTTTTATTTCGTCTTTTGGTAAAACCGGTCCGGCTTCCATACTTGTATGAATTTCATCACCGGTTCGATCTAAAAATCCAGTGTTAATAAAAATTATTCGTTCCCTTGCTTCATAAATACATTGTTTTAAATTTACAGTTGTTCTTCTTTCTTCATCCATTATTCCAATTTTTATTGTGTTTTTTGGCAGATCAAGAGCTTTTTCTACTAGTGAGAATAATTTAACAGTGAGAGATACTTCTTTAGGTCCGTGCATCTTAGGTTTAACAATATAAATACTTTTTTTTCTACTATTAGGTAATTTGTTTTTGTTTTTAATATCATGGATTGCAGATAAAGACGTGATCATTGCATCCATAAAACCTTCTGGTATATTTTCACCTGAAATTGTTTGGATTGAATCTGTGTACATATGCATACCAACATTTCTAACTAGAAGAAGGCTTCTGCCATGTAAGATTATTTTTTTTCCTTTATCAGAAGTGAAATTTTTATCAGGATTTAAAGAACGTCTTATTGTTTCTCCATTTTTTGTGAGTTCAGCAGTACATGTCCCTTTCATTAATTCTGTCCAATTACGATATGCTTTGACTTTATCATCTACGTCAACAGCAGCTACAGAATCTTCAAAGTCTTGTATGGTTGTTATAGCAGATTCTAATAAAATATCTTTGATTCCAGCGGGATGTTGAATTCCTATTGGATGTTTTCTATCAATTTGTATTTCGACATGTAGATCATTGTTTTTTAGTAGAATGCTGGTGATATTTTTTTTGGAATCTTGGTTAAACCCAATAAACTGTGTTGAATCACCTAGTTGAGTAACCCTTTTATCAGTTAGTGTGATTTCTAAATGAAATTTTGAGTTAATTTTTTTTAATGAAAAATTAGATACATGTGAATAACTTGCATCTTTGATTGGGAAAATTTTATCTAGAAGAATTGTAGAATAAGATACAACTTGTGCGCCTCTATGCGGATTATATGGATAGGTTTTTTTAGAATTTTTTTCTTCTTGTAGTATATCTGTGCCGTAAAGAGAATCATAAAGACTCCACCATCTTGCGTTAGCAGCATTAATTGCGAATCTAGCGTTATCAACCGGAACTACTAATTGAGGACCTGGAATATTGGATACTTCATCATCAATATTTTTTGTTGAAATTTTGAATTGAGGAGATTTTGGTTCAATATATCCAATTTTTTTCAAGAAAGATTTATATTTTTTAACATCAAAAATTTTGTTGTTTTTATGCCAATTATCTATTTGATTTTGGATTTGGGTTCTTTTGTGCAGTAACTTTATATTTTCAGGACCAAGATCTGTGATGATTTTACTTAAAGAAATCCAAAAATTGTCAGGATCAATTCCAGTACCAGGAATGATTTCATCATTTACCAAATCGTATAGAGGTTTAGCTATTTTAATTTTTCCTTGATTGATAAATTTGGATTTCATTATGCCCCCGAATTATGAAATTATTAAACTATCTAGTAAAGAATTAAATTATTTAGCGTTTAGGCTGATTCCATGTCCTCTTTTTATATCTAGTAGTAGATGTCCTTGAACTAGAATGAGATCTAGTTTTAGTATCTGTTGTAGTACTTTTTTCTTTACTCCACAACTCTTTGAAATATTCTGGTGTTAGAAATTCACGTGAATCAGCAATTTGTAATAATTCTAATGAAAGATTTGCTTCAAATGCTGCTACTTCTACATGTTTACCTAAATCTTTAACAGTTTTAACTGCATATGAAAAATCTCCATCTCCAGTTACCATAATTGCAACATCATATAGATCTGCCCATGCATATTGCAGTAGATCTGTAGCCATCATGATATCTACACCTTTTTCTACTGCTTGGTCTTTTCTCAATTTGTAATTCCCAAGTCGTACTTCCAAGAATGGAGTGTTATATAGAGCTCCGAAAAATCTTTTTTGCTGACTGAAAGCTTGTTGTTCTCGGTCAGAGTCTCTAGTAACGTTATAATAATAAACTCTGTATAATTTTCTGCCTTTACACAGTTTTCTTGTTAATGAATTAAAATCTACATCAAACCTATTACAGTTTTCTTCTAAACTATGGTACAAATTACTACCATCTATAAATATCGCTACTCTATCAGATAAATCTATTTCTGGAAAATCTTCTTGTTTTTTACCCATTCCTATGAATTTTAAATTTCTTTCGAATAATTTCTTCACCCAAACCTCAAATCTTTAATAATTGAGTCTCAAAGAGACTGTTTGTTAATATAAATACATATTTTAGTCTAACATAAAATGAAATTAAATATCAGGGAATTATTTAGTTATTATTAAGTTCCTTTTCAGTTTGTAAGAGACAAACTTTTATAATCTCAATAATCTCATCTATTTCATTTTTTTTGATTGAAAGAGAAGGTCCAATTCCAAGTATGTTATTAGCTAGTTTAAGTAATAATTTATTTGTATATAAAAATTTATTGAATATTGTTTCAATTTGATCTGCTTTTTTATATTGGTTTTGAATTTCCTTGGGGGAAACAAATTCTAATGCTAATAACATACCTAAACCTCTAACATCTTTTATTAGAAAAGAGTGGTGCTTTTGTAGAGATTCGAGTTGGGTTTTGAAATAATCACCTAGTACTTTGGAATTTTCAATTAAATTTTCATTTTCTATAATTTCAATGTTTTTCAAACCAAGTGCAGCTCCTATTGGATTCCCTGATGAAGTAAATACATGTTTAAAAAACTTATTTGGTGGATTGAATTGATTAGCAATTTTTTCAGATATTAAAGTTGCTGCAAGTGGTGAATAGGAACTAGTAATTCCTTTTGCCAATGTCAGAATATCTGGGGAGATATTCCAGTGTTCTGATGCGAACATTTTTCCTGTTCTTCCAAATCCTGTAACAATTTCATCTATAATCAAAAGTATCCCAAAATCATCACAAATTTCTCGAATTTGTTCCCAATATCCGGGTCCTGGAATAGCTGCACCTGGTTTAGTTGGTATTAAGTCAGCTATGAAAGCAGCTATGGAATCTGGATCATTATCTAAAATAATTTTTTTTGTTGCATCAATACATTTTTGAGTGCATTCATCTGGAGAGGTAGCTCCAAACTCGCAATTAGATGGGACAGGTAGTGGGACATATATATTTGTAGGGTATTGAGGGAAGATAGTTTGATCAGGTTCAATTGTTTCAAAACCAAGAGAAGCTAATCCTGTTGTTGCTCCATGATATGAACCTTTTCGGCTAATAATTTTGAATCTATCTTTTTCACCAGTTCGATTGAAATATGATTTTGTTAATTTGATTGCTGTTTCATTTGCTTCACTGCCACTTGATGTAAAAAATACCTTTGCCATATTTCCTGGACAAATTTCAACAAGTTTGTTTGCGAGGTTAATTGTCGGCAATCCTATAGATTGTGGAGGATATAGATTTAATTTCAATGATTCATTTTTTGAAACTTCAGCCATTTCTTTTCTGCCGTAACCTATATTTACTGACATATACGAAGAATGACCATCAGTCCACCAAGTTCCTTTTTCATCTTGGACTTTTATCCCCATCCCTTTGGTGACTATTAATGGACGGTTAATATGAGGATTTGCGAGTGGATTAAAATTTGGTACGAAAATATGATTCAGATCGATGTCTTGTTTTTTTGACATTGGTTTCCCTTATTAATATTGTATTTGAAATTATTTTCTTTAATTTATCCGACTACTTCTTTAAAATATCTTAAGTAATTTAACCCAAGGAGTTTCTTTAGCTCCATCTCGTTAAAGCCCCATTCTGCAAGTTTGACAGTCAAGTTTGGCCAATCTCCAAAATTTTTGTATCCCTGAATTCTATATTCAGGGGTTAATCTATGGTAGTCTCTAAAGCCGCCCCAATTAAACTCCTCAGGATTTTGTTTGTAATATAATATTTGTCCAGGCATATTTTCGGGGAATTCCGAATCAAAAATTACCCCGGTTTCCGGTCCATTTGCGCATATATCACTACCAATTCCTACGTGATCAATGCCCATAACGTTTACTAGATGTACAACATGTCTTGCAAAATCATCTAATGTTGCGATTGTACCATTATCTTGAATGAAGCCTGGTACAATTACAACTCCAAAGAAGCCACCTTTATCTGCAATAGCTTTTGCTAGATCATCATCCTTACCTCTATCGTGGTAACAAATCTGGTTGCTAGATGAATGAGTGATAATTATTGGTGATTTAGATACTTCTAGTGCATCCCAACCTACTTGTTGACTAGAATGACTTACATCTATTGCCATATTTAGATCGTTTAATCGTTCCACAACTGTTTTGCCAAAATAACTAAGACCTGTTTGGTATCTTTCAGTACAACCATCACCCACTAGATTTCTTAAGTTATATGTTAATTGTACAACTCTAAGCCCAAGTTCATAGAAATAATTTATATTATCTAGATTAGTGCCAAAAGGAATAGTGTCTTGGAAATCAAGGATTAACCCTCTTTTATTAGATTTGAATGTGTCCTCTATATCTTGTGAATTAAGTATGAGATTTAATTCACCATTGAGCGCTTGGACATATTTTTTTGCTTGAGAAATCTTTTCGACTGAATTTTCAAAAGCGTTCTCTATTGGACTGCCAACACTATAAGTTCCACTAGCGATATTTACTCCTGATTTTTTCCAAATTGACATGTATTCATTTCTAGACGATTTTGAATTGATTATTTCATCCGTAGCTATTTGGGAAAGTTTTTCAATAGCTTGGCTTCTTGAATAGCCTAATTTTTCCATTGTAAGCAGTTCAATTTTCATAGCTTCTGTAAATATTAAACCTGTAGTAATTGGAGGTTGTTGACTGTCAATCACAAGAGATTCTTCATGTAATATTTTTGCTTCATTAGTTGAGATCAATTGTTTCTTTTTTTTCATTTTTGTGACCAATGGTGTTTTATATATATGTGCAGTATTATATATTAATAGGCAAATACTCAAAAATATTAATTAATAGGATGAAATTATGATTGTATATACGCATCCGGACTGTGATTATTCAGCAGCATTGAAAGAAGAATTAGATAGAGATGGAATTGATTATAAGGAAGTTGATCTAAAATTAAACAATGAAGCTTGGTCTAAAGTAGAAGATTTAACAGGAGGGGAACGAATAACTCCTGTGGTAGTTGATGGAGAGAATGTAATTGTTGGCTTTAAAGGAGTTGGGTGAACTTTTTGATTATGAAGCCGTGAGCTTCATTTTAGTTTATTTAAGTTATTATAGCTATTGCTTCAATTTCTATATCTAACCCTTCTTCTACTAGTCCTCTGACTTCAATGATTGAGTTAGTAGGCAGTTCTTTACCAAAATATTTTTGATATATTTTTTCATGATCTGAATTAATGGGCCACCAGTGAGATTTATTTGTTACAAAAGTTGTTAATTTCACTATGTCGCTTGGTTTACCGTTTTCAGATTTTACCATTGCTGTGATTCTATACAAAATTACATCTAGTTGTTCTAGAGGTGATCCTCCTTGTGCAGATGATTTTTTTGCTGTTGTTCCTGATAAAAATAAAGTATTTCCAGATTTGACTCCTCTAGTATAAATTTTTCCTGCGGGATAAATATTTTCGAAATTAATTCTTTTGTTTTTTATGTTCATGGTGTTTTTAATTAAACGTTTGCAATGTTAATAGGATTTCCTTCAATAAATGAGATGATATTATCAACCGCGCCTGAGTTTAATGCATCTATACATTCTGGGGTTAAATCTGCATTGTGAGGAGTTAGAATGATTTGATCACAATTAAGTATAGGATGTGATTTTGGTATAGGTTCAATTTCAAACACATCCAAGGCTGCGCCACCAATATGTCCGTTTTCTAGATATTTTATTAATGCATTAGAATCGATAAGTCCCCCTCTAGCTGCGTTAATAACTAGTACATTTTTCTTCATTATTTTAAATTCCTTTTCGCCTAGTATTTTTTCTGAATCAGGAGTTAATTTTACTTGAATAGAAATAACATCTGATTCTTGAATGAGCTTTTTGAAGGAGACATATTTAAGATTTAAAGATTGTTCTTTTTGAATTGATGGGTTAAAAGTCCAAGCTATAACATTCATTCCTAAATGATTAGCTGTTTCAGCTATTTTTGATCCAATATTCCCGGTTCCAATTAACCCTATGGTTTTACCATTTAAAAAATAATTTGGTATTGAGCTCCAATTGCCTTTTTTTATTTGCACTGTTTGATAAGCAGTTCTTTTTGCTAAAGAAAACATGAGAGCTATTACATGTTCAGCAACATATATTGAATTTACACCAGGCTGGTTGCAAACTAGAACATTGGATTTTTTAGCAGCTTTTAGATCTATATTGTCTAACCCAACACCACAAGTTGCAATCATTTTTAGTCTTGTTAATTTTTTGATAGAATCAGAATTCCATTTTATACTTGCACGTGTATTCAATATTATGTCTGCATTTTGAACTCTTTCTATTTGTTCGTCAAGGTTTTTTGGTAAAGAATCGAAGAGAGTGATTTCCCCATACTCCTCCAATCTTTTTAGATGTTTAGAGCCTTTAATTTGTAAAGGATGATCCCCTGGAATTACTATGGAAAAATTATGTGATTTCATATTGTATGTTTCAGAAAATTACTCATTTAAATCAATTATAAATTTTTTGCAGGACTAGTAATTTGTTTTGTATAGTAACTTCCATAGCAAATTTTTCACTGTCAATTTTCAAAGCATGATCTAAATCTTTTGGGTGAAATTGTGGTTGGGTAATATCATTAAATTGTTTAGTACTATTTGATTTTAGAATTACATCTATAACATATTTTTTATTTAGTGGTTTGTTTTGGAGTAAACTTTTTATATACAAAGCACAAATTTCATCTTCATCAGTTTTTGCAATTCCTTGATATCCCATGGCTACAATATAAATCTCATCAAGGTTTCGAGCTTTGATTATATCTGATGTACTTTTTGCAGTCATTAGACCTGTTACAAAAATATTATTGTTTTTTTGTGTTTTAGCGGCTAAAGATACACCCAATGTTCCAGATCTGGTTGATTGAGCAATCTTTAATCCCGAAAGATTTTTTGCAGTTGAAATTTCATGTGGGGAGTTACCGTAATCAAAATCTGAAGGTTTGATTCCATTGACTTCACCCATGGTTAAATCAGTAATTTGTTTTTGTTTTAATTGTGAAGCTTCTTCAATCTCTTTAGTTAATATTATCGAATGGACACCTTTATTAAATGCTACAGCTGCAGTTGTGAAGGCTCTAAAAACATCTATAATTATTACAGTACCTTTAGCTTTTTGAGCACCGTATTTTAAACTTTCTAAAGTGATATTCATATTACTTCAAATATTAATCATTTTATTATTAAATTTCAGGCATTTTGAATGATATATCTTCATTTGCGCCTACTATAGGTATCACCTTATCTGGGTTTAAAAAATCAATTACTAAATCAATTTGTTCTTCTGGAGTAGAAGCCCCCGAAGTGATGCCTACATTTTTTACATTTTGCAGCCACTTTTTTGAAATCTGTTTTGGTGAATTGATTAACTTAGCTACAACACCATATGATTCAGCAACTTCCCTTAATCGGTTGCAGTTAGAGCTGTTTGCTGAACCGATTACTAGTATGATATCTACCATTTTAGATAATTTTTTCACTACATTTTGTCTGTTAGTTGTTGCGTAGCAAATGTCATTTTTAACAACTACATTATTGAAATTTTTTTGTATTTTGGAAATAGATATTTGTGTGTCATCCTCAGATAGTGTAGTTTGAGTTAATATAGTTATAGGAGTATCTTTTTGCCATGAGGGCAGAGTATCTTCATTTTTTTTTCTATCATCAATAAGATGCATTTTTTCTTGCCCCATAGTTCCAATAACTTCTTGGTGTCCTTCGTGTCCTACTAAAATGAGTTTTCGACCATCTTTAGAATATTTTTTGGCTTCATTATGGACTTTAGTAACTAATGGGCAAGTTGCATCTAAAACATGTAGGTTTCTAGTTTTAGCTTCAATATAGTCTTCGGGAGCAGAACCATGAGCTGAGAAAACAACTTTAGAACCTTCAGGGATTTCAGATACTTTTTCTACAGTAATTGCTCCTTTTTGTTCAATTTGTTTAACAACATATGAGTTGTGGACAATTTGGTGCTTTACATATATTGGTGGACCGTATTTTTCCAAGGCAATATCTACGCTGTCAATTGCTCTTACAACCCCTGCGCAGAATCCTCTTGGGGATCCAAGAAATACTATCATTTTCTAATATTTTCTCCTTAGTCCTAGAGATACTGTATCAATCATTGGAATTTATTTAGATTATAAGGGATTATTGAAACAAATATATAGATTTTCTACACTTTTTTATACAGAGATGGTGTATATTTTGATTTTTTGATATGCTAGATTTATTAAATAGTTATTTGATTATGTACGTTTATAATGAGGATATTAAAGGAGCGTTAAGATGAAGTTAGCTTCAAGAATGGATAGGCTTGGAACTGAAACAGCTTTCGAAGTTTTAGCTAAAGCTAAAAAACTGGAGGCAGAAGGAAAAGAAATCATTCATTTAGAAATTGGTGAACCAGATTTTGATACTCCAAGTAATATTGTTGAAGCTGGTAGATCTGCTTTGTCAAATGGGTATACTCATTATGGTCCTTCTCCTGGGTTGATGGAAGTTAGGGAGACAATTGCTCAAGAGGTTAGAGAGACCAGGGGGATAGATGTTTCTGGAGAAAATGTTGTTATTACACCTGGAGCAAAACCAATAATGTTTTTTGTAATTATGGCTTTGATTGACGCTGGAGATGAAGTTTTATATCCTAACCCAGGCTTTCCAATTTATGAATCTATGATAAATTTTGTTGGTGGAGTACCAGTTCCAATGGAATTATCTATGGATTTGAATTTTGATATTGATTTAGATAAAGTGGTTGAAAGCATAACTCCTAAAACAAAAATGATTATAGTTAATTCACCTAATAATCCCTGTGGTAGCATAGTTAGTCAATCTGCATTGAAAAAGTTATCTGAGTTAGCTTCTGAAAATAACATAATTGTTTTGTCTGATGAAATTTACAGACGTTTTTTATATGGTGGAGATTTTCAGAGTATCTCAAGTTTTAATGGAATGACTGACCGTACTATAATCTTAGATGGTTTGTCTAAAACGTATGCCATGACTGGTTGGAGAATTGGATATGGAGTGATGCCAATTGGACTTGTTGAATCTATTTCAAAATTATCTACAAATTCAGTTTCTTGTACTGCTTCATTTACACAAATTGCTGCTGCTGAAGCGATCACTGGTTCTCAAGAAAGAGCGTTAGAGATAGTTGAAGAATTTGATAGAAGAAGGCATATCATTGTGAATGGTTTAAATTCAATTAATGGGATTAATTGTCCTATGCCTGACGGTGCTTTTTATGTATTTCCTAGTATTAAAGATACTGGTATGGACAGTAGGGTTTTTGCAGATAAATTGTTGCAAGATTTTGGAGTAGCATCTTTAGCTGGTGAGTCTTTTGGTGAATTTGGAAAAGGTCATCTTAGGTTTTCTTTTGCAAATTCCGTTGAAAATATTGAGAAGGCGTTAGAAAAAATAAACCAATTTGTTCAGAGCAGTTCTTGATTAATTATTTAGTTATTCCTATTTTTTGTCATATAATTTAATAACATTTTAATTATTAGATGGATTGGATTATATATGTATAAACATAATATCTCGATTGTAGGTGCAACAGGTGCGGTAGGTACTGTTTTTCTTAAAATGTTAGAGGATAGGAAATATCCTTCTAGTTTATTAAGAGTATTTGCATCTAAAAGATCTTTGGGTAAAAAACTAGATTATTTGGATAATCATTTAGTGATTGAAGAAATTAATGATGATTCATTTTTAGATTCTGATTTTGTTTTTATTTCTGCAACTACAGATATTAGTGAATCTATTGCTGATTTGGCAGTTAAAAGTGGTGCAGTTGTAATCGATGACAGTTCTGCATTTAGATTGTCTGATGAAGTACCTTTAGTTATTCCAGAAATTAATTCTAAAGATTTGATGGATCATAAAGGAATTGTTTCTATACCAAATTGTTCTACTACTCCACTTGCAATGGTATTAGGATGTTTAACTAAATTGAGTCGCCCTATAAGAGTTATTACTGACACATATCAGTCTGTTTCAGGGACTGGCTCTGCGGCTGTGTCTGAGTTATTAAAACAATCTAAACAGATTATTTCAGGTGAAAAATTTGATAATGATGTTTATCCACATCAAATTGCTTTTAATCTTTTTCCACATATTGATGATTTACAGCCCAATGGCTATACCAAAGAAGAAATGAAGATGATTTTAGAAACAAAAAAGATTTTACATCGACCAGATCTAGAAATTTCAGCAACTTGTGTACGTGTCCCTGTATTTGTAAGTCATAGTCAGTCAGTTCATATAGAATTTGAAGATGATGTAAAACTTGATGAAGCTTTAGGAAGTCTGAATAATTTTTCAGGAATTAAAGTTTTGGATGATTTAACAAATAATACTTATCCTACGCCAATCAATTCTGAAGGCAAAGATGATGTTTTTGTTGGTCGTATAAGGTTGGATAATTACCGATCTAATGTTTTGGCTTTATGGATTGTAAATGATAATCTTAGAAAAGGTGCTGCATTGAATGCATTGCAAATCTTTGATTCTATGATTCAAATGAATTTAGTTGTATAATATTATAATTATTTTTTAAAAAATTTATGGGTCAACTCTTAAGGATTTAAAATGAAAATTGGTCGTCTAATTACTGCGATGATTACTCCTTTTAATGATCAGGGTGATGTCGATTATATTAAATCCAGAAAATTAGCTTCTGCATTGATAGAGTCTGGTAGTGATGGTTTATTGGTGGGTGGAACAACAGGCGAGTCTCCTTCCATGTCTGATGATGAGAAATTAAGATTGTTTTCTGAAATAAAATCAGAAGTTGGCGATAATGTATCTGTGATTGCAGGAACTACTGATAATAATCATAAAAAATCTTTGGAGTTATCTTTAGAAGCAGAAAAGATTGGTGTTGACGCACTGTTGTTAACTGTTCCTTCATATAATAAACCAACTCAAGAAGGATTGTATCGACATTTTAAAAGTATAGCTGAGGCTGTAAGCATTCCAGGGATTCTTTATAATGTACCTTCTAGAACTTCTTTAAATATGGACTTAGGTACAACTTTGAGGTTGGCAGAAATAGATAATATTATTGGAATAAAAGAAGCTTCTAGTGATCAATTTCAAATTACTCAAATAATAGATAGTTCCCCTGATGACTTTTTGGTATGGAGTGGTAATGATGATGAGACTTTTCAAGTCATGTCTGTTGGTGGATATGGTATTGTAAGTGTTGCTTCCAATATTATTGGATTGCAGATAAAAGATATGATCACATTGATTTTGTCTGGAAAATTTTCTGATGCAGCAATGCAACATAGAAAATTGTTGCCATTATTTAAAGCTTTATTTTGGGTGACTAATCCAATTCCTGTGAAATATGCTTTAAATATATCTGGATTTCCAGTGGGAGGTGTAAGGCTACCATTGTATGAACCTGACACTGATTTTGTTAATAAATTTGATAATATTATTTCTGATTTTGAAATTGATATTAAATATCCTTCTTAGTGTTTTAGGATCAACATGTTGCAATTATTTTATAAAAAATCTAGTTTTATCATTCTGTTTTTATTAGTTTTTTTTAGCTTTAATTCTGAAATTTTATTAGCATCTGGGTGGAAATCCTTAGGTCCATTGGGTGGGACGCCTTGGTCTATAGCATTTTCGCCAACATTTGAACAGGATGGTACTATTTTTATTGGAACTAATAAAGGTGTTTATAAATCTGTTGATAAAGGAAAGTCTTGGAGTCAAGCTACTAAAGGAATAGGTAGAAAATTAGTTCCAACCATTGCAATATCTCCAAACTACTCAAATGACCAAACTCTATTTGTTGGAACATCTAGAGGAGAGTTATTTGTAACATATAATGCTGGAGAATCTTGGGTTATGGTTTTTAAAGGCCCAGAAATTAGATCTAATAGCTCTAAGACACCTTCTAGTTTAGAAGCAATTGCTATCTCTCCAAATTATTCAAATGATGGAACTGTATTTATAGGAGTTTTTGGGGCATATATTTATCGTTCAGTAGATAGAGGAGCATCATGGTTACAGTTTAAGAAAGGCTTAGATAGCAAATACGTTCTTGCATTGGGAATATCTCCAAACTACTCAAATGACCAAACTCTTTTTGCAGGTACTATTGATAAGGGTGTATTTATTTCAACTAATTCAGGCTTAACTTGGGAGTTTACTGGTAATGGGTTGCCTGATAAATTCATTCAAAAAATCGTTTTGTCGACTGATTATTCAAATGATGGGACTGTATTTTTGGCAATGCCTGGTGAAGGATTATATTTGTCTAGAAATTATGGAAGATCTTGGAGCAAAAGTGAAAATGGTTTAGATAATGCTTATGTGAGAACTATAGACTTATCAAATAATTATTATAATGATAAAACAATTTATATAGGTGCTTCTTTTGGTATGATTTTCAAATCTGAGAATGCTGGAGAATCTTGGACTAGAGTTAATGATACTAAAAAGGAAGAAGTATATGGCCGTAATTTACAAGACAAGCAAATTAGATCGCTTGCTTTATCCCCAAATTTTAATGATGATGGGATGATTTTTTCAGGAACATCTGCAGGCCTTTTTTCTTCAAATGATCGTGGTATTAAATGGGATAAAGTTACTGAAGGTCTTACAGTTTCAACAATTAGGACAATAACTGTATCTCCAAATTTTGTTAATGATGGAACTGTTTTTGCAGGAACTAATAATACGGGAATTTTTAAATCTACCAATGGAGGAGAGACTTGGATGCAAGCAAATTCAGGTTTAAAAGATTTAAAAATGTGGATGTTAGATATCTCTCCAAATTATTCAAATGACGGGATTGTTTTTGTTACAGGTAAGTCAGGATTGTATAAATCTGTCGATAGGGGAGACAGTTGGAATTATATATCTATTGGTTCTGAAGTTGGCGAAAGAGTTATTCAGGCGATAGATATTTCGAACAACTTTGCACAAGATTTCACTTTATTTATAGCTACATCATTAGGAATTTTCAAATCTGAGAACGGTGGACAAACTTGGAATAATCTTAGTGAAACTTACATTAAAAGTAGGATATTAGAAATAAGTACTTCTCCAAATTTTGCTGAGGATCAAACTATACTTACTGGAACTCTAGGAGATTTTTTGTATAGATCCATTGATGGAGGAAATACTTGGGATAAAATTAATAATGAAACTTTAAATAATATTTCAGTTCATTCTATTGATTTCTCTTCAGAATATTCTGAGAATGGCCTGATAATTATTGGTAGTAATTTAGGAGCTTTTAAGTCTAATGATTTTGGAGAAACTTGGATTAGCATGTCTAATGGTTTGCCATCTTCTCAAAAAATGATTTCCTCAGTGAAAATTTCACCCAATGGGACTATGTTTGTTGGGTTACCTAATGAGGGGATTTATAAGTCTGATGATTCTGGTGAAACATGGGATCAAATTAATTTTGGTTTGTTTAATGATTATGTTTCGGTTATAGATATTTCGCCAAATTTTGTTAATGATAATATCATATATGCTGGAACTTTAGGTAGTGGAGTGTTTAGGAGTAGCGAATATAAAGCAGCACTTGAACCTACACCTGTTCCGCCGCCTCAAACCTTATATTTCAGTGAAGAATCTTGGAACTTTCTTGGTTATTTGTTAATGGTTCTTGTTGTAGCAATAATTATTTTATTGTTAAGATTTAGGAAAACTTTGTTATCTTTTAGATCTGGAAATCAAATTTCAGGGGAATCTAGTTGGTCTGAAATTTTAAAAAATACCGCTGATAAGTCTCAATCAAATAAAAAAGAAGACGATTAAAGATTTTTAGAGAACAGGATTAACAAGTATTGTTTCATCTCTATGTGGACCAGTAGATATTATACCGATAGGAATTCCAATTAATTCTTCAATTCGGTCAACATACTTTCTTGCACCTGATGGGAGTTTAGAAATATCGGTTAATCCAGCAGTTTTAGTTGTCCAACCAGGTATTTCTTCGTAAATTGGGGTGCATTTCTCAAGGATCGATATGTTTCCTGGGAAATCGGTAACCTTTTCTCCGTCTAATTCATAATGAGTACAAACTTTTATAGAATCAAAATTGTCTAGCACATCTAGTCGTGTAAGTACAAGAGAAGTATAACCATTGATTCTAGCACTATACCTAGCAGCAACTGAATCAAACCAGCCAACTCTTCTAGCTCTTCCAGTTGTAGCACCAAATTCTTGAGCTAGTTCTCGAATCAATTCCCCTTGTTCGTTTAATAATTCTGTTACGAATGGGCCTCCGCCGACTCTAGTACTATAAGCTTTGAAAACCCCAAGTACAATATCAATTTGAGAAGACAATAACCCTAATCCGGTACAAGCACCTCCAATTGTAGGATGTGATGAAGTAACAAATGGATAAGTTCCATGATCCAAATCTAGAAGGGCACCTTGGGCACCTTCCACGATTAAATTTTTATTAGATTCTATAGAGTCGTAAACGATATGTTCTACCGAATCAATAAATGGGGTAAGTTTTTTTGACCACGACTGACATTGTTCATAAATTTCGTTTACAGATACAGGTTCTTTTTTGTGCACATTTTCAATTATGGCATTATGGTAAGTCAGAACATTTTCTAATCTGGATAATAAAGTATTCATATCTTTAAAATCTGCTGCTCTTATCCCAATTCTTGCAGCTTTATCTGTATAAGCTGGACCAATTCCGCGACCCGTAGTACCAATAGCATCGTTGCCTTTGGAAATTTCATTCAAATTGTCTAAAATCACATGATATGGCATTACTATGTGAGCTCTGTCACTTATTTTTATTCTGCCAGACACATTTTGTTTTTTTTGTTCGAGTTCTTCAATTTCTGATAAAAATACATCAGGGTTTACAACAACACCATTCCCTATTACGCCTTGGACATTTGGCCATAAAACACCTACAGGGATAAGGTGGAAAACAAATTTACCATCATCATTGATTACAGTGTGGCCTGCATTATTTCCACCAGAAAATCTTGCTACAATATCTGTTTTTTCTGATAGATAATCAACTATTTTCCCTTTTGCTTCATCGCCCCATTGACCACCCAAGACGGCACAAACTGTCACTTTGACTCCTTAGTATTTTTGTAGTATTAGGATATGTTTATGTTTTATAAACAAGACCCCAGGGGAGTATATCAGAGCTTTTGTTAACTGGAAAGATTAGAATAAATAATATTGGACAAGAATTTAGAATTATTTTATTTGATTTTTGAATATACTCTAATTATGTTGAATGATTTAGATTTTGGCATAATTTAAATGAAGTAATTTGGATAATTATCTTTAATGCTTAAAAAATGCTCTCTCGTTCATTTGATTTTTAATTGCACTTTCATTCTCATTTTAATAACATAGTAGTTGTGAACGTGTTTTTGTGTTTTCTGTGAAATTTCAAGGAGTTTGCCTTGAGTGCAAATGATCTAGCCTCTGTACAAGAAGTTATTATGCTATATATTTCTTCTTTAAGTCAAAAAAATCGAAATTCGGATTATTTACAGGAACTTTATCGATTTTCTCAGTGGTGTGGTCCAGATAAACAAATGGAGAAAATTTCAGCACCTGAAGTTGGAGAATATAATGAAAATGCTATTCTTAGATTGGGAATTGAAAATTCTGCAAATAGATTGACAGAAGTTAAAAAATTATTAGTTTATGCTTACAAAGAAGGTTTTATCAACACAAACCTTTCTCAACATGTTAGACTTCGTCGACCTAGGAAAAATTCTTTGATTAAATCTTCTGGTCTTCGAAAAGTTAAGTCATCTTCAGATAATAAAGAGTCTTTGACGAAACAAGGTATTGCTGAGTTAAATCGTGAATTAAAATCTTTGAAAAATGACAGACAACCAATTACAGATGAAATCAAAAGGGCTGCTGCTGATGGAGATGTAAGGGAGAATGCCCCCCTAGAGGCTGCTAGACAGGAAATGGGCAAATTAGTTGCTAGAATTGATGAGATTGAAAATATGCTTGCAAACTACGGTGTAATTGAATCTAATGAAGCTTCTAGTTTTATTAATTTGGGCTCTAAGGTTGTTTTAATGGATGTTAAATCTAAACGTAAAGTAAAATATATGGTTGTTGCTGCTCCTGAAGCTAGACCATTTGATGGTAGAATTTCTAATTTATCTCCTATAGGAAAAGCTGTGTATAAGAAAGAAGTGGGTGAAGTTGTTGATGTTCATACTCCTAGAGGTTTGATTCAGTACGAAATAATGAAAGTTTCTTGATTGTCATTATTTGATATCAAAGTATTGATTAAAATTTTTTTAGACATTTACTTTGATTGGTTTGGTGTTTTTTATGAATACAGAACACAATCTTGAAGAAATAAAAGAATTATCTCAGAGTTTACTTAGGTCAATTGATGGAGAAGTCAAATTTGATAAAGTAACCCGAATGATATATTCAACAGATGCTAGTATTTATCAGATTGAGCCATTAGGAATTGTCATACCTAAGTCTATTGATGATGTTGTTGCCACTATTGAAGTTGCGAATGAATTTAAAGTGCCAATTTTACCAAGAGGCGGTGGAACTAGTCTTGCTGGTCAGACAGTTGGAAGAGCGTTAGTTATAGATTTTTCCAAATATTTAAATCGCATCCTTGAAGTAAATAGCGAAGAAAAATGGGCACGAGTTCAACCAGGGATAATTTTAGATGAATTGAATCATAAGATAAAAGGTTCGAATTTATTGTTTTCTCCAGATCCTAGCACAAGTAGTAGAGGAAACGTTGGTGGAGCTATAGGAAATAATTCATGTGGAGCACATTCGATTGTATGGGGCAAAACCGTAGATAATGTGATTGAAATTAGTGCAGTTTTATCTAATGGAGATCAAGTAAAATTTTCTGAATTGTCTAGCGTAAGTTTTGATTCAAAATCTGTGGGAGATTCTTTTGAAGCACAGATTTATAGGAAGTTAGCTACAGTTATTTCTAGTAATAGAAAAGAAATACTTAATGGGTTCCCAAAAATTCAAAGAAGAGTTTCTGGGTATAATTTGGATGAATTAGTGGATCCCGAGAATATGAATATGGCAAGATTTGTCACAGGTTCTGAAGGCACATTAATTACAATCACCGAAGCAAAGATAAATTTAGTAGGTATTCCAAAGATTAAAGCTTTAGGAGTTGTGCATTTTGATAATATGTTTAAATCAATGGAAGCTACTCCTTTGATTTTGGAATCACAGCCTTCAGCTGTTGAAATGATTGGAGAGATGATTCTGAACCAGGCTAAATCTAATATTGTTTATTCAAAAATGATGGATTTTATTGAAGGTAAACCGAAGGCTTTATTAGTAGTTGAATATACCGGTAATACATTCTCTGAAGTTGAAGGCAAGCTTAATTCTTTAGAAAATTTAATCAAATCTAAGAAATTAGGTTATTCTGTAGTTAGATTGATATCAAATTCTGATCAAAATAAAGTTTGGAATGTTCGTAAAGCAGGTTTAGGCTTAATGATGAATTCCCCTGGAGATGCTAAACCAATTCCTTTCGTAGAAGATACAGCTGTGCCTCCTGAATCATTACCTGATTTTGTTCGAAAATTTGACTTAATTGTTAAAGAAAATGGTACTACTGCGGGGTATTATGGACATGCTAGCGTGGGTTGTTTACATATTAGGCCCGTGATCAATTTAAAAAAACATGTTGGTGTTGAACAAATGATTTCGATTGCAAATTCTGTAAGTGATCTTGTACTTGAATTTGGGGGTTCATTAAGTGGAGAACATGGAGATGGATTGGTTAGGAGTTCTTTTAATCAGAAAATGTTTGGTTCAAAAATTTATCGAGCATTTAATGATGTTAAGGTAGCATTTGATCCAAATAACATGATGAATCCAGGCAAAATTGTAGATTCTCAAGATATTCAAGAAAATCTAAAAATAGGACCAAATTATAAAACTGAAAATCCCGAAACAATTTTCAATTTTTATAAAGAAAATGGTTTTTCTTCTGCAATTGAGATGTGCAATGGTCAAGCTGCTTGTAAAAAAATTGGTAATGGTACGATGTGTCCATCATATATGGTTACTAGAGATGAAGAACATTCCACGAGGGGTCGGGCCAACGCATTGAGAGGTTATATTTCTGGTGATTTGAAATCTGATAGTTCGATTCACAGAATTAGAGAAGTTTTAGATTTATGCTTAGAATGTAAGGCTTGTAAGTCGGAATGTCCATCAAATGTGGATATGACTAAATTGAAATATGAATTTTTATATCAATATTACCAAAATAACAGATACTCATTGAGGGATTTTATTTTTGGAAATTTTAGAAAGTTTGCTCAATTTGGATCCGCTTTAGCACCAATTTCTAATTGGGTAATTAGGAATGACATATTAAGAAAAATTTTATTTAGTTTTATAGGTATTGATCATAGACGACAAATTCCCGAATTTGCGCAAAATTTATTTGTGGATTGGTATAAAAACCATAAGGATAATTCTTTATATAAAAAGAATAAATTGTCAAAGGTAATTCTTTTTACCGATACTTTTACAAATTACAATTATCCTGAGGTTGGGCGAGATACTTATAAAGTTTTGAGAGCTTTAGGTTATGAAGTTATAATTCCTGAAATCAAATGTTGTGGCAAACCATTTTTGTCTAAAGGTATGTTGAGACAAGCAAAATCTTTAGCTGATGAAAACATTCGGGTTTTATCTGAAATTATTGATGAGGATTCAGTTATTGTGGGTATTGAACCTAGCTGTTTGTTAACAATTTTTGATGATTATCCAGATTTGGTTAGTCAAGATTTAGATATAAAAAAAATTAAAAATAATGTATTGCTTGTGGGGGATTTGATAGCTAGAGATTTTGCTGGAGGGTTACCAGTAAAATTATTTAAATCTATCGATAAAAAAATTTTATTTCATGGACATTGTCATCAAAAAGCATTATTTGGTTCTAAAAAAATCAGTAAACTATTAAATTTGTTACCTACAGTTGTTGTTGAAGAGATTCAATCAGGTTGTTGTGGAATGGCAGGGACATTTGGATTTGAGTCAGAGCATTATGACATATCGATCAAAATGGCTAAACAAAATTTGACAGATAAGATTAGCAGTCAATCAGATGATTTTATATTAGTTAGTGATGGTATTTCTTGTAGGCAACAAATTAAACATTTACTTGGGAAAAGGTCATTTCATTCTATGGAGCTTTTTGCTTCTTTATTGATTGAGTAGACTATTGCTGACTTAAATCAATAAGTTTTGTTTGTCTGAGAGAAATTTTTCCGGATTTGTCAGGATAAGTATGGAAAAAGGATAATATTTCTGTGTCATTAATTTTTACTATGTCTGGGTATCCACATAATGAACCAGGTGTGTGCTCAACATCCGAAGGATCATCTGGTTCATATAGCTGACCAATATTTTCCCAGGAGTTACCGTTGTCTATTGATTGACTAATAGAAATTCCTTTAGGGTTGAGATTTTCATTTCTATATGTACATATTATTGCGCCAGATGATAATTGAAAAAGTTTTATATTTGCACCTTGAAACCCAGTTTTTTGAATTTCTGACCATGTTTTTCCTGAATCAGTTGAGTATGAAGAAACTGAATTTTTTGTAACATGTTCACGAATTACAGATAAATAATGTGATTTTGACAATTGGAGGATGTCTATATCACTATAATTTCTATTTTCATTTTCAGCAATCACTGTTGGAGGCTCAAAAGTAGTGTGAGGATATGAAGAAAATGTTACACCAGAATGCCAACCTTGGTCTCTACCTTTGGTACCCATACAAGCCCACATTAATTTATTTGATGAAATAAAGTGAGGGTTGCTTGTGCCATATAATTCTGTCCAAAATGGGAAAATGTTAATTTCTTTTTCTTCTTTTGACCAAGTTTGCCCCTGATCAAAAGAGTGCTTTGATGTAGTGTAGAATCCACTGAAAGGCTCATCACCACCCAAAGAGTGGTCAATTTTTATTCTCCCAATAATTATCATTAAATGATTGTCAGATATTCTAGCAATGCCGCCCATAGAGATACAATCCCATCCAGAATAATTGTATATTGGTTTTGGAGTTGCCCAAGATTCTCCAAAATTTTTGGATTCAGAAATCATTACAGTGCTATTTTTTTTATCTATTGGTTGAAAATTACAGTTGAAAAGTAAAATTAATTTACCATCATTAAGTTTTACTACACTAGGAGTGCTCGGATTTTGAATTTCTGACGATTCAAATAAATTTTTCGAATCTATAAATTTTAAATTTGAAGTTTTTGAAAAGTTGGGGGTTTTCATTGTTTTATTTTCATTTTGATTTTTTCTATAGCAGATTCAAAAGGAATTAATTCGGTCTTTCCTGATTGTCTTTCTTGTATTTCAATTTGGTTGTTTTGTAAATTTCTTTCACTTAAAACTATTCTAAATGGTAACCCTATTAGATCTGAGTCTTTAAATTTTACACCAGGTGATTCATCCCTGTCGTCAAATAGTATATCTAATCCTTCTTTTTGAAGATTTAAATAAAATTCGCCTGCTATTTTTTGCATTTTTTCCTGTTTGGTATTTATTACAGAAAGCATTGCATCAAAAGGTGCTATAGATTTGGGGAAAATGATTCCTTTTTCATCATTATTTTGTTCAATTACAGCTGAAAGTAAGCGCCCAATTCCTATACCATAGCATCCCATGATTATTGGAATTTGCTTGTTTTCTTTATTAATATACATTGCCCCCAATTTTTCAGAATATTTTGTCCCTAACTTAAAGACATGTCCAACTTCAATTCCTTTTTTAAGTTCTAGTTTATTGTTACATTTCACACATAAATGCTCAGGCTTAGCAAGTCCAATATCACTTACAAGGCTTGCGATAAAATCTCTTGGGTAATTTGCATTTTTATAATGAATGTTTTCTTGGTTTGAACCTATGATGTAGTTGTTTCCAAAATTAATTGAGGTGTCAGCAATTATTTTGACATTTTCTAATTGAATAGGAGATGCGAATCCGTAAGGGATATTAATCTTATTGAGCTCTTCAGGAGTAGCTAGTCTTAAATCCTTACCTTCGTTAAGGTTACTTAATTTAGTTTCATTAATTTCTAAATCTGCACGTATCACTGCAGCTATTGGTTGGTTTTCAGGATCTAAATATATTAAAGTTTTAAGTATTTGATCTGTATCTATAGATAAATTTTTATTTAATGATTCAATTGTTTTGATTGCTGGAGTAGAAATTTGTTCTAAGGGTAGATTCTTTTCAGAATAATTTTTTTGTTGGACACGAATAAATTCTGCTTTTTCAGAGTTGGCGGCGTAATTACATTGTGTACATTTTAAAATTGTATCTTCCCCAATTTTTGAAACAGCCATGAATTCATGGGAATCTTTTCCACCGATTGCGCCACTGTCAGCTTCTACCTGAATGGTTTCTAGGCCTATTCGATTGTATATGTTTTTATATGCAGTGATCATTGAATTATAATTTTGATCGAGACCTTGATCGGAAATGTCAAAGGAATATGCATCTTTCATATCAAATTCTCGGACTCTAATTAGCCCCCCTCTAGGCCTTGTTTCATCCCTAAATTTTGTTTGTATTTGGTATATTATAAGAGGTAAATCTTTATATGTATTGACATGGGTTTTTACCATTAAGGTTAATATTTCTTCATGAGTAGGAGCCATAACAAGTTTTCGTTTTCTACGATCTGAAAGCTTAAACAAGTCTAGACCGAATATTTCTGTTCTTCCACTTATATCCCAAATTTCCTGTGGCTGCAGGACTGGCATTCTAATTTCTTGTCCTCCAGTTTTATTAATTTCATCTCGAACAATATTTTCTATTTTTTTAATTGCTTTCCAGGCAATAGGCATGTAACTATAAATTCCCGAAGCAACTTGGTGGATCAATCCGGATCTGATTAATAATTGATGGCTAATTAATTCAGCATCAACAGGCGTTTCTTTTTGAGTTTTTCCAAAATTATTACTTAGTTTCATTATTATTTTTTAATTTAAGAAATTTGTTGCATTTCTTTTTCAACAGATTTTATTTCACTTATTAATGCAGAAAGCATTTCAGTTTCGCTTACTATTTTTGATTTTTTACCTTTTCTGAATATAATTGCTTTACCTGCTCCTGCAGCAATTCCTACATCAGCATCTTTAGCTTCACCAGGACCATTTACTTCACAGCCCATCACTGCAACTTTTACAGGAGTTTTGATATTTTTTAGCATATTTTCTACTGAATTTGCAAGAGAAACAACATCTACATCAGCTCTTCCGCAGCTAGGGCAAGCTACTAATATAGGATGATTTTTTCTTAATTCAAGAGATTTAAGAATTTCAAATCCTGTAAAAATTTCTTCTGATGGATCATCGCTTAAAGAGACCCGAATCGTATCTCCTATACCTTCATAAAGTAAAATACCTAATCCAATAGAACTTCTTATAGATCCTGATTTTAATGTTCCAGATTCAGTAATTCCTAGATGAAAAGGGTAAGGTACAAGTCTAGCCATTCTTTTGTAAGCTTCAACTGTAGTAGAAATATCAAAAGATTTAAGAGAAATTTTGATCGAATCAAATCCTAAGCTTTCTAATATGTCGATTTCCCATAATGCTGTATTAATCATATGGTCTACAGCAGAATATTCTCCTTTAGCCTCATTGGATGATTTGGGCAATTTATTTACTCCATCTTTATGGCGAGAGATTCCTTTGCTGGAACCTATAGATCCTACTGGAGGTAAACTTCCAAAATTGACTCCAATTCTAATTGGGATTTGCCTTGCTTTTGCTTCGGTAACAATTAATTTCACTTTACTTGAATCACGGATATTTCCTGGATTCAATCTTAAACAATCAATTCCATTTTCAATAGATTTAAGTGCTAATTCGTGATGGAAATGAATGTCAGCTACTAAAGGTATTTTGATTTGTTTTTTGATTTCTGAAATTGCTTTTGCTGAATCAAGATCTGGGATTGCACATCGAACAATTTCACAACCTGCTTTTTCGAGTTGTTTAATTTGATTGACTGTTGCAGGGATGTTTTTTGTATCAGTTTTTGTCATAGATTGGACAGAAATAGGAGCATCTCCTCCAATTTTTATATCTCCAACAAAAACAGGTTTTGTGATTCGTCTTTGTCTCAATGTGTCCTCTCTGTTTGTGGTAGTAGATTAATAAATAATGAAAATTTGTTTTAAATTAGAAAATTTTTTGACCACTTATAATTCTTACTATATCTACGTAACTTAGTATTAATATTAAACTAATTAATCCCAAAAATCCTACAAAATGAATTAAGTTTTCTGTTTGGGGAGATAGTTTTTTACCTTTCCGAAACAATTCTATTATAACAAAAAGAAGTCTACCTCCATCTAAAGAAGGAATAGGAAGTAAATTTAATATACCTAGACTAATGCTTAAAAAGCCCACAAAATTTAATAGTGGAGTAATACCGAAAGATGCTATTTGTCCAGTAGCTTGTGCAATTCCAATTGGACCAGTGAAATTTGCTTCTGAAGAACTGTTTTTCCAGCCTAAAATAGATGTTGAAAGAACATTCTTAAATTGTTCAAATCCTTTTGCAAAAGCTTTTTCTGGTGGTATTTTTCTAGTAATTTGTTTAGGGTTGGATAAACCAATTGTAATTCCAATTGATCCTTCTTGAATCTTATCTCCTAAGTTTAAGTTAGGGTTAATTTTTTGGGCATTTGACAATGAAATTTGTTTTAAAGGGTCTTCTACTTTTTCAACTACAATTCGTTTGGGGGGATTTTTTCTGGGTTTTAGTTGTATTTCTTCAATTGTTGAAGTTTCTGGGGATGATTGAATCGATGTGAAACTTGATGATTTACGAACATTTAAAGTTATAGTTTTACCCAAGTTGTTATTTGTTTCTTCGACTAATTCCGAATGATTAATTAAATTTTTTCCATTTATTGATAAAATTTTGTCTCCAGTTTTTAATCCAGAAGACTGTGCGGGCGAGTTTGGAGCTACTTCTACAATGGTTACTGTTCCATATGTTTGAGTGTGTGGGAAAAAAAACATGATCGTATACAGTATTATTGGAAATAATAAATTAATTACAGCTCCAGAGGATAAAATTATAATTCTTTTATATATTTTTTGGGAAGAGAAATCGTTTGGATTTTTTTTATTTGGATGGTCGTATAATTTTACAAATCCTCCAATTGGTATCGCATTAATGGAATATAATGTTCCTTTATATTTGAAGCCTATAATTTTTGGAGGATAACCTATTCCAAACTCATCTACTTTAACTCCGAAATATTTTGCAGTAAAAAAATGTCCTAATTCATGAATTATTATTAATGAAGTTAGAATTGGAATGATTAAAATCCAATTGGGTAAGAAGGAAAACATTTTAAAGTTCCTTTGCCAGTTGATATCCTTCTTTTTTTGCCCAATTAAATGAGTCTAAAATTTGCTGGATATCTGGATTTTGTTTAGGTCTATGTATAGAAAGTGCTTTTTCAATTAAGGTTAAAATTTGGTTGAATTGTATTTTATTTTTAAGGAATAATTCCACAGCTGTTTCGTCAATCCCACATAATACTGCTGGCCAAGTATGGCCTAATTTAAGTGTTTCTAAAGAAAGTTCAAAGCAAGGGTATTTGTTTTTATCAAGTTGTTCAAAGTTTAATTGATTAATTTTTTTAAGATCTAATCTTTTTAAGTTAGGATTAATTTGTCTTTTTTCTTGTAGTAATGCATATTGAATCGGTAGTCTCATGTCAGGATGGCTCATTTGCGCTTTGATTGAACCATCATTGAATTCAACCATTGAGTGAATTATGCTTTGAGGATGCATTAAAATTTCTATTTTTTCCCATTCGATATTAAAAAGCCAATGAGATTCTGCCACTTCAAGTGCTTTATTGATTAATGTAGAAGAGTCGATAGTAATTTTGCTTCCCATTTCCCAATTGGGATGATTTAAAACTTGTTTAGGAGTTAGTCTAGATAAATCACTAATTTTTTGGTTTCTTACTGCACCTCCAGATGCGGTAAGAATTAACTTATATACCCCGAGATCTTCCCCCTTAATACATTGCCAAATTGCATTTGGCTCACTATCAAGTGGGAAAATGTTAATATTATTTTCTTTGGATAGTTTAGAAATTAAATTGCCAGCCATAACTATAGATTCTTTATTTGCTAGTGCAATATCTTTTTTTGCTTTAATTGCTTCTATTATAGGAATTAAACTAGAACAACTATTTGTTGCCGCAATTACAATATCTACATCTGGATCTGTGACCATGTTTTCCATAGTTGAATTAAAATATCCATAAGGCTCTAAAAGATGTTTATTTTCTGCATCATTGTTGAAGGATATAAACTTAGGTTTAAATTCTTTAATTTGATTTTCAAGGGAATAGATATTATTATTTGCAGCTAGTGCGATCACTTGAAAATTATTTGGAAATGCTCTTACTATATCAAGAGTTTGTTGGCCAATAGACCCTGTTGACCCAAGTATAGCTAGACCTTTTTTATCGATTACCATTGAATGAAATAATACACTAAAGGTAAGCTAAAAACAATTGAATCAATTCTATCTAATACTCCACCATGACCTGGAAGTAGATTACTTGAATTTTTAGAATTTAATAATCTTTTAATTTTTGATTCCATTAAGTCTCCAATTTGGCCGAACAAACTGATTCCAATGCCTAATATAATGATTTTAATAAAATTTGTTGAGTTAAAGTCAGTTGAGATAAGCAATAGGTAAAAAATTCCAGTAGATGTAGTACATGATATAAGGTTTGCAAGAGCACCTTCCCAAGTTTTTGTGGGACTCAAAGTAGGTACTAAGAGTTTTTTTCCGAAAAGTTTACCAAAAATAAGGGCGAATGAATCACCAATTGATGTAGATAAAAATACTAGCAGTAACCATTCAAAACCATTTTGATTTATATTTCTGATTATTGGGGCAAAAGATAATAATGCACTTACATAAAATGGCCCGCAAATTGATATTATCCAAAACAAAGTTTTACTTCGATGGTCCAATCGGCTGATTCCTAATATCATTAAAAATAAAGACATTTTTCCTAATATCCATAGAGAAATAATATTTAAATTTATATTAGAATGTATTCCTGTAGCTGAAAAAATTAATATTGAAGCCCAAAAACTAGTGAATAAAGTATTTACTTGGATATTTTCTTTTTTTGCCATTTTGCAGATTTCATAAGTTGCAAAAAACGCGATAATCGATGTGAAAATAATTAGTATAGGTATATTTTTGTAGCTATTTATCCAAATTATTAGAATAACCATTGGTAATCCAATAAAAGTAGTTATGCTTCTTTGAAGTAATTTTTCATTCATTAGGAAAACCTTTTAGAAATTTAAGGTGTTGTTTTGCCATAACGTCTGTGTCTATCATTGTAATCTGATAAAGCTTTTTTCATTTCATTTAAATTAAAATCAGGCCATTTAACTTTGGTAGAATAAAATTCAGCATAATGAGCTTTCCATAAGAAAAAATTACTTAAACGCATTTCTCCAGAGGTTCTAATAACTAGATCTACGTCTGGCAATTCACCTGAGTATAAATATTTTTCAAAGAATTCTTGGTTGATTTCTGAAGTATTTGGTTTGCTGGCAATGATTTTTTTGACTGCATTTAGTATTTCTTCTCTGCCACCAAAATCAAATACAATATTTAAGTTCATTGAAGTATTGTTTTTAGTTCTGTGTATAATTTGTTTTATTTTTTCTTGGATTTTTTTGGGTAATCTATCTGATCTGCCTATATGATTTAGTTTGACATTCTGATTTTCAAATGATTGCATATCTTCATCTAATGTTTGATTCATTAGTTGCAATAAATATTTAATTTCAGAATCATTTCTTTGCCAGTTTTCGTTAGAAAAAGCAAATAAGGATAAATTTTTGATTCTTAAATTTAAAGCATTATTAACAACTTTGTAGATGTTTTTTAAGCCTGCATAGTGACCTTCTTTTCGGGACATACCTTTTTCAATTGCCCATCTTCCATTTCCATCCATTATGATTGCAATATGGTTAGGTTTCTCGTTAAATGATGACATGTTAGAAACTATTTGTTAATTTCCATTATTTCGCCAATTTTTGTTTGGGTGATATTTTGTGCAACATCAGTAAAAGAATTTGTAATATCTTGAAGGTTGGATTGGGCAGTTTTACTTTCATCTTGTGATAGTTCTTTGTTTTTTTCTAAATCTCTAAGTTTATTTAAGTAGTTTTTTCGGATGTTTCTAATTGTTACGTTTGTATCTTCAGCTTTTTTGTTAACCATTTTAACTAAGCTTTCCCGCCGTTCTGTGGATAATGGGGGTATGTTGATTCGAATAATTGATCCATCATTGTTGGGTGAAAGGCCTAAGTCAGAACTTTGGATAGCTCTCTCAATTTCTTTAATTGATTGTTTATCCCAAGGTTGTATCAGTAATGACATTGGTTCAGGGGTAGATATAGTACACAATTGATTTAGAGGTGTTAGTGTTCCATAATAATCTACTTTTATATTTTGTAATAATGTAGGGTCTGCTCTACCAGTTCTAATTGAAGTAAGTTCAATTTCATAAAACGATATTGCTTTTTCCATTTCATTTTTTGTTGAATTGAGAGTTTCTGTTTCTATTGACATTTTTCACTTCCCAATGATTTTGTATTTTTAAATAAAAAAATTAATTTAGATATTATTCAGTCGTGACTATAGATCCAACTTTTCTCATAGAAACTGCATCTAGTAAACTGTTTTCTTTAAATATATCGAAAACTAGAATAGGTATTTGATTATCCATACATAAAGAAAGAGCAGTTGTATCCATTACGTCGAGCCGTTTTTCGAGGACTTCTCTATGTGTTATTGATTCATATTTTTTTGGATTTTGAAATAAATTAGGATCTCGTTCGTAAATTCCGTCTGCCTTATGTTTAGCCATTATTAAAATCTTTGCATCAATTTCGGTAGCTCTTAAAGCAGCAGCTGTGTCTGTTGTCATGAAAGGATTCCCAGTACCTGAAGCAAAGATTACAACTCTTGATTTTTCAAGATGTCTAATTGCTTTTCTTCTAATGTAAGGTTCAGCAACTTGAGCGACATTGATAGCTGTTTGGGTCCTGGTATTTACTTTGCCTGTTCTTTCGAGGGCATCTTGTAAAGCAAGAGCATTAATTATTGTAGCTAACATTCCTGCATAATCAGCTTGTGCTCTATCCATTCCTTCTTTTTGTGCTTGAGCGCCTCTCCAAATATTTCCTCCACCAACAACTATGCCTATTTGGACTCCAAGTGTGTGAATTTTTTTAATTTCTAAAGCTAAATAATCTAAAGCATCTCTATCGATTGTATACCCATCACTGATACTTTTGAAGGATTCTCCACTAAGTTTTAAAAGTATCCTTGAATATATTTTACTTGAAGGTTTCAATATTTTCAGTCTCCTAGAGAGAATCGCATGAATCTACGAACTTTAATATTTTCTCCCACTTTTGCTATAGTCTGTTGAATCAAATCATTAATTGAGATCTCTGGATCTTTGATAAATGCTTGATTCAACAGAACATCTTCATTTTCGATAATATCATCATTTTGAATAGACTCAGATATTTCTATGACTTTAGGGTTCATTGCAGCTACTTGCATTGCTAAATCATGAGCAAGAGATTTGAAATCCTCTGTTCTGGCTACAAAATCTGTTTCACAGCTGATCTCTATAATAGAACCAACTTTTCCTCCGTTATGAATATAGGATTCAATTAGACCTTCATTTGTTTCACGAGATGCTTTTTTTGCTGCAGTAGCTATTCCTTTACTTTTAAGAAATTCTTCGGCTTTAATTAAATCGCCATTGGTTTTTTCTAAAGCTTCTTTACAATCTATTATGCCGGCACTAGTTTTATCTCTTAATTCTTTAATAATTGTTGCTGATATTTTCATTTGCAAACCTTGTATTAATTATCATTTTTTGTTTTTGGAGTAGTTTTTTTGTTCTCAGATGCTTTTTTTGTTTGTTTGGGTTTTGTTGTTTTTGGTTTATCAGTATCTGTTTTTGGAGTAGTTTTTTTGTTCTCAGATGGTTTTTCTGATTTTGCAGTTTCGGTTTTTTTAGTATTTACGTCATTATTAACTTTTTCTTTTTCAGAAATCATTTTTTGTTTTTGAGCTTTTTCTAGCTCTTGCTGTTTAGCTATTTCAGCTAGTTTTTGTAACCTTAATTGATATCCATAAACATAGTTATCTGCAATTAAAGATGTAGCTAGTTGAATTGATCTAATAGCATCATCGTTTCCAGGAATAATGTGTTCAATTGGTGTAGGATCTCCATCTGTATCTACTAAAGCAATGATAGGTATATTTAATTTCACAGCCTCTTTGATAGCTATATCTTCTTTGGCAATATCAATAACAAAAAGAGCATCTGGAACCTTCTTCATATCCTTGATTCCACCGAAGTGTTTTTGTAATCTGGATAAATTCTTTTCTATTTTTTGAGTTTCACGTTTAGTTAATTCGAAAATTGATTTGGATTCAATTTGATTTTGTGATTTATTATTTTCGAGTTTGTTTAGATCGCTGATTCTGCTTTTTATTGTTTCGAAATTTGTTAAAGTTCCACCTAACCAACGGTTAGTAACATAAAACGCCCCAGCTTTGTTAGCACCATTAATTATAGTTTCTTGAGCTTGTTTTTTTGTGCCAACAAATAAAATTTTTCCACCACTTAAGCCCAATTCAATAGCAAATTTTGCAACATCTTTCGTTAAACGCAAAGTTTGTTGGAGATCAATAATATGGATTCCATTTCTTTCCCCAAAAATATATTTTTTCATTTTCGGGTTCCATCGTTTTCTTTGATGACCGAAGTGCACACCTGCTTCCAATAAATTTTTCATTGTAATTGGTTTTGGTGGATTTTCTATGGAAATATCGTTCTCAGTTTGATCGGAACTTTCAGATTCTTTAGGAGTGTTTGAAAGTTCGTTTTTATTAGTCGCATCTGCGTCTAAAGATTCAGTGCCTACATTTTCTGTAGCTTCTTGTTCCATTTGATTTACCTGCCTGTATCAGTACAAAGATTAATACTAAATTTACCGCATGTCCAATCGAAATTTCGATTAAGTGAAATAGTATTTAACTGAGTATAGCATAATGACAAATTACTAGTAATAATTAATATGCCTATTTATCTATAGGAAATTAGATTTTAGTTGAATGTTAATTGGAGTCATTTGTCCCCAATTAACGCCTGTCTTGATATCAATCTCTAAAGGAACTAGAATTTCAAGGGAAGTGCTCATTATTTCGGTAGCAAGGTTGACCATTTCCATCAATTCATCTTTGGGTACTTCGAAAATTAATTCGTCATGTACTTGGATTGTCATAACGCTTTTTAATTTTTTTTCATTTAGTTTTTTTTGCATGTTAATCATTGCTAATTTAATTATTTCTGCTGCTGTTCCTTGAATTGGCATATTGATAGCCATTCTTTCAGCTGAAGATCTAATTCTAAAATCTTTAGAATTGATTTCTGGCAGATATCTTCTTTTTCCTAATATTGTTTGAGTATAGCCGTCTTTTTTAGTCATCAATTTAGTTTTTTCAATATATTTTAATATCCCTGGGAATTCATTAAAATACGTTTCTGTAAATTTTTTTCCTTCTTCAGGGGTTAATCCAGTCTGTTGGCTGATGCCGTAAGGGCTAAGTCCATAAATCACTCCGAAATTCATGATTTTTGCAATTCTGCGCATTTCTTCAGAAATATCTTCAAGAGGTACTTTGAAAATTTTGGCTGCTGTTGAAGAATGAATATCGATTCTGTTTTTGAAAGACTGTATAAGGTTTTGATCTTTTGTGAAATGAGCTAACACTCTAAGTTCAATTTGTGAATAATCAGCGGACATCAAAACAGATTTTTCTTGAGATTGTGTGATAAATGCTTTTCTTACTCTTAGTCCTAAATCAGTTTTAATAGGTATATTTTGCACATTAGGTTCGGCACTTGAAATTCTTCCTGTTGTAGTACCAGTTTGATTATAAACGGTATGTAATTTCCCAGTTTTTTGATCAGTTAATTTTGGAATAGTATCTACGTATGTAGATTTAATTTTTGTGAGATGTCTATATTTTAAAATATTTTCTAGAATTTTGTATGTTTCAAGATTTTCATTAGCCACAAGATTTTGAAGCGTCATGAGAGACGCAGCATCTGTTGAAAAGCCTGTTTTTGTTTTTTTCATTTTAGGTAAATTGAGTTTTTCGAAAAGAATTTCAGAAAGTTGTTGGGAAGAGCTAATATTGAATTTTTCACCAGTGGATGAGTAGATTTTTTGTGTAATCATTTCAATTTCTTCAGACAATTCCGTTGACATTTTGTTGAGATATTCGGAATCGATAGGAATTCCATTAGATTGAATTTGATGTAGAACGTAAAGAAATTCCATTTCTATTTCATAAAAAATTTTCGTGAGTTTTTTCTTTTCGATTTCGTTTTGGAGATGAGAATATAATTTCCAAGACAAATTTGATTGGTTAGTTGAGTAGTTTGCAAATTTCATAATATTTAGGTTTGAAATTTGTTTTTTAATATCAGAGAAAATTTCATATTCATTAGGTGTTTGGTGATTTAAGCATTCTGCAGCTAAATCTGTAATATTTTTTGATTGGTACCCTAATAGATGGGCAGCGATTATGTTGTCAAATTTCAGATTTTCTATCTTAATTCCATTATCAGATAAAGCTTGGATATTTTGGTTACTATTAGTAGTAATTTTAGGTATGGATTTATTTTCGAAAATTGGTTGAATTAATTCAACCAATTCATCTAATTTGATTTGGTTTTCATTGGGATGATTTAAGGGGAGGTACCATTCTTCCTTAATTCCATCAAATAAAGAGATCCCCAATATTGTTTGCTTTGTAGAATTTGTAGGAAAAATTTCTACAGAAAAAGAAAATCCTTGCTTAGCTTTACTTAATTTCTCACAAATATTTTGTAAATCTGGAATTGTTCGAATAATTTTGGCATTTTGAGTTATTTGATTATATTCGGGGAATTGAGGTATTTTGTTGATTAAACTGAAGAATCCCAATTCTTTAACAGTTTTTGTAATTTCATTGGGGCTAAATTTCCAGAATTTTGTTTCTTCTATAGTGATATTTATTGGTGCATCAGTAACTATTTTTGTAAGAAATTTATAATTAATTAAATCTTTTTGACTTTTTTCTAAATTAGATTTAATTCTTGGGGGTGTTATTTTATCTAGATTTTCTAAAATACCTTCAATTGATCCAAACCTAGTAAGTAGATCAATAGCAGTTTTTGAACCTACTCCTGGTACTCCAGGAATAGAATCAGATTTATCTCCTTCTAATGCCTTTAAATCAGCTACATATTCTGGACCTAATCCACCATATCTTTTTTTAACCATTTCTATGTTATAAATTGGATTTTTTTTACTTGGGGAATTAAATAAAACTTTCACATTTTTAGATACTAATTGAAATGTGTCTGAATCACTTGTTAAAATTATAGATGGTATACCTGATTTTTCTGATTGACTCGATAAAGTTCCTATAATGTCATCTGCTTCAAAGCCTTCAAGTTCTAAGTAGGGAATTCTTAAGTCTTTTATAATTTTTTTGATTGGAGGAAATTGTGCGATTAATTCAGGAGGTGCTTTGGGGCGATCTTTTTTATAGTCTTTAAAATTTTCATGTCTGAAAGTAGGTTTGGGTAAATCAAAAGCTACAACACAATGTGATGGATTGAATGTATTTATAGCGTTGAAAATTTGTGAGGTAAATCCGTATACTCCATGTATAGGGTCAGAAGTTCCCGGTAATGTCATAGGGAATTTAATTCCATGCCATGCCCTATAAATAATTGAATGTCCATCAATTATTAATAGCAAGTTCTTCTCATTGGAATTGTTATTAGTCATGAATATTTATTGCTGTAACTAAAATAGTAAAATTATATAGAATTTATTTAAGTATACTAGACTAAATATTATGAAATGTTTAGTTTTGATTGCATGTCAGAAATAATTTTTCTTGCTAATTTCAGATTTCTTGCCTCAGAATATAGTCTGATCAATGGTTCTGTACCAGAAAATCTTATTGCTGCCCAGTTTTGATTTTCCAGGATGAATTTATAACCATCTATTGAATTAGAATTTGTGATCTTAAGCCCACCTAATGTAGACATTTTATGATCGGTTAATTTTTCAACAATTTTCTCGTAATCATTTTTTCTCCCATTTAGAATGATATCTTGTCTGGAATAAATGAATTCTCCTGTAATGCTTTGAAGTTTTTCTAAGATTTTCGGGATAGTATATTTTGTTTTTGATAAAAATTCTAAAATTTTCAATCCGGTTAAGATGCCGTCTCTTTCTCCTAATGCATCGTTAAATGCAAAGCCGCCGCTTTCTTCGCCTGCTAGAATAGCTTTTTTTTCTGTCATTTTTTCGGATAAATATTTGAATCCAACTGGAGTCTCAAAGGTTTCCAAATCAAAAAATTTACAAATGGAATTGATTTTATGACTCATAGTAACAGATTTTACAATGGGGCCTAAATTGTTTTTAATTGCAACTTCATAATAGCAAAGGATAGAAAAAACATCAGAAGAATTGATAAATTTGCCATGGCAGTCTACTAGTCCTAGTCTATCTGCATCTCCATCTGTGGCTAACCCAACGTTAAATTTGTTTTTTTGAACAAATGTTTTTAGTTTTGTTAAGTTTTCTTCTATAGGTTCAGGAGCTCTGATTCCAGGAAATTTAGGATTTGGCTCAGAATTTATTTCATGAATAGTTAGGTTGCTACCAGAAAGTATTTTTTTTATATAGTTTGCACCAGCTCCAAACATAGAATCGATTGCTATTTGTATTTGGCTAGATTTAATAGATTCTAAATCTATAATTTTTTGAATATTCGAATAGTAATCTGTAAATGGATTGAAAAATTTGATATTTTGATTATGAGATGGATTTTTTTTAACTTCTTGATAGGATTTGATATTTTGAATGTATTTTTCTAGTAATAATTGTTCTTTTGGTCTTTGAGATCCACCGTATGTAGGTTTAACTTTTAATCCATTCCATTGTTTAGGATTATGGCTTGCTGTAACCATAATTCCTGCTACAGCTTGATTTGTGATAATGTTATGCCCTATAAAAGGTGTTGGTGTAGCTGAATTTGAAAGGAGTACCTTAAATCCATTTGATGCGGCAATCTCACTAATTATTTCTGCAAATTCTTTGGATTTAAATCTGGTATCGTAACCAACAATTAATAAGTTGTTTTGTGGGTATATATCTTTTAGGTAATTTAAAGATCCTTGTGTGAAAATACAAACATTTTCATACGAAAAATCAGTTTTGTTCATGACCCCACGCCAGCCATCTGTTCCGAATCTAATTTTATTCATATTAAAAGAATTTTTCTAAATCGTTTGCAAATTCAGTGTTTTCCCAAGGTAAAGATAGGTCGTTTCTACCAAAGTGCCCATAAGTTGCAGTTTGTTCATATATAGGGTTACGTAATTTTAAACTTGAAATGATTGCAGAAGGGCGTAAGTCAAAAACATTTTTGACTGCTTTTTCAATTTGTGAGTCTTTAATTTTCCCAGATCCAAATGTATTAATCATTATCGATACAGGTTCCGCTTTTCCGATTGCATATGATAGCTGCACTTCGACTTTATTAGCAATTTTAGTTTCAATAATGTTTTTTGCAATGTGTCGTGCGGCATATGCAGCAGATCTATCAACTTTTGTAGGGTCTTTACCCGAAAAAGCTCCACCTCCATGTTTTGCTGCACCGCCGTATGTATCAACTATTATTTTTCTACCTGTCAATCCTGCATCACCAACAGGTCCGCCTATAACAAATCTTCCAGATGGATTAATATAAATTTTTGTGTTTGAGTCTAGTAAATTTGAGTCTATAACATCTTTGATGATTTTTTGATATAAATCATTTTTCATTTGATTAGATGTAACATTTTCATCATGTTGAGTAGATATAAGCACGGTGTCTACTCTAGTAACTTTATGGTTCTCATCGTATTCCAATGTGACTTGACTTTTAGAATCTGGTCTCAAATAAGTAATTTCTTTGGATTTTCTTGCAATACTTAACCTCTTAAGAAGATCGTGGGCCAAAGAAATTGCTAGTGGCATTTTTTCACTTGTTTCATCACATGCGTAACCAAACATCATGCCTTGGTCACCTGCACCTTCTTGTTGGATGATATCATCAGATTTATCGTTTCTATTTTCTAACGCAATATCTACACCAGCTTTAATATCTTGGGATTGTTTTCCGATAAAATTAAAAATTTTTATATTATCTGGTGTGTAACCGTATTCTTCATTTGTGTAACCAATTTTTGTAATAGTCTTTTTTATTATTTCCTCATAATTGATTTTGGCATTTGTTGTAATTTCACCAAAAACCATAGCAAATCCAGTACCTACAGCAGTTTCACATGCTACTCTACTCATATTGTCTTGTTTTAGGCATTCATCTAAAACAGCATCTGAAATTTGATCACACATTTTATCTGGGTGGCCTTCTGAAACAGATTCCGAAGTAAAAAGATATGAATTGGATTTATCTTGCATTTACAAACTCCTAAATTATTTGATGAAACATAAAAATGAATTGTTTTTATGTTCCAATTGACCAACTTGTTAAATATTTTTGTTGTTGTGCGGTTAATTTATCAATATACATGTTCATAGATTGAAGTTTTAAACTTCCTACCAACTGGTCTATTTTAGCAGGCACATTGTGTACATCTAAATTAAGGTTTTTTGATTCTTGGGATAAGTATTCTGCGCACAGAGCTTGATTTGCGAAAGACATATCCATTACAGCAGAAGGATGTCCTTCTGCTGCCGCTAAGTTAATTAATCTTCCTTCACCAAGTAAATAAAGTTTTCTTTTATCAGGCAGTATATATTCATCAATAGCTTCGCTGATTTTGTTTTTTGTTTTTGATAATTGTTCTAACGCAGATATTTCTATTTCTACATTAAAATGTCCGCTGTTTGCAATTATTGCCCCATTTTTCATTAATTCAAAATGTGATTTTGCAATTACATTCATGCAGCCTGTTAGAGTAATGAATATATCGCCGATTTTAGATGCCTCAGACATTGACATCACTCTGTGTCCATCCATAGCAGCTTCCAAAGCTCGAGTAGGGTTAACTTCCGTGACTATTGTATTAGCTCCCATGCCTCTAGCTCTTAGAGCAACACCTTTACCACACCATCCATAACCACAAACAACAACAGTTTTGCCAGCCCAAAGAATGTTTGTTGCCCTGGTAATTCCGTCGAGAGTACTCTGTCCAGTACCGTATCGGTTATCAAAAAGATGTTTTGTTTCAGCTTCGTTAACAGCAATTATTGGATATTTCAGCTTGTTTTCTTTAGCAAGACTTTTTAAACGTATAACTCCAGTAGTTGTTTCTTCGGTTCCACCAATTATGTTGTCGAGTAAATTGATTTTTTCAGTGTGAAGAGTTGCGACTAAGTCAGCACCATCATCCATCGTAACATTAGGTTTTTGGTCGAGGACTGCATTTATATGTTGATAGTATGTTTCATTGTCAACGTTATTAATTGCGTATGTTGGAATTCCATATTGGGTAGTTAAAGCTGCGGCTACATCATCTTGTGTACTTAAAGGATTACTTGCGCACATAAATACTTTTGCGCCACCACTTTTTAGTGTCAAAGCAAGATTTGCTGTTTCACAAGTAATGTGTAAACAACCTGAAATTACCATTCCCTTCAAAGGCTGTGATTCTTTAAATCTTTTTTTAATTTGATTTAAAACAGGCATCTCTTTCATTGCCCATTCTATTCTTTCTATGCCTTGTTGGGCTAAAGATGGATCTTTTATATCACCTTTGGCGTGGCTTTGAGTCATTGAGATTTCTCCTTAAAATATAAAATAGATTTATTGAAAATTCACAGATTATTTATTCGTAATTTAATTTCATTTAAATTAATTTTTGCTAGTTGATTTACACTGAAAGATTCTACAGCGAATGAACCAAGAATAGTTGCATATTTGAGTGCTTCTTTTAATGTATTTTGAGAATAAGTAGATTTTGTTTGAGATAGATAACCTAATAAACCTCCTGCAAACGAGTCACCTGCACCTGTTGGATCGATAACTTCTGGTACTTTAAACGCTGGGACTGAAAATGTAAATTCTTTACTAAAAACAGTAGATCCCAATTCTCCTTCTTTAATTATAACTATTGAGGGCCCAAGTTGTAATAATTTTTCTCCTGCATCTTTAATGTTTTTTTCAGAAGTTATTTGCATAGCTTCACCAGTATCTACCAGTATTACATCTGTTGTGTTAATCATTTTTAGCAGGGAATAATAATTATTTTCTATCCAGAAATTCATTGTGTCCATAACTACTAAATTTGGTCTTGAATCAAATTGTTTGAGAACACTTAATTGAGTTTCAGGTGACATATTTGCTAGGAACAAATAATTCGATTTTTTGTGTTTTTTAGATAATATTGGGTTGAACTTTGATAACACGTTTAGTTGTGTTTTAATGGTTTTTCTATCTTTTAAATTTTTTCCAAAGTATTCACCAGACCATTTGAATGTTTCACCTTGAATTGTTTCGAATCCAGATAGGTCTATGTTATTTTGCTCAAGGAGATTTGTATCTTTTTGGTAAAAATCTTCACCTACAACAGCCATTAGGCTAACCTTGGAAAATTTTGAACATGCTATAGAAAAAAAAGCAGCATAGCCACCTAAAATATTTTTTTGAAATTTATTTGGTGTTGATATTGTGTCATATGCAACAGTACCTACAGCTAGTACTGACATTTTTTTCTAAGTCCAAAGTTGCAATCTATTTTTGTGAATAATTGATTATTTTTCATCGCCATAATCAGTCGGGTGTCCATTTTCAATCCAAGTAGGAGTTCCTTCTTCGATATTGTAAAGTTGATTTGGGTTAATTCCCATAGAAGCAGCCATTTCACAAGCTAATCCACTTCTAACTCCAGCAGCGCAAATAAAGAATAATTTTTTATTAGATGGAAGTTCATCTATTCTACCAAGTAGGTCATCAACTGGTATTGATTTTGCACCAGAAACATGGCCTGATGCATATTCATCTTGGTTTCTTACATCTATGAAACATATATCTTCATCAGAATGTAAGCTAGAAGCTTCTTTTACAGAAATTCGATAGAATGTTTCGCCTTCGTGTTTTTTTGCAGCCATAAGTATCCAGTATCCTTTTTGATATAAATAGTGTTAAGCAAATAAATTTTCTAACTACTACTTTTCGAAGATACTACTTGTATCGATTCGTGTCAACTTTTAATCCCAGTTAAAAACAACTCCCATTAAATTTGAAATATTTTCGTATAACATTTCGAAAGCAGTTGATGCTTCAGTATAGTGAAAATTATGTGAAATCATTTTTTTTGGTTGAATACTTTTTTCTGATATAAGTTTCAAGGCTTGATTTGAGGCCCATTTTCTGTCGGTATTTGTAGAGAATCCACCAATAATTTTTTTACCTTGTATTTCCCCTGAATTGAATTGTAATGGTTCATTTTCATAAAGACCTATAACTTGAATAATTCCGTCTTGGCTCACAATTTTTAAAGAATCTTTAAAAGCATTTTTACCACCTGGGCCTCCTACTGCTTCAATCACAACATTTGATTTTTTTTCATTTGTTATTTTGTTAATATTATCAATTAGTGAATTTTCTGAAGAATTTATCACAAAATGTGAACCTAATTCTTTTGCTAATTTGCATCTATATGAAATAGTATCGACAGCAATAATTTTTTTAGGTCTTTGGCTTAATGCAACTTGCATTATTAAACTACCTACTAAACCTTGGCCCATAATTGTGATTATTTGATCATTTATTGTTATCAATTTTGAAATCTCATTAACCCATAATACGGCGCTTGTACTTAAGGGCCAAAAGGTACCTTCTTTTAGTTCGATTTCATCGGGTAATTTTACTATTGAAGGTGTCAAGTTTTTGCTATTTGTATCTACAGAAACAAATTCTGAATGTGGTGCTACAGCTGCGACTTTATCACCAACAGAAAATGATTGAACTAAATCACCAGTTTTAACGATTTCTCCTGTTAAACAATATCCCATCATTTTTTGTTGTATAGCTTCAGGTCTTACATATCTTCGCCAAATTTCTGATCCTCTTGAGATTAAAGTATATTTTGCTTTGATTAAAACCTCAGTATGAGAAATTTTTGGGATTGGGGCTTCTTCTATAAAGATGTTGAACTTATTTTTTGCTTTAGCAATTCTTTTCATAGTCATTTTAGAAATAGTCTGCACACCATGGAGATTGAGTACTATAAAACATTTGATCGGCTAGCTGTAATTTTTCAAAAGAATTTGTTTCTATAAGTTTTGATTTCCATAAATTTAGCCAGTTGGTTCCACCTAAATAAAGTGAACCTAATTCTCTTATATCTATAGTTATATCATGTGGCAAATCTGTTTTTTCACATGTAACTATGTCGCCAAATGTTTTCAATATGAATTTTGTGTTATTTGATTCAAAAATATTGTCCTTAATAAGCATAGTGATTTGACCATCAGTATTATATTTTATAGAAATTAATGCATTGGGTACATCTAGGATTCTCAAATGTAATTGATCTTCTACATTTCTATATAATTTTCTAGGTTCTTCTAAGATCCAAGTTATTGGGTCATCTAATGGTCTAGATTTAGAAGTGATTTTTTTGACACCATCAATGTTTAGACAAAAATTCAGAAGATTTAGATGTGCTTCATTTGTAGTTGAAATGATTTCATTGATCATTAAATTTCCATTAGTTGCAGTTGTATTAAGATCTAGCCGATAATTTACATATCCTTCAGGGTTTCCGTTTTTTTTGAATAATGCATAAGAGGAAATTCCTGGGATGTCTTGTCTTTCCATTTCAAGCTTTAAGCGATCCCATCTAGGTTTTTCTCTTTTGATCATTCCTGGTCTGTAATACCAAGTTTCGTTATAAATTTTGGGCATAATATTTGAAATTTCTTTTGCAGAAACCATTTCTATATTTTTTGCATTATTATAATCAGTTAATGTTTTCCGAAATTTTGTGTCAGTTCGTTGGATTTCCCAGCTTTCTTGGAAAGTAGCTAAACCGAAACCAAATCTTCCATATGTTCCACTATCTGCACTATATAAAAATGCTATTGGTTCATTTTTATTAAGAACTTCATTGAGTTGCCTTTTCATTAGTTTTGACATTATTCCTTGTCGTCGATGTGTAGGGTAAACAACAACGTCAATGATTCCACCAGCTTTTACCGTGCCTTTAGGTACGGATAAAGTAAAGCTCAGAACACCATTTGCGCCAACAATTTTTCCGTCAACGTATGCTGCTAAGCATCTATCTGATTCCATAGTATGCTTTCTTCTTTTAAGGTACTCCTTAACAGGTTTCATTCCGAATACTGTATAAACTATTTGGAGGTATTCTTGATGTTCTTTTTCAGTTATATGTCTTATTTCAACGTCCATGATTTACTCGATTATTTGAGACTTTTTTTCCAATTTTTGAATTTTGCATATGTGAATCCAGGTTGATTTAACAATTGATGCATTTTAACTTCTTTGTTAGTGATATTTGATGCATGTTTTAAAATATCTTTGATGTTATGTTTATTTGGTATTTTAGTACAACCGTCTGAATCTGCGATTAATATTTCTGAAGGATTAATAAGTAATTGGCCTACCGAAATTTGTGAGTTGACTCTGATAAGTTTAAATGCGCCATGCCCAGGCACTAAGCCTTTTCCCCATATTGGTAATTTAATTTCTCTTATTCCATCGATGTCTCTAACTGTACCATCAATTACTACACCTACTACGCCTAGCGATTTATGTAGTGCAGCCATTCCATCTCCAAATGATGCACCTCGTCCATGCTTCGTATCAATATCTTTTATAATAGAAATTATCGGGGATGATTCTTTATCTATCAAATCATAGTAATTATCCCAGGAAATTCCGTTTGAATCGGGATCATTTGTAGTCACTTCAGCAGTAATGATTTTACCGGCAATAGCTCCAAATTCTGGAGTTAATGATTTAATTTCTGGGCCAGTGTAATTTAATATTTGAGTATCCAAATTATTACTTATTTTTTCCATGTCAATTTTTACGGCATCCGCAATCATTGCAGAACCAAATTCTTCGATTTTTTGTAAGTCTTGATGATTCATTTTAATTTCCTATTTTTCTTTATTGTCTATATTTTCTGAATTTGTGATGAATTTAATTAATTCGTCAAATTGTTCTTTAAAATTAGTTTTAAATTTTTTGATTGTAGAAATAGTTTTGAATATATCAATTGCAATTAGGGTGATTAATAATATTGTTGTGAAGAAAATAACTAGGAATAAAATATCTTGGAATAGTTCAACTGATGAAGTTAAACTTGCAATTGAAATTTGTATTTTAAAGTTTATGTCCATTATTTGGTATGATAGCAGATATTTATTGAATTATGAAATCTGATTTTATAATGGTGAGTTTTCAGTTTAATTGTAGATTAAAGCCTTCTATAGAAATAGTCTTAGAGTTTAAAGAAATTTTTGATTTAGGTATTCTTTTAAGCTCTCTATAAACTCCTTCTAATCTATGTTCAAGAGTTGAAGGAGTTAGTTTTTTAGTATTTTTTATAGATGATTTTGGCCCCCATAAGCTTGGCTGAGGCAGTGTTTTTACATAATTGCTAAAATCTTGAAAAAAATTTTGAAAAATTTCTTTCGATAAAGTATCTAAATTTTTGTTGGTTTTGGGATCTGAAAAAGATAAATGAATTGATAATTTCTCATTTTTTTCAGACAATGATGCTAGTAAAATTGGTTGATTTCCGATACTGCTATTAATGTGATTTGAAGCAAATGCTGTTTCTCTTAAAGCAGCTTGTACAATTCTGAGAAGAGATGATAAGTAAGATACAGCTATTGGGACTGGTTGTATTTCAATAATCATTAATTGTAGATAACCCTCTTTTTTCAAATATAATATATTAATAATTTAATATTGTGTAGGCATTTTAAAAATGATTATTGCATTTGAGAATCATATTTTATTCTGCCATCTTCGAACCTTTTAGTGATTAATGATTCGTCTAAATGTTCTAAAAATGGGATAGTATATTTTCTTGTTGTCTTGAATAAGCTTTTGAAGTCATCTACTTTGAAAATATTTTTTGTAATTAGCGTTTTGTTAATTTTTGAAAGCATTTCTTTATATATGTCAATTGAATAAATTATGTTTTCTGAAATTTGTACTACTTTGTTTTGATCAATCAGGAAATTTAAAATATCTTTTTCAATTTGAAAATCTGTTGGTGGAGAGTAATAATTTGATTTTAAGGCTTTGATATATTTTTTTGCTTCAATTTTCTGTTTATCTGATAGTTTTGGGGAATGAGATTTCAATTGAATTGTTGAATGCGTTTGAATTAATTCTTCTGATTCTATGAGGCTGTTTAGCAATAATTCGAATATTTCGGGGCTAATTTTTATTTTGGACGAGATATATGATTTAGAGGCACCTTTTTTCATAGGGAATTCTAAATGGTAGTGATTTAAAGATTGTTTAATTTTCTTTTTTAAAATTTTTTCTTTTTCAACTTGTATGAAATAATTTTTTTTATCTAATTGATTATTTTTAAGTTGTGAAATTTTGTTTGATTTCAGTAATTTTTCTAAAGATTCGCTAGTTTTTTCAAGAGAAATATTGCAAATTTTAGATATGGATTTTGTGTTGATGCAAATTGATTTTCCAATGATTTCTAGTATTACTTTTTCATTAGAGTCACTTGATAAATTTTTCAATCTTTCTAGGATTTGTTTTGAATTTCTTTTGTGACGAGGAGGCTGTGGGTCGATTATAATCCCTCCTCCAATAGTTTTATTTCCTAATCTGATTATGAAAGCATCATTTTTTTGGAAACTAAAAGGATCATTTAGTTTAATTTGGGCAAAACAGGATGATTGATTAGTTAAAACATTCCTATCTAGCAGTCTTACTTTGCATAAAGTTTGATTTGTCGCAAAATGTAGGTTTACAACACAATTATGTTTTATATTTTCATTAAGGGAGATTAATTTTACATCAGCTGCAGAAGAAGTTTGTTGTTGATTAGGTAGAACAATGGTTTGTCCTCGTTTAATTTGTTGATGTGAAATTCCTGATAGATTTATTCCAATTCTATTGCCTGGTTTAGCAGAGTCAATAGAATTTTGATGAGTTTGGATTGATCTGATTTTCCCTTTATATTTTTCTGGCAGAACAATTATTTCTTGTCCAACTGAGAGTGTTCCGTCTAATAGAGTGCCAGTAGCTATGGTTCCAAATCCTGGTAGTGAAAATGATCTGTCAACTGGTAATCTTGGTTTCATAATATTTGTTTTTGACGGGATGGTTTTAATTTTAGAAAAAATTTCTTTTTTTAGCTCTTGTATACCAATGCCTGTATTTGAGGAAGTTTCAATTATAGGGGCATTTTCTATAGATGTTCCTAGTATCAAATCAGATATTTCATCCTTTATTAGGCTTAGGAATTCTTTTTCAATTAGGTCAGTTTTTGTGATTGCAATGATTCCATTATTAATTGACAATAAATTGATTATTTGTAGATGTTCTATAGTTTGAGGCATGATGGATTCATCAGCTGCAATTACCATTAAAACTAAATCTATTCCACTGATTCCAGTTAACATATTAGAAATAAATTTTTCATGGCCTGGAACGTCTATAAAACTAATTTCATTGTTATCTTGATCTTTCATCCATGAAAAACCAATGTCTATAGTTAATCCTCTTTTTTTCTCTTCAAGTAGCCTGTCAGGATTAATGCCAGTTAGTTTTTCTACAAGAGTTGATTTGCCATGATCTACATGACCTGCTGTACCCACAATACTCATAATGACTCGTAATTTTTTGGTTTTAAATTTTTAGATATATTATAAAAAATTTAGAAATACTTCGTTGCCTAATAGTTTTCCTTTTTCAGAAAGTTTAATTTGGTTATTGTTTATTAAAATTAAATTTTGTGAAACCAGTTGATTGATTTTGCCAGGAAATATTTTTTCGATTTTTATATTGAATTTCTTTTCAATTTCATTAATATTTATTCCGTTATCTAATCTTAGGCCCATAATCAATGTGTCAGAAATCATTGTTTTAGAATCTTGTTTTTCAAAATTTTCAGTTGTAGGGATTGAATGTAGTATTTCTTTGATATTTTCACTTTGGATATGTGTTTTTTTAAAATTTTCATTTAATTTTAGTTTTTGGATATATCTTTTAGGAGATTCAATATTGCTGAAGCGATATTGAAATAGTGATGAGTGAGCTCCGGGGCCAATTCCGATAAATTGTTGGTTTTTCCAATATGTTAGATTATGAGTGCAAAGCATATTATTTTTAGCCCAATTAGAGATTTCATAATGTCTAAAATTATGTTGCTTCATAAAATCTGATGTGATCTCATACATTTCTGCTGCTAAATCTTGGTCTGGATTTGCCACAATTCCACTATTAATCTGATGAAACAGAGGTGTGTTTTCTTCTACTGTTAGGCAATAGATAGACACATGTTGGATAGGAAGTGTTGGGATTATTTCTAGTGTTTTTAGCCATTCAGATTTTGTTTGATTTGGTAATCCAAACATTAAATCAATGTTGATATTTGTAAACCCTGCTGATTCAGCATTTTTAATGGCATTAATTCCTTCAATTGCAGAATGTCGTCTAGACATTTTTTTTAGATGATTGTCGTTGAAGCTTTGAATTCCTATACTAATTCTATTTATTCCAATTTCCCTAAAATATTCCAATTTTTTAATGTCTGCTAAATCATTGGGGTTAGACTCAATTGTGATTTCTGTACATTGAGTAGTATCCATTTCTTCATTGATAGTTTGAAATATTTCCCCCAATGATTCAGGGGGAATATATGAGGGAGTACCTCCCCCCAAAAATATTGTATTAATTTTTTCAGATGAAATTATATGTCCCCATAATTTAATTTCTGTACATATTGCTTCGATATATTTTGGCAATAAATTTTCAATTCCGGAGTAAGTGTTAAAGTCACAATAAGAACATTTTGTTTCACAAAATGGAATATGGATGTAAAGTCCAATAGGCATATTTTCATTCTATAATTAATAAATTGAGTTTATTTTTCGATGATAGTTTATAATTTAAAAATAGTAAATTCAAAAAACTCTATAAAGAAACAATTTCATTTGTTTTATAGTATAAAGAATTGGTGGTAACTAATGTCTAAATTTAATAAAGATACATCTTTTGAAACTTTTGTAGTGGGAAGTTTACCAAGGCCTGAATGGGTTAAAGATTTAATAGAGGACAGAAAAAATAATTTACTGGATACACAAGAGGCAAAATTACTATTAGATCAAGCAGTACCTTCGGCAATCAAGATGCAGGAAAGAGCCGGAGTAGATTATATTTCTGATGGGGAATGGAGACGAGAGAGTTATGTCAAAGTTTTTTCAGATTCTGTATATGGATTTGAAAAAAATTTAATACCTGATCCTACAGGAGTTTCAGGATTAGGCTATCCAGCAATTGTTTCACCAATGCAAAAAATTGATGATATTGCAGTTTCAGAGGCAACCTTTTTGAAAAATATAACAAAATCAAAAACAATTATTGCTGTTCCTGCCCCTTATACTATAGGTAGACGCATGTGGAGCGCTGAACATTCATCAAATGCATATGAAACTTCAGATGATTTTGTTAAAGCTTGTGTGCCAATTATTCAACAAGAAATTAAAAATTTAATTAAAGTAGGGGTTAATACAATTCAACTTGATGAACCTTGGCTTGCTTTGCTAGTGGATCCAAATTACAGGAAAAGATCCAATATTTCAGATTCTCAAATTGATCATGAGATAGCCTTATCGATCTCAACAATTAATCAAGTTGTTGAGGATTTTCAAGAAATTCCTTTTAGTATGCATTTGTGTCACGCACACTATAATCGACAGCATGGTAGTAAAGGACCATATGATTTGATTATAGATGCTTTAGGTGAAATAAATGTAGATAGATTTGCGATGGAATTTGCTACCCCGGATGCAGGAGGTTTAGAAGTTTTAAACAGATTTCCTAAAAATAAAACTTTAGGTTTAGGTGTGATTGATCATACAGATATTAATGTTGAAACTCCTGAGATAGTAGTTTCCCGTGTAGAGTCAGCTTTGAAGTATGTTGATCAATCAAATATTACACTTAATCCGGATTGTGGATTTGCTCCATCAAGTTCAAATCCTATGGATTTTGATGAGGCTTATAAAAAATTAAGAGCAATGTCTTTAGGAGCTCAGATTTTACGTAACAGATATTAGTTATTAAAAATGAACGGGGCGCATTATGCGCCCCGTTGCAGAGGTGTTTCAGAGAACACCTATCTTAAACACCCCTTAGTATTACTGTCCAATTAAACACTCCTTTCTTGAGAACGCCTAAGCTATCTTCACATCATCATCTCTCAAAATTATTATACATTTCTATAAAAATAGTTGTATTGTAAAATTAATCTTTGAGTTAGAGATTTTTGATTTTTACAATAAAATTGTTGAAAATATAAATATTCCAAAAAACAGAAAGAGGTTTAAAATTTTGATTAGTGGTGTTGCAGGAACAATAATTTGGACGGAAAATTTTCCAAAACTTTTAAGGTTTTATCAAATGATATTTGCATCTGAGCCTAAATCAATTAAAGGTCAATTTGCGTCTTTTGATTTTGGTTCAACTAAGTTTGGTTTGGGAACTCATAGTGAAATAGAAGGTGTTAGTAAAGAAAAATTTAGGGTTATGATTAATTTGAATACCAAAGATATTTTTGATGAATATCGAAGGATTAAAGATTTAGGTGTGAAATTTATAAGAGTTCCAGAAAAAGAAAATTGGGGAGGTTGGGTAGCTACTTTTTTAGATCCTGATCATAATGTTATTCAGCTGATTCAACAATTTGATGTGGAATAATTTTCATTATTTAGATAAAGAATAGATGAGATCTGTTTTTAGCAATTTTGACTGTTTTTTAACAGTATTGGAAACAAAATTAATGGATGTGTGTTTTTATCTAGTTATATTCCTTTTAACAAGTATGAAAAAATCCATGCTTCTAAACCAATCATTAATAATATGAGGATGCAATAAGGTATAGTTTTTTTAAATACTTCCCCTTCTTTACCATTTATTCCTACGATTGCTGTTCCTACTAATATTTTTGCTGGTGCAATTGATGAAGCTATTGAACCTCCAATAGTTTGAATACTTGATATTGTAACTATTCCTATCCCTAATTTTGTGGCAGTTTCAAGTTGTAATGCTCCAAACATGATGTTTGAACTAGTGTTACTACCTGATATAAAAGTTCCTAAAGCTCCTATAAATGGAGAAAAAACAGGGAAGGCGTTGCCAGTGTTGTTTGCAATAATCATACTAATTAATGTTGTCATTCCGGTTGTAGTCATTATCATAGCCATCACAACTATTGAAACAGTTGTTAATGTTGTGGGGACACATTGATAGTAAGTTTTAAAAAATGTTTTTTTTAGATCTTGGAAATTTGAATTTCTATATCGCAAATTTGCTATCCAAAACAAGAATAATGAAACAAGAATTATTGGTGCAGGGTGAGATAATAATTTAATTTTTGCAAAGTTTTGTATCGCATTTGTTGCAAATCCAAGATTAGTAACTGTTGAAGGAATATCTATTGCAAAAAATAGATTTCCACCGATTTCTTTAATAATTGGAATTTGAGATGATAAGCTAAAAAATATTAACAGATAATATGGTAAAAGACTCATATGTATAGACGTTTTAATTTGAGTGTCAGGATTTATTTTTGTTTGTTTTGTTCTGGTTGAATATTTTTTTAAAAATTTTGTTCGATTAATTATTATCCAGGCAAATATACATCCCAATAAACCAGCTATAGTAGAAGCAATTTGTGGGGAATTCAATTTTGCTGCAAAGTATTGAGATAAAGCCATAATGATACTTATTGAGAGAACTAATGGAAGACTATTAATAATTCCTTTCCATCCCGAATGAATGTGAGATACCGATAGACCACTTAGGAAAATTGGCAAGAAAAAAAGAATAGCTAAATGAGGTGCTAGAATTTCAGTATTAATATTTGTCATTAATTGGAGTGTGTAATATGACGATCCAAGTGACCCAAAAGCTACAGCCCATGAATGTCCAATTAATGCAATTGCAGATGCTTTAAAAGGGTTGATACCTATAATTACCAATAAAGGAACTATTACAGCTATAGGTACACCAAAACCAGCTATTCCTTGAATTAAACCGCTAAAACACCAGCCTATAATTAGAGCTTGATGTAAAGGATTTGAAATTAAGGATGTTATAACGCTAGCTATATTTTTTATCGATCCATTTTGTTCAGTTAAGTTATATAGCCAGACTGCAGACCAAATTATGGATAACACAAATAAAGAAAGGGAAATTCCTTTTAAGAAACTTAATACCGTAATTTCAACAGTAGAGCCAAAAAAAATAAAGGATATAATGATGCTTGCTATTAATCCTGCAGTACCTGATCGTTGTCCACTCCATTTGAATAATGTCATAGTAATTATTAAAATCAGGATAGGAATTATTGAAGATATTTTTGCTATTATGCTGAATTGTTCAAAATATTCCAAAAGGAGTTCCTAAATCAATAACTAATAAAATTATTAATGATTTTATTTGTGTTAAGAAAATTCGTCAAATTTGATGTCTTAAAAGATATTAAAGGATCTTATATTAATGTACTCGAAAATTCCGGATAGTTTTTGGGGAATTGATATTTGGATTTATAATTTGTATTAAAAAGTCAATTAATTGAGATATTTATTAATTCTGCCTATTTTTTAAGTTTGAAATTATTTCAGAGACATATATTATATTTGTTTATTAATTAGCTTTTTGGAGGAGAATAGTTATATATGGGAACTGCAAGACGTAAAGAAATTGTAGAAAAAATTGCAGATGAACTTGGTGCACCTAGATATCAGGCTGAATCAGTATTAAATACTGTTTTGGATAGTATTAAAACTTCTTTGGCAAATGGCGACAAAGTTGTTTTGACAGGTTTTGGATCTTTTTCGATTCGAAAAATTGCTGCTCGCAAAATAAAACCAATTAGAGGTATTGATAATGGAGAATTAGTCGATATTCCAGCTCATAATAGGATTGGATTTACCCCTGGTTCAGGTTTAAATAAATTAGCACTCAACTTAAATGATTAATCAATGAGTTGAAATGGAGGTTTGAAAATTGAAATATTATAGAATTGCATATGGAAACGGATCTTTTGGTTTGTCAGTTGAATTGACTGACGGGATCTTAAGTAGTTTAGATAGCTTAAATGATGAAGTAGATGATTTTAAAAAATTATGTAATGCAAGTTATATTACAGGTCTGTCGATTGATGAAATTTCAAAAAATATTTTATCTAAAGGATCTCCAGCAACATTTGATCTCAAAGAGTTGATTCAAAATTCTCAAAAGTCCAGAAGTCCTTATTTAGCTGCGGCAGTGCAACCAGATGAAATGTGGGCTGGTGGAATGGGAAATTTACCAGTTCCTGATGATGTTGTTCCTACTTTGCCTGAACCTAGTCGAGTTGCTTTTGAAGGTGATAGAGGAATAGTAGTATATAAAGGTAATTCTAGTAGACTTGCTGATCCTTTTGGTGAAATAGGTATTCGATCTGATATACCGAAAACAATTTCTGAAGGGGAATTGGTAGTTATAATGTATAAAGGCAAAATTGTTGGTTATTCAACAGGAAATGAAGTCGCAGGTGGTTTAGCTGGTGAGACTTTATGGTATTTAAACCCAAGTAAAGTTTTCAAAGGATGTGCGTCTTTAGCGCCATGTATTGTCACACCGGATAGCTTACCTGATCCTACAAAATTAAAAATGAATCTCACAATTACTAGAAACGGTGAAATTGTTGATTCTACTAGTAATATTACTGAACATAGGCGATCGCCAGAAAAATTAGTTTCTGCTGTAATGGATCATGATGTTCCTGCTGAACTGAGTATTTTATATACAGGTGGTTGTGTAGCAAGCGCTCCAATGGAAATAGGAGATGTTGTTAGAATTGATCTTGAAGGTATTGGTTTTGTTGAAAATACAGTAATTCAGGTATAATATAGTTTTCCTCCAATGGCGACGTGGCCAAGTGGTTTAAGGCGGAGGTCTGCAAAACCTCTATTCATGGGTTCGAATCCCATCGTCGCCTCCAGCTTTTTAGCTATGAAATGACC
>MDTE01197601.1_pt1 | contig 154741 bp, 131 predicted proteins | sample 811231 | NCBI WGS metagenome assembly MDTE01 (sample SAMN05326651, study PRJNA326480) | marine metagenome | isolation source: seawater | place: Indian Ocean: Red Sea | collected 2010 | reverse complement strand
TTCTTCTGCATGTTTTGAAACCAAGTAATCAAGCTCAGATTTTGTTAGCTCATAACGTCGCTCGCTTTCCTTCAAATCGTCTAAAAGCTTTGCGCGTTCGTTCTCGCTTGCGTCTTTTTGTTCAATTACAAAATTTCTCTCGGCCGTTATGAGATCAATTTTCGCCTGCAACATATATTTTTGTTCTTCTATTTCTATTTCAAGAGCTTGAGTTCGACCGATAAGCCCTGCTTTTTCTTGCTCTAAAGTTAGTCGCCTCTGAACAAGTCGACCTATTTCTTGTTGGAAATTTTTTCTTTCGGCTTCTAATATCAGTCTCTTTTCTTCAGTCTCGCTAAGATCTGCGCTTAAGATTTTTTTTTCTTTTTCGAGGGTCTGTTTTAGTTCTAACAATTCCCCAAGCCATGCCGTGGTGGAAGTATTTTCCAAAGACAAGGCATTCTTTTCCTCACGAAGGCGGGAAACCAGCAACCCAAGATCTGATACCTGTTGCTCTAGTTTTAACTGAAAGTTTGTCAGCGCTGAAATTTTATTTGCAAGACTATTATTTTTTTCGCTTAGTAGCTCTCTGTCTTGTTCCAATTGTGTCTTATCAAGACCAAGATTTTCGACACGTTCTTCAAGCGCATTCTTTAAAGTTATTAGATTAACTAGTTTTTCCTTTAAGTCCAAATTTTCTGATTGCATACCTTCGGCCTCAATTCGATACTTATCTGTTAGAGAAGCATTTTTCTCGGCGAGTAACATTTTTTCTTCTACCAAGAGGTCTCTCTCCAAAGCAAGCGCGGATACTTCATTTCTTAGATCTCTTTCAACATTTTTTAACAGACTTTGGTTTTTTTCTGCTGAAAGCAAACTAGCCTCTAGCTTTTTTTTCGTTGAGCCTAGAGAGTTATTTTCGCTTGCCAACTCATTTCTAATTTTTTGTAATACCGTAATATTGTTTAAGAGTTGTCGTATTTGTCCTTGTCGATCTTCAGCCTGAGATTCGGCCAGATCTCTAAGCGCATTACTCTCCCCGAGGCGCAACTGTAGTCCCGCAACTTCATCGGCTAGTGTTGCAACTCGAAGCTCTAGGGTATCGCTTTGGACGGCAGATTCCTGCTCAAGCTGTATGGTTTGCCTTAATTGTCTGACTAGATCTACGTTCCGAATTAATATCACCACTAACGCCATGAGGAAAATCATTACAATCACAGTCATTATGTCAGTAAACGAGGGCCATACACTGTCTTCCTCGGTTCGCCTTCGGCCTTCCGATCTTAGATCTGCAAAACCGCCAAGCTGTATCACTGATCTATGTCTCTTAAGCGAAACCCATCTTTTAAAAGCTCGGTTATCTCTGATAACCCTTTGCTGTGTTGTCGCATTTCGTCCCGATACGCGGCCAGCACTTCATTAAGTTGGTTCGCTGTCTCCGCGTACTGGCCTTGCGAAGCGTCGAGCCTTTTAACTAAAGCCCCCGCTGCTCGAATAATGTCTGAGAAGTCCTCGATTAATGTCTCTTCCTTTACTTGGAATCTCGGCAAAAGCAGCGTGGTAGTGGCATGTTCGACTCGCCCTATGATTTGTGTCTGAGCATCAGTGAGCTTAAGATAAAAATAGCCAAGAAAAAAGTATGCAAGAATCGCTGTCATTGTTGTCGATAGCGCTGTAGACATGCCATGAACCACAAGACCCAAACTGCTGATTTGAGTGTTTCCAACTATCATCTCTGAGGCGCCCAACAAAGCGATCGATAGTGACACGATCGTTCCAAATACACCTGTCAGAATCATTACGTTATGAACAAACCGAGGAAAGCCGGACCGGCTGGATTCCTTCGCTACCAAGGTTGCGGCAAGCGCGCTGTGGTCAATCCTAGTGCGTTTTTGATTTAATTCTCTAAGCGTTCTGTAGCGTTCAGCGATTATTGTATCGCCGCCTATACCTTGCATAGATTCGCCCCGCTTGCTTGCTTGTTCTAAAAAATGATTTAAAGCTCGCTCCTCCTTGTCATACCTAAAAAATGACTGTACCAAACGAATTAGGGCCGCCAGAAAAAGCATTACGATGCCGCCATTAATTGCCCAGCTCACGGTGGTCAGTTGATTTTTTATATACACTTCCGTCAAAAATTCTCGTTGCCACAAACCCGCCAACAGCAGCAGTCCGCCCGCTATTGCCAACTGTATCAACGCGTAACGAGCAATTCTGGGCCGACCAGTTTGCCCCAATGTTCTTTTTTTCATTAGCTCCTCCCTAACACCTTAGTGTTGCGCTCCAAAGCGCAGTATTTTTTTCTAACGGCCCTGAATTTTTCAACTATTTTAAAACACTGTACCTAGCTGATGGGTAATCGGCTCATTAAATAAAAAAACAGCTAAAGCTGCCGCCCCGACTTATTACGGCATTACATTATCTGTTTGATTATTAATACTACATCGTAGTACAATAGGTAGCAGAATGTCAGCATCACGAAAAGTGCCGCCCGGTTGGTGGCTCCTTGGCTACCTTGCACAATATCAAAGGCGAGCTCTTCTTGACGCCTTGAACGAAGCAGGCCTCTCCAGCGACCTTGTTTATCAAACAGTTACCAAAGCCGCACAAACGTTGCCAAATGATGAATACAGACGACTTTCCAAAAGTTGGGCAGTAAGACAACACAGAAGTCGTTCTTCGACCCGTACATTTTGAGATTATTTGTATCTCTTTGTAGTACAAAATAATTATTTTCCAATACAAAAACGCGAAAAAATCTCCCCCAAAAGCTCTTCTGTGCTTCCTCGCCCTGTTATTTCTCCCAAAGCATTTTGTGCTAATCTCAGCTCCTCGGCAAGCAACTCAATAGGGGCTTGTGCCAAGTCGGTTCTGGCAGACATTAGGTGGCCTTTGGCGCGCCTTATTGCATCTAAGTGCCTTCTGCGTGCAGCAAGAGGGGCCTCTACGCCGCCTGTTTGGCCAAAAAATCCTCTAATGGCTTCTTTCAAATCCTCTAATCCTTGGTTTTGAGTGGCGCTTATTGCAAAGGAGCGATTTGATTTGGCTCGGCCTAATATTTCTCCACATGGTCGTCCTGTTAAATCACACTTATTGATCAACCTGAAAATCGGCTTTTCAATGTTTTGCAACATCCCGAGGTCGTATGTTTCAGTAATGGCATCGTCACTCACAGCCAACACCAGATCGGCGTTAGCGATGGCTTTATTTGCGCGCTGAATTCCTTCTGCCTCTATTGGGCCTGGGCTTACGCGGTAACCAGCGGTGTCAACAAGGCGCAAAGGCATGCCATTCAGATTAATATCTACTTCAACTAGATCTCTTGTTGTTCCTGGGCGAGCGTTGACAATTGCTCGGTCTTCACCTGAAAACGCGTTCAAAATGCTTGATTTTCCGACGTTTGGCGGCCCAACCAATACTGCTATCGCTCCTGAGACCAAAAACGAGCCTGGTCGGCCTCGGCTCAGCAGTTCATCCAGAGTTCGAACAATTCCGATTAACCGGGCTTTTATCACGCCTGGCTCCAGTAGATTTAAGCCCTCATCGGCGAAATCGATGTCGGCTTCCACGAACGCTCTAATTTCACTTAGCTGAGAATCTAGCTCAAACAATTCAGATGAAAACTGACCAGAGAGCGATCTTAGGGCTGCCTGAGCTGCTGCTTTCGTGCGACTCTCAATTAAATCCGCCACAGCTTCCGCTTGAGCAAGGTCTACTTTTCCGTTCAAAAATGCTCGCTCAGTGAACTCTCCTGGGAGCGCTGTTCGCGCGCCCAAGCTCAATATTCGCTCCATGAGTAAATCCATAACCATTGGGCCGCCGTGTCCATGCAGCTCTAGAGTGTCCTCACCAGTATATGACTGAGGGGCTTTGAAGAAGAGGGCAACGCCCTCATCGATAACCTCTTGTTGGCCGTCTCGAAAACGACAAAACTTGGCGGTACGATTTCTAGGTACGCTGCCAAGCAAGGTTAATGCTATCTGCTGGGTGCCTTGACCAGAAACTCGAACTATTCCTATACCACCGAAGCCGGGTGGTGTTGAAATCGCTACAATCGTGTCAGTATGGTCACTAAATTGGGTTTTGTCAGGTAGCTCCAAGGTAGTGTGTTAGCGGGGGCCAGGATTCTTTGGCCTTAATTTTGTGCAGCGTTGATCTTTCTGGTGATATACCATTGCTGCGCAATGGATAAAACATTGTTTGCTAGCCAATAAAGCACTAACCCTGCTGGAAACCAAAGAAAAAATACTGTGAATATTACCGGGAGCGCCATCATTATTTTTTGTTGCAACGGGTCAGGAGGCGTTGGATTCAAAAACTGCTGCCCGAACATAGAAACGCCCATTAATATTGGCAGCACATAGTAAGGGTCTGGTATAGAAAGGTCTTGTATCCATAAAGCGAGTGGGGCTTGCCTTAGTTCGACGCTCTCCAATAAAACCCAATATAAAGCAATGAAAACTGGTATTTGAATGACGATTGGTAGGCAACCACCTAGCGGGTTAACTTTTTCTTTTTTGTAGATCGCCATCATTTCTTGTTGAAATTTCTGCCGATCATCTGGATATCGCTCCTTTAGTGTCTTCATTCTTGGGCCGAGTTTTTTCATTCGGGCCATTGATTTGTAGCTTGCTGCAGACAAAGGATAAAAAGCAAGCTTCACTAGCAATGTCAACAAAAGAATTGAGATGCCCCAATTCGGAAACACTTTATTTATATAAGTCATTAACCAAAACAAAGGCGACGAAATTGGGGTTAACCAGCCATAATCAACGGTAAGCTCGAGCTTTTGGTCCGCAGTAACCATTCGCCTTTGTTCTTTAGGTCCAACATACATTCGGACCTTAGCGACTCCTTTTTCCCCTGCCTCTACTACGGTTGGCTCGAGGTGCTTGAAACCTAAATGATATCGGGGAGTGCTGTTCTTTTCAGTAACTCTTGAATAAAACTCGTAATTTGAGTCTTCGGCCATGAGAAAGGCGCCAACGAAATAGTGTTGAAGCATTGCGACCCACCCACCACCTGTTCTTTCGGCAAGGTTTTTTTCCCTCATGTCGCCAAATTTGACTTTGTCATATTTGTTTTCTGGCGTATAGATTGCCCCACCGGTATAGCTAGGTAGGCGCCCTATGAATCCCAGCTTGCCTTGTTCGGCTTTCTTTTCGGTGCGTGACAATTGTCCGTACAAATAACCCGCCCACTCGTTGTCACTTGCGTTATCTATTTCAAACTCAATATCAAAAAAATAGCTGTTCTTATAAAATTTATAGTGTTTTTTGTATGCGACATTATCGTCATCATTCCACACAAGGGTCGCTGTAATGCTCTCATCATCGCCCATAGCATACAAGGTCGCTTCTGGCTCAAACAAGGTGTGGTGGTTTGGCAAAGATCGCTCAAGACCCAAAAGGCCGCTCTGTACGTAAAACAAATCTTTGCCGCTGTCACTTACCAGCCGGAACGGCTCGTCTGGCTGGTCCACAGCTACTGGATAGGTTAGTAAATCTAACACCCTCAGGTCTCCACCATGGGTATCCAGCTCTGCTCTAACAATATCGGTTTCAATTATTATTCTGTTAGCTCTACCAACATTTTCCGTTTTTTCAATTTCTTGTTGGCTAGAAACGTTAGGGGTGGCATTGCTCTGGGCGCTTGGCACAGTCGGTAAATCATCATTGCCCATGCTCGACGCGGATGCTCTGCTATCTTGGCCCTTGTTATCGGAGGAAATGTTCCCTTGAGCAATTGGGGTTGTTGCAAGTTGGGGCGAACTGTACTCAATCCAAGCTTGCCAGATCAACATAAGGACTAGAGCTAGGCCAGACAACAATAGAAGTCTCTGAAAATCCATATTATCTACTGCGTACCGTTGCTTTTGCTTTTGTTCTCGGGAACTGTATCAACACCGCCGCTACTCCAAGGGTTACAACGAACAAGTCGCAAAAGAGCCATCCAAAGCCCTTTGAGCGTCCCGTGTTTTTCGACAGCCTCAATGGCATATGTTGAGCAGCAAGGCCAATAGCGACAAGATGGGGGCGAAAGGGGGCTCACGACGTATTGATAAACCCGCAACAATATAATTGTCAGTCTGCGCATCGGGCTTTTTGAATAACACTCTGCCAGTGACACGCTAGACTATCAAACAACGCAAGGTTTTCTGAACCGCTTGCCGCAGCTCTTGCTACAGCCACCAAATCAAGACCCAGAAGATCTTTTTGTTTTTTTCGAAAAGATTCTCTTACCACTCTTTTGATGCGGTTGCGATTGACTGCTTGTCTTGCGGTTCTTTTGGAAACTGTTACTCCCAATCGGCCTGGCGCGCCGCCATTCTTTAAAGCCACAACACTGAAAAGCTTATCGTGGCTACGAATTTTTGATGACAGCACTAAAGAATACTCTGCTGAACAACCTAAGCGCCGGTTTTTCTTAAACCGTTTGTCACCCTCTACTGCGACCAACAAATCTGACACGACTGCTTAGGTGCTCAAGCGCTGAGTCGTGCCCGACCCCGGGCTCGCCTAGCATTAATAACCGCGCGACCACCACGGCTACGCATGCGGGCGCGAAATCCGTGGGTGCGCTTTCTTTTGATCTCGCTTGGTTGAAATGTTCGCTTCATTTTTATCTAACTCGTAACCAAAAATACTTAACTTATATGGGGGGTGCCGACTCTAAGGTCTACTCAGTGTTTTTGTCAAGATTTAAGGGGACATTCGTCAGTTTTGTGGATAACTATTTTTCATTTATTTCCTGTGGATAACCTTGACCTTTTGGCGTATACTGAGAGCTGTAGGGTGTTGGTGTTAACACAACAAAAAAATAGATAGATAGAGGGTGGGCAAGAACTTGACTTCAACATCATCGTTATGGGCTTTATGTTTGGGGAGGCTAGAGCACGAATTACCGGAAAATCAATTCAATACCTGGATCCGCCCCCTTCAGGCTGTTTTACAAAACGGCCATCTAATCCTGCTGGCTCCTAACCGATTCGTTAAGGATCGCATTGAAAAAGATTATCTTAATGATATCACCAGGATGGCAAAAACGCTGACAGCCAGCAAAGTAGCAATTAGTGTTGGTGTTGGCGGAGAACAACCATCTTCATCCCCTTTAAAGTTGTCGGAAAAGAGAAACGGCTCTCAACCGCCTCGTTTCGAGGGGAGATTGAATCCCGCCTTTTCGTTTGAAACACATGTAGAGGGAAAATCTAACCAATTGGCTAGGGCTGCTGCGAAACAGGTGGGAGAAAACCCTGGTCGCGCATATAACCCCCTCTTTCTTTACGGTGGTGTTGGGCTTGGGAAAACCCACCTAATGCAAGCGGCTGGCAATTTAATTAAAGACTCCGGCCTTTCTTCTAAAGTGGTCTATGTCCACTCCGAAAGGTTTGTCGCCGACATGGTTAAGGCGCTACAGCATAATGCCATCAACGACTTTAAGCGTTATTACCGATCTCTTGATGCTTTACTAATTGATGATATACAGTTTTTTGCCGGGAAGAGCCACTCTCAGGAGGAGTTTTTCCATACTTTCAACACTTTACTAGATGGTCAGCGCCAAGTAGTTATTACTAGCGATCGCTTTCCAAGAGAGATTGGGGGTGTGCAGGAAAGACTAATTTCTCGATTTGGAAGCGGCCTTACGGTTCCAATCGACCCGCCGGAGCTGGAGACTAGGGTAGCTATATTAAAGAACAAAGCAGAACAAAAATCGGTTGCCCTACCGGAAGAGGTTGCTTTTTTTGTGGCGAGGCAAATTAGGTCGAATGTTAGGGAGTTAGAGGGAGCCTTGCACCGTATAGTTGCTAGTGCGGGATTCACTGGGCGATCGATTGATTTGGTTTTAGCAAGGGAGGCTCTACGAGATTTATTAGTGTTCCAAGAACGCCAGGTCACCGTTCAAAATATTCAAAAAACTGTAGCCGAATATTTTAAGATTCGAGTTTCTGACCTGCATTCTCGGCAACGCACCAGGAGGGTTGTACGGCCTCGCCAGATAGCAATGTCACTCGCGAAAGAGTTGACTTCAATGAGCTTGCCTGAAATTGGTGATGCTTTCGGGGGTCGAGACCACACTACAGTGCTCCACGCGCAAAGAAAGATTGGAGAATTGGTTGGAAGCGACAGCAAAACAAAAGAAGACTATTTGAATTTGCAGAGGTTATTAGGGGGGTAATTTGTGTATAAAATACGCTCTTTCGGGGATTTACTTTGGCGACCCTGTTATTATCCCCAGATGTCAACAAAACATCAATGTACGTATCCACAATAGTTAACTATACAAATAACTGAAAAAATTAGGTTTTTAGATTATTTAAACTTATCCACAGGACTAATAAATACCATAAAACTTTATCACATATGAAACTTCAAATTAAAAGAGATAACACCGTTAATCCCCTAACACTAACAACAAGCGTGGTGGAGCGAAGGCAGACCCTGCCCATCTTATCTAATATTTTGTTGGAGGTTGATAGCGACGGGATCTTGCGACTTATTGGCACTGACCTAGAGGTAGAAACACAGATTGAAATACCTATCGACGTAGATGGCTTAATTCCTGGTAAATCAACAGTCAGTGCCCGAAAACTACTAGATATTTGTCGCGCTTTACCAGAGGGCTCTCTTCTAAAAATAACACAGAAAGAAAGCAAGGTTAATATCCAGTGTGGCAACAGCCGGTTTAGTTTGCAATCGTTACCAGCTGAGGATTTTCCACGATTGGATGATGCAGAGCATTGGGAAGAAAGAGTAAAGCTCAGTCAGGGGTCATTACGGGCACTGCTAGAGAAAACGTCTTTTTCAATGGCCCACCAAGATGTCCGGTACTTCTTAAACGGTGTGTTGCTTGAACTAAGCGAAACCGAGATAGCGGCGGTAGCAACCGACGGTCACCGGCTGGCACGAAGTGCGATATCGCTAAACGAGCCTATTACGACCCCGCGTCAAGCTATTGTACCAAGAAAAGCGGTGCAAGAACTCAATAGGTTTTTAGACAACACTGATGACCCAGTAACAGTGGAGATGAACCCTAGTCACCTGAGGTTTAGTCGAGCGGGCGCAGTATTAACAACGAAGGTTATCGATGGAAAATTTCCAGATTATCGTTCAGTGGTTGAGCAAAACCTCACAAGAGCTGTGTTAGCAGATCGCGTGGAATTATATGACGTGTTGGCACGAACAGCTGTGCTAACGAATGAAAAATATCGAGGAATCCGGCTCGAGGTTGAAAGCGGTGGACTCAAGGTTACTGCACACAACCCAGATCAAGAGGAGGCTAGCGACCAAATAGCTATCGATTATGATGGAGAGAAGATAGAAATTGGGTTTAATGTTGCGTACTTGATGGACGCTATCCGGGCGATCCACGAAGAAAAAGTGGAGATCCTTCTCGAGGATACCAGTAGTGGGTGCCTTTTAAGGGGCCCAGGGGTTGAAAACACCCAATACCTAATTATGCCAATGCGCCTATAGCCCCTCCAGGGCTGCAGGCTGACAGCAAGAGTGTTCCACGTGGAACACTGGTTAGGGTTTGTTCCACGTGGAACACTGGATCTACCCCCACCCCGTAAGTGCCGAAAAACAGGCATAAATGCTATAATTCAACCTATCTACCTAAATTGGTTACCAAGTGAATAATTCATACGATGAAAGCAGCATTCGCGTGCTCCGAGGGCTGGAGGCTGTGCGAAAACGTCCTGGAATGTATATCGGGGATACAGATGATGGCACTGGACTGCACCGAATGGTGTTTGAAACCGTCGACAACTCTATAGACGAGGCTTTGGCTGGCTATTGTACTGAGGTCATAGTTCGGGTGCATGCAGACGAATCTGTAACCATTGAAGATGATGGGCGAGGAATTCCAACTGGAATGATTGAGGAAGAGGGGTGTTCAGCCGCTGAGGTTATCATGACCCAACTGCACGCTGGCGGCAAGTTTGATCAAAACTCTTACAAGGTATCTGGAGGGCTGCACGGCGTGGGTATTTCGGTCGTAAACGCACTTTCTTCTAAGTTGCGCTTGACAATTTATCGAGATGGGAAAATCCATCAACAAGACTATCGTCGAGGGGCTGCTGAAGGCCCACTACAGGTGGTGGGTGACACCGAACGAACAGGTACTGAGGTTCATTTTCAACCAGATACAGCCATTTTTAGTGATATTGTGTTGCACCACGGTATATTGACAAACCGGCTAAGAGAACTATCGTTTCTAAATTCTGGTGTAAGAAACCGCTTAATTGACGAAAGAAGCGGAAAGGAAGAGGTGTTTGAGTACAAAGGGGGAATAAGTGCGTTTGTCCAACATCTCAATCAAAATAAAACACCACTGCACCCAGAGGTTTTTCATATGCTCTCAAAGCGGGAGGAAATTGAAATAGAACTGGCTCTTCAGTGGAATGACGCTTATCAGGAAACAGTTTTCTGTTATACAAACAACATACCCCAAAGAGATGGGGGGACCCACCTGGAGGGCCTCCGCTCAAGCATTACAAGGACTATTGGCAAATATCTCGACTCTTCTGGTCTTGCAAAAAAATCGAAGATAGATGTAAAGGGGGAAGATAGCCGAGAAGGCTTAACGGCTGTTTTGTCGGTAAAGATGGCTGACCCCAAGTTTTCGTCTCAAACCAAAGAAAAGCTTGTGTCTTCCAGTGTTCGGCGGCCTGTTGAATCACTAGTGAACGAGTTTTTCGGAGATTTCCTGTTAGAACACCCTACAGATGCACGCAAAATAATTGATAAAATTCTTGAATCGGCTAAAGCGAGGGAAGCAGCAAGAAAAGCGAGAGATCTAACCAGACGAAAAAATGCGTTAGATATGGGGGGGCTGCCTGGAAAGCTCGCTGATTGTCAAGAAACGGACCCAGCAGAGAGTGAGATTTATTTGGTAGAAGGAGATTCGGCAGGTGGTTCAGCGAAGCAGGCGCGAGACCGCCGATATCAGGCAATCTTACCGCTTAAAGGAAAGATCCTTAATGTAGAGAAAGCTCGACTCGACAAAATGTTAGCTTCAGATCAAGTGGGCACGCTAATAACAGCCCTTGGAACGGGTATCGGCGAGGATTTCGATGTAAACAAGCTAAGATATCACCGAATTATTATCATGACAGATGCAGATGTAGACGGCTCACACATAAGGACGCTGCTTTTAACGTTTTTTTACCGCAACATGCGGGTTTTGTTAGAAAAAGGATATATCTATTTTGCTGAGCCACCTTTATATAAATTAACCGCCCGAAAAGCTTCTGTGTATATTAAGGATGACAATGAACTGGAAAACCATCTTGTAGATATAGCTGTCCAAGGAGCAACAATAGAGAACAAGAACGGACGAACATTAGCCGGAGCTGAACTACTTGATCTGATACAAAACCACAAAACTGTAAGTACCACAGTCGAGCGATTAAGCCGGCGTTACGAAGGTGCGGTTTTATGGGCACTCAAAGATATCCCACCTCTTCAGGGTGGGGCTAGAGCGATGGCAGCAGACATTCGAAAATGGGCTGAAACACTAACACACCAGCTGACAGGTAAAACCTCCAAACACCTTTCAACAAGCTACAATGTACAAGCAGTTGACCCAACGAATCACTACGACTGGACGATCCTTATTGAATCAGAAACACATGGCCATTTTCGACGCACGACACTTGAAAGCAGGTTTTTTGATTCAGGGGAATATCAGGCGATTGTTGGCTTAGGAGAGGCATCACGTGAGCTGGTTGGTTTGGATGCGACAGTTAGAAGGGGAGAAAAAAAAATAATAGCCCCAAATTTTGCCGATGCTTTGGAGTGGTTGTTGATAGAAGCAAAAAAAGGTATGACCATCCAACGCTACAAGGGCCTGGGCGAGATGGATGCCGACCAGCTTTGGGAAACAACCATGGATGCATCAAACAGGCGCTTGTCTAGAGTGACGGTGGAGGACATGAAAAGCGCAGACGACACTTTCAGCGAATTAATGGGAGAGGAAGTGGAGCCTCGCCGAGAATTTATTGAAAAGAATGCCTTTGCGGTATCCAATTTAGATGTCTAAAAAAATTTATTTTTCAAAGACTTAGTGTAGTATTCGTGGTGCTGATAAAACGAATTCTGGAATTGTGGTATCAAATTCTTGACCATCCTCAGCGATCATTTGGTAACTACCATGCATGGTTCCAACAGGGGTTTCAATAACGGCGCCACTTGTGTAACGAAAACCCTCACCAGGCTTTAAGACTGGCTGCTCCCCAACTACGCCCTCACCCCGAACCTCCTCTATCTGACTGTCGGCGTTTGTAATTATCCAATGTCTAGAGAGAAGTTGTGCGGATATTGATCCCCTGTTGAAAAGAGTTATCGTATAGGCAAAAACAAACCTATCCTCATCCGGTTCAGAATGTTCAGCAACGTAGGTTGTTTCGACAGAAACCTCTATGTCGTAGGTATTTGTCAATGAATTCATAGTTCCTCAGCAGGCAATCAATCTAAAAATAAGTAGTATAAAGCGCAGCTGTTTTTTTATCGACAGGTAGTGTAGCAAATTTAAAGAAATGAGTTTTTAAAGATGTCCCTCATTTTTGTATTGTTTAATTGTTAAAAAGGATATCCTCTTCTTGGGCAGATATTTGAATTGATTTCCCCCCCATGTCATGAATTTGGCTGATCCGGTTTTGCCTAAATGCTTCCTTCAGAAACGAGTAAGAGTCTAACTGTAGGCTCATTACCGAATCCAAAGGAAGTAGCTGTGCCCTTAAATCAATAGCATGAAGGGTGCGGAAACTCGTGTGGAGCAGGCCATAGCGCCCACCACCTAAATAGGGTTCGTCAGATACAAGTAGAAGGGGGTCTGTGATGAATAGGGCGGGTAATTTCCCAACTGTGTCGCGTAGTGTGCTTGGTCCAAGAATTGGGAGAACCAGGTATGGGCCGCTCGGTATTCCCCAAAGTGCAAGCGTTTGCCCATAATCTTCAGTGTGGTGTGTCAACCCTAGAGGGGTCGCTAAATCAAGTAAACCAAAAAGCCCCAGAGTTGTGTTTATCGCAAAACGAGCCCCATCATTTACTGCTTGCTTCCCTTTTCCTTGTAAAATGTCATTTACAATCGTGGTAGGCTCACCAAGATTCCTAAAAAAATTGTTGACGCTAAGGCGTACGGGTAACGGCAACCTCGTGCGATAAATTTTTGCAATAGGTTTGAAGGTCGTTTTATCAACTGCTTGATTGAAGCTATGCAACATTCTGTTTGTGCGCTCCAAGGGGTCGTTGAGGGGCTCAATGGCTAGACTGTTTTCCAATAGTTTTGGAGCACACCCCGTGGTGGCCAAGCTAACGGAAAGCATAAAAATTAAATAACAGAACCGAAGAATAGAGGCCATTTTTATTGATGCCCTACAATCGCTTTCGCAGGGTATTAGGTTTCAGAAACAAAACGAATATTTCTGGGAGATTTGAATTGGGTGCCAAATTGGGGATTAAAGTTGCCAATAGATTACACTCCTGATCCACATGTCCGGGCTACCCAATGATACTTGCGGAACCGATCCGAAATTCATTTCGGGGAGGCGTTGTTCTGCAATGAAGAGTGGCCAGGGTATTCTTGCCGTTTTGTTGTGGCTCATCAGCTCTTCGGTTTTTGCTACAACCTACAAGTTAGAGCAGATTTCAATATATGGGAATGATACCACGCGTGATGAGGTTATATTGAGGGAGCTAGGCTTTTCGGTCGGCCAGTTGGTTAGTGATGACGACGTAGCCAAAGCAAGGAAAATGCTTATATCACTAGGGTTGTTCAGCACCGTGAAAACAAGCCTTTCTCAGGCCGATGGCGCTTATAGGCTCCTGATACAAGTGAAAGAAAAAGTATTTTTTGTGCCGATCCCAATCATGAACGTAAGTGGTGACGGGGATCGGACCTATGGAATCACAATAAGAAACCACAATTTTCTCGGGCTTAATCAAGAACTTAAGGTGTCGTTAAGGCATAAGGATTACTATCAAGCAGATATTGAATACGAGAATCGGTTCAACACGCTATATCGGGCACCAAAGGCGTTGTTCCAAACAGCCGACATCGAGCTGGGCTATTACTCTGAGCGTGCCCGCTTGGATGAGCATCGCGGTCGATTCAGCGGACAATATCAAAGATCCCTTGCCAGCGGCCTTTTTTTGATATCAGCTCCGATATTATTGCGAGACACAAAAGAAAACGAATCACAATCGGTTTCATTGGGCTTTGAGCGGCAAATATATAAGCATCGGCTAATTTCTGGCGACCCCGGCTTATTTTTTGATACCAAAGTGATTACATTGATAGCGGGGGTTAGACAAAGCGACATCGAGCTGGTGTCAGGTTGGCGACAAGGCTGGGAATATGGCTATGACATAAGACAAACCTTAAGCGATGAGCATGTAACTTACCAAAGTCACGGCTTTTTAAATAATTACCGCCAAGGATTCATTTTAGATTTCTTGCAAGTTAACAGCCGCGCTAGTTTTGGCTGGTGTTCGGGCTCAATTTTTGGTGATCCCTGCTTTGGTTTAGGCGGGGACTCGACAATCCGAGGTGTTGCAAGGCACTCAATAGAAGGCAATGCTTTCATATTGGGCAACATACAGCTTTTAGTCCCCGTAAAATTCGTCGGCCAGTTAATCAAAGGAACCGTTTTTGCTGATGTCGGACTGACCGTGCCACAGGAAGCTGCAAGCCCTAAAGAAAATTTCGTGGCTGGTTTTGGGTTTGGGCTAGTGTGGAAGTTACAGCGGTTTGTGCGAACAGATATTCGTTTGGAAGCGGCTAAAGGCGCCCGCAAAGGAGACAAATTGCGAATATACGGCGCAACAACGTTGTTATTTTAGAAAAACCAGCGCAACTCCAACGTTTATTTATTTGAAATAATGTGCTCCACCCGGCTTAATTCAGTTACCAAATTCTGTTGTCGCGTTACTCAAGCCGCCCGCTGACTCGAAGGATATCCTCTTCGGTTAGGTCGCCGACCAGCGCTTCCAGCTCAAGAGTTTCTATGATTAAATCGTATCGCTCTTTGAGGTGATTAAATTGGGCCAGGAACAAGTCTCGCCGACCATCTAAAACTTCAGTAGTTGTATTGATGCCGGCTGCCAGCCCGTCCTCTTTAGCCAGCAACGCGCTTTGCTTAGATCTAACAGCACCAGCTAACGCTTCAATTCTTCGAAGACGACTATTGATAGATAAGAATATACCCCGCGTTTTAATTTGAACTTCTCGCCGACTAGCTTCGAAATTAGAATACGCAGCCTCGAGATTTAAATCGGCCTCTTTGATTTGAGATCTCATTAATCCTCCCTTCAAAAGGGGCACCGAGAGACGCAAAGTCAGCGACGTTTGTGTGGTATTTTTTTGCTCGGTATCCGTAAAAGAGGTTGTTAGAGATGCCCCTAGTGTAGGAAAGCGAGCCGCTCTTTTTTTCTCAGCCTCAAGCCTCGAAATCGATAGGTTGTGTCTTTCGGCCAATAGCTTGAAATTATTAGTAAGCGCCGCTTCAACCCAAGCCTCTGGATTATTTGGCAAAGGCTGATCCAAGCTAGTGGCCGACTCTAGCTTTAAGAGTGGGCCGGTCTCATTTCCGGTTAAAAGCGCCAGAGCCTGTTTAGCATCATCTAAAAGCTTGGTTGCCTCGATTCCATCTGCAATAGCGCCCTCATACATTGCTTCCGCATCAAAAAGGTCTGTCTGTGTGCCGATTCCAGCGCTAAGCCGCTCTGAGGCAAGACTAAGCTGTTTGCCAACTAATTCCTGATTTTTCTCAGATAAAATTAAGTTGTCGGCCATGCTGAGGGCAGAAAAATAAGCTTTGGCGACCCGAAGAATTAGATCTTGTTGTGACGCGCGATAATTGGCATCAGCCACTGAGACTCGGTATTTAGCTTGATCGAGGGTAATGGAGGCGGGCGAGTTGTATAGGCTTTGAGTTGCCGAAATAGAAGTGCGCAACGCATCACTGTCTTCGAAGTTGTCGTCGTATGTGCGCGTTAAATCACTTCCAAAGGTAAGTTGTGGGCGGAGCGTAGCGCGAGCCTGAGGAATTGCCTGCGCTGCCGCGTTATGCTGTGTTCGTTGAGCTGCAAATATGGGGTCGTTGGCTCTCGCTTCGGTAAAGACATCCCAAAGATCAGCCCTCTTGCCAGATTTACTGCTGCTCAAATTCTTTTGTGTGGCCTTAAGATCTGGGGCGGGAGACAATTCTTCAGTATCTGGAATGGCTGGAGGCTCTGTCGGCGAAGTGATAGGCGCCGGTTCTGCAACAACATTCTTTGGTGTGGCCCTCGGTGGGACAGGTATTTGCAGTCGTTGGCCAACGACTATCAGTCCATCGTCCCCCAGTTTATTTAGGTCTATTATGCTTTTACAGGGCACTGAGAATTTTTGGGCGATTTCACAGGCTGTGTCGCCAGCGACAACCGTGTATTCTTGATCAGCAAGTGTTCTTGAGCTCCAGGACAGCATTACCAAAGAGGCAATAGCCATAAATAAGGCCCCAAAGCTGGTTAATTTCAAAGAAGGTGTCAAAACTTTAATCCATCAATAATCAAAAGTTAAATCTGCTTGGTTGCTCCGAGTTGGTTAGTGGGCGAATTACCGTTTCAAACAAAGAGTTTATAGCCCAGCCCCCGTTATTATCATGTGCATATATCTGTGCTTCCATTATGGGTTCTTGCCCCACTATAGCAATAAGCCGTCCGTTCGGGGCAAGAGTCTCGAGGTAGCTTTCAGGCAAATATGCAACGGAACCGGTTAAAACTATAATATCCCACTGATTTATTGAAGGCCAGCCCAGCCCCCCGTCCCCCTCAATTAGCTCTATATTATTGATTTTATTGAATAATAGCCGGGTGTTCGCTTGCTCAATGAACTCAGGATGGATCTCAACGCTGGTGACATGTTGTGAGCAGCGAGCTAACAAAGCGGTAAAGTGTCCGCTCCCAGTGCCAATCTCAAGAACGCGCTCGGTCTTTCGAGGGGCCAGGGCCTGCAGGACTCGCGCCTCAATTTTTGGTTGCCACATCGCTTCGTTTTTACCAATTGGCAGGCTTAGGTCGGCAAAAGCTAGGGCCTGTTGGTTCGATGACACAAAAAGATTTCTAGGCATTTCTTCAAAGAGCTCCAAGACCCAGCTATCAGTTACACCCCAGGGACGAATTTGTTGTTCAATCATATTGAAACGAGCCAGCTCAAGATCCATGGATATAATGTCTAGGGGCATAAGTGGGGCTGCAGTTTAGCATGCGAGAATTGCTCGTTGAGGAAGATTAGACAAATATTATTTTTAAGCACGATAAACCAGATTCAATTAAACAGCCTTTGTTAGCTATGCCTAAGTCAATTATAATTCTAATTGAACAAATTGGGGGTAAACACAATATTGTGGGACATTGACCGTTTTGTGGGGTTACCCTATACTGCGCGGCCGTTGGACGTAAACAGAACGGCACAGGTTCATGTCCCTTGATAAGAGCAAGCGGATGGACGTAATGGATGCAAGTGGGAGTGGTGCCAAATTTTTAAAGTTGATCTTGTGGCACGTATTTTCGCTAGCGCTAGTGGTTTTGATCTTGTTGGTGTTAGCCCCTGGAGAGGCTCGATCTGCGGTCATGGGATTCAGTGTAGGAGTGATTGGAAACGGTTATGCCATATGGAAGGTGTTTGTTTTGCCCAAAAAAAGACAAGCGCAGAACCAGGCTTTGCTAATGTATAGCGCAGAGTTTGGCAAGTTGGCAATTGTTACTGTTTTGTGCGCAGCTGTTTTTGTGTTAATTGATGAAGTGCGAATAGGCGGTTTCGCGATTGGCTTGTTGATCGCGCTTATTTCGACTATTGTGTTGCTAGCCCTTCAAAAAACACAATTGCCTTTTAATGAAAATACAGAAAACTAGGCCCAAAAATGGCGAGTGAAAAATTAACAACAACTGGTTATATCAAACACCATCTTCAAAATCTTACTTACGGACAGCATGCTGATGGAACCTGGGGGTTTGCCCACACTGCCGAGGAGGCGAAAGAAATGGGATTCTGGGCCGTTCACGTTGACACTATGTTTTGGTCCGTTTTGTTGGGCGTGGTTTTCCTCTGGCTGTTTAGGGTGGCGGCTACAAAAGCGACGGCAGATACACCTAGTGGTTTTCTAAATTTTGTTGAGTGGGTTGTGGATTTTATCGACAGCCAGGTTCGAAGCTCCTTCACTCATAAAAATGATATGGTGGCCCCGTTGGCGCTGACTTTATTTGTTTGGATTTTGTTGATGAATACAATGGATTTGGTTCCTGTAGACTGGATTCCAGAGCTGGCCAAGCTCATGGGTATTGAATATATGAAGGTAGTTCCGACCACTGATCCGAATGCCACCTTCGGAATGGCACTAGGTGTTTTCATTCTAACAATTTTTTACAGCGTCAAGGTTAAAGGGCCTGTGGGTTTTGCAGCAGAGCTAACCATGCAACCATTTCAAGCAAAAAACCCAATCTTGAAAATCTTATTTATTCCAATGAATTTCTTTTTGGAATTTGTTAGTCTTATTTCAAAGCCTGTCTCGTTGTCGCTTCGCTTATTTGGCAATCTTTTTGCGGGAGAGGTGATCTTTATACTTATTGCTTTGTTGTTTTCTGGCGGTTTAGTGCTCGGGGTCGCGGGCGGGGTCTTGCAGTGGGCTTGGGCGGTTTTTCATATCCTGATCGTGATGCTTCAGGCGTTTATATTTATGACGCTGACGGTTGTATATATGGAGATGGCTCATAGCCACCATTAAATTTAGGTGAAAATATTGTTAACGATTTCAAGCTGATGTTTTTATAAAAATAGGAGAAAGTTATGGGTATGGATATTGCTTTGCTGTACGTCGCTGGTGCAGCACTTCTTGGTATAGCAGGCTTTAGTATAGCGATAGGCGTCGGTATGTTGGGGGCTCGATTCTTAGAAGGTATTGCTAGACAGCCTGAGCTCTTGCCGATGCTACGCAGTCAATTCTTTATCATCATGGGTTTGGTAGACGCGATACCAATTATTGGTGTGGCGATATCTCTTTATATAATGTTCGCTATTGTTGGTTGAGTTGTTTTATTCCACCTAACACTTAAAGATAATTATGAACATAAACGCAACCCTTATTGGACAAAGCATTGCTTTCGCGGTGTTTGTGTGGTTTTGCATGAAGTTTGTATGGCCTCCAATTATTGGGGCACTCAACGAGAGGAAAGCTCGTATTGCAGACGGCCTAGCTGCCGCAGATGAGGGGCGAAAAGAAAGAGCACGAGCTGAGGAAAATGCGACCAAGGTAATTGAAGAGGCAAAGGACCAAGCTCAAGAAATTATTCGTAGAGCAGAACGACGCGAAACAGAAATGATTGAAGACGCTAAGACTACGGCACGCGCAGAAGGCGAACGTATTTTGGTGGCAGCGCGTGGTGAAATTGATAAGGAGACAAATCACGCTCGCGAAGAACTACGTCAACAGGTGGCCGGGTTGGCAGTGGCAGGTGCTAGCCAAATTCTAGAGCGCGAAGTTGATGCTAGCGCCCACTCCAAGATGTTAAATGACTTAGCCAAAGGACTATAGGTTTGGCAGAGAACTCTATCATCGCACGACCGTACGCACAGGCAATATTTGAGCTGGCCAATGCAGCTGGCCTGCTCAACCAATGGTCAGACTCGCTTCTTTTGATGGCAGCGGTTTCAGCTAATCCTGATATGAAGGCGTTATGTATTAACCCAAGGATCTCGAAAAAGGATCTTGGTAAGATTCTACTCGAGGTGTGCGGTAATAGGGTTGATTCTGAGGCAGCAAACCTCGTTCGATTGCTGGCCCAAAATCGACGCCTACTGGTTTTGCCTGAAATAGCATACCAATATGAAAAGCTAAAAGCAGAGGCTGAACAAACGGTGCGAGCAGAATTAGAGTCAGCTTTGCCTGTTTCCGATCAAGAGCAGGAGCGCATATCTGCAGCCTTGAAGCAACGCCTCGGCCGGAATGTAGAGCTAGTGTGTAGAATCAATAAAAAGCTTGTAGGAGGGGCGGTAATCCGCGCCGGCGATCTCGTCATTGACGGCTCTGTTCAAGCCCGACTAAATAAGCTGGCTGCGACAATAGGGGCAAGCCCCCCTTAAAAACCCCCCAATTAAAAGGAATTAGATATGGCTATGCAGTTAAATCCATCTGAGATTAGCGAACTTATCAAAGAGAGAATCAAAGATTTTGATGCAAGCACAGAAGCTCGCACCGAAGGAACAGTAGTTAGCCTGACGGATGGGATTTCGAGAGTCCACGGCCTCGCAGACGCTATGCAAGGTGAGATGTTAGAGTTTCCGGGAGACACCTTTGGGCTCGCATTAAATTTAGAACAAGATTCTGTAGGCGCAGTTGTGCTGGGAGACTATGAGCATATAGTCGAGGGGGACACGGTTAAATGCACTGGAAGAATTTTAGAGGTCCCAGTAGGCGACGGCCTTCTAGGTCGTGTGGTGGATGCACTAGGAAACCCTATAGATGGCAAGGGCGCAGTAGAAACGGACGGAACTTCTCCTATTGAAAAAGTGGCTCCAGGGGTGATCAGCCGCCAATCAGTATCGGAACCAATCCAAACCGGCCTTAAGTCAATCGATTCAATGGTTCCGATTGGTCGAGGCCAGCGTGAATTGATAATTGGGGATAGGCAAACGGGGAAGACCGCGGTTGCAGTCGATACCATAATAAACCAGAAAGGCACAGGAATAAAATGTATTTATGTTGCTATTGGCCAAAAAGCATCATCGGTTGCGACTGTTGTCGCCAAGCTAGAGGAGCATGGCGCAATGGAACACACCATTGTTGTTGCGGCCTCTGCATCAGAGTCGGCCGCAATGCAATACATAGCCCCGTACTCAGGCTGTAGCATGGGGGAATATTTTCGTGACAAAGGTGAAGATGCGTTAATAATTTACGATGATTTGACCAAACAGGCATGGGCCTATCGTCAGGTTAGCCTATTATTGCGGAGACCGCCAGGTCGAGAGGCCTACCCCGGCGACGTTTTCTATCTCCATTCGCGGCTTTTGGAGCGAGCCGCCAGAATTAATGCGGATGAGGTTGAAAAACTCACGGCTGGAAAAGTAACTGGCAAAACGGGCTCGTTAACTGCACTACCTATTATTGAAACGCAGGCTGGTGATGTTTCGGCCTTTGTCCCCACCAATGTAATTTCCATTACAGATGGGCAAATTTTTCTAGAAACAGATCTTTTTAACGCTGGAATAAGACCAGCTATTAATGCAGGGTTATCTGTGTCTCGGGTGGGCGGCGCTGCTCAGACAAGCCTAATAAAAAAATTGGGTGGCGGTGTTCGCTTAGCACTGGCTCAGTTCCGAGAACTCGCCGCTTTTTCGCAATTTGCATCTGATCTCGATGAAGCCACAAGAAAACAATTGGAGCGAGGCGAACGCAGCACAGAAGTGATGAAGCAAAAACAATATGCACCAATGTCGGTAGCCGCGATGGCAGTTACCTTGTTTGCGACCAACGAAGGGTACCTTGATGACGTGGAAGCTAACAAAGTAGTGGAGTTTGAAGAGGCGCTGCAAGGCTATGTTAAGACCCAACATAACCAGCTTCTTGATGAGCTAAATGAAAAAAAGTCTTATGATGAAGATGTTGCGGATAAGTTGCATGAGGCGCTTAAAGATTTCAAAGAGAACGGGGCTTGGTAAGTTTGCCGGCCAACCTTTAGAGACAAGGAACCCTTATGGCTGTCGGAAAGGAAATTCGAACCAAGATCAAGAGCATTCAAAACACTCAGAAGATCACGAAAGCAATGGAAATGGTTGCAGCTAGCAAGATGCGCAGGGCGCAGGAAAGAATGCGCCAGGCTCGACCTTACGCTGAAAAGATGCGAAGCGTAGTTGCTCACCTTTCCCAAGCTAGTTTGGAATATAAGCATAGTTTTACCAAATCGCGAGACGTGAAGCGCGTTGGCTTCATTATTATTTCGACCGACCGGGGGCTATGTGGCGGATTAAATATTAATCTTTTTCGGGAAGCGGTTAATGCCCTTTCCGAATGGCAATCACAAAACATCGAGATTGATGTAGCGGCAATTGGGAACAAAGGCCTTGGCTTTTTCAAAAGGATTGGCGCGAATATCGTTTCAGAGGCGACTAAGCTCGGTGACGCCCCTCAACTTACAGACTTGATAGGGGCCATGAAAGTTATGCTGGATGCTTATTCGGAGGGTCGTATCGACAAACTATATGTGGTTAATAACCGATTTGTGTCAGCTATGTCACAAGTACCGAGCGTTGAGCAGCTTTTGCCAATACACGCGGACCAGCCAGATGATAAGCTTCCTCAGCATTGGGATTATTTGTATGAACCCGAGGCTCATGAAGTGGTTGATGCTCTGATGACGCGATATATTGAGTCTCTGATTTATCAAAGCGTCACCGAAAATATCGCGTGTGAGATGGCGGCTCGTATGGTGGCGATGAAATCTGCATCGGACAATGCTGGTACGTTAATCGATGAGTTGCAACTCGTTTACAACAAAGCTAGGCAGGCTGCGATCACTCAAGAAATTGCAGAAATAGTGGGGGGCGCTGCGGCTGTGTAGCCTGCCCCAAAACAAAGTCGCGTAATAAGAGGAAATTAATTCATGAGTACTGGAAATATTGTCGAGATTATTGGAGCAGTGGTGGATGTTGAATTTCCACGGGAATCGGTGCCCAAAGTCTATGAGGCCTTGACTGTCAATGAAACCGGCCTGACATTGGAGGTTCAACAGCAACTAGGTGATGGGGTTGTTAGGACAATTGCCATGGGTTCAAGCGATGGACTCAAGCGGGGAATAGAAGTTAACAATACTGGCGCACCGATAACTGTACCAGTTGGAGAGGCTGGCCTTGGTCGAATTCTGGATGTTTTGGGTAACCCAGTCGATGACGCAGGCCCAGTAAACTCAGAGCACCATTTGCCAATCCACCGAAGCGCCCCGAGTTACGCTGACCAGACACCGACGGTAGAAATCCTTGAGACAGGAATTAAAGTAGTGGATTTAATTATGCCTATTGCCAAAGGGGGAAAAATTGGTCTTTTTGGCGGCGCCGGTGTTGGCAAAACGGTGACTATTATGGAATTGATAAATAATATCGCCAAAGAGCATTCTGGCCTCTCAGTGTTTGCTGGAGTTGGAGAACGCACCCGTGAGGGCAATGATTTTTACCATGAAATGAAGGAGGCGGGCGTACTCGATAAAGTAGCCATGGTTTTTGGGCAGATGAATGAGCCGCCAGGGAACCGGCTGAGAGTTGCGCTGACAGGGCTGACTATGGCTGAGCACTTTCGCGAAGAAGGCCGAGATGTTTTGTTGTTTGTTGACAATATTTATCGCTATACATTAGCGGGCACGGAAGTTTCAGCATTGTTGGGCAGAATGCCGTCTGCTGTAGGGTACCAGCCAACATTAGCGGCAGAGATGGGAATCCTGCAGGAGCGTATAACATCTACCAGGAACGGCTCAATTACATCGTTTCAGGCTGTTTATGTTCCCGCAGATGATCTAACTGATCCGTCTCCAGCCACAACATTTGCTCATCTTGATGCAACACTAGTTTTGTCCCGGCAAGTGGCTGAATTAGGAATTTATCCGGCTGTAGACCCACTAGACTCGACCAGCCGCCAGCTTGACCCCCTGGTTGTCGGGCAAGAGCATTATGACACTGCTCGAGCGGTTCAGGGCACATTGCAGCGATTTAAAGAGCTACGCGACATCATCGCCATTCTTGGTATGGATGAGCTTTCTGAGGAAGATAAACAGGTTGTAAGTCGTGCGAGAAAAATTCAGAGATTTTTGTCACAACCATTCTTTGTTGCTGAAACATTTACTGGGTCACCAGGGAAGTTTGTGTCACTCAAAGACACCATAAGAGCATTTCAAGGCATTATTAATGGTGAGTATGATGCGTTGCCTGAGCAAGCGTTTTATATGGTTGGCGGAATAGAGGAAGCCGTTGAGAAAGCAAAAACCGTCTCTTAGAGCTAAAAGCTAATGAGCAAGACAATTCAGATTGATATTGTTAGTGCCGAGGAGGAAATCTGGTCGGGCCAGGGAACCATGGTTTTTGCGCCGGCGGAGATGGGGGAAATAGGTATAGCCCCAGAGCATGCGCCGTTGCTTACTCGGCTCAAGCCGGGAGAGGTTAGGGTTCAGCAGGAGTCTGGTGATGAACAGTTTTTTTATGTTTCCGGTGGCATGCTTGAGGTGCAAGGCCACGTAGTGACGGTGTTGTCAGATACAGCACTCCGTGCTGCAGATTTGGACGAAGCTTCTGCTTTGGAAGCGCAGCGCCGTGCTGAGCAAGCTTTGTCCGACCAGTCAAACGAACTCGAATTAGCCAAGGCCAAGGCTGAACTAATCCAAGCCGCTGCTCAGATAAGAGCAATTCAGAAGTTGCGGTCGAAAAGGGGCTGATAGGGCTCGCCAGTACCGAACTTTAGGCCGTAAGACAACATAAAAAACGTTAAATCAGCCTCAATCTCGCACCAAGTTGGTTTGGAGCTGATAAAATGACTGAAGCCGTTGGATGGAGGCTCCTTTAAATTTCGGGATCAAGCGCAAAATCTCTAGTTGGCGTACTATTCTGCAAATGGAAAATAAAACGGAAGTGATTGTTCTTGCTGCCGGAAAAGGCAAAAGGATGCATTCGGCCACACCTAAGGTGTTACAAGAGGTAGGTGGTCGACCCCTACTTCAACATGTGCTCGACACCGTTCGATCGATTAATCCGATGAAAATTCATGTAGTTTACGGTTTCGGTGGACAACAGGTGCGAGAGGCAATATCTGATCAGGAGCTTAATTGGGTTAAGCAAGAGTCCCAGCTAGGGACAGGTGATGCGGCGGCACGGGCTATCCCGTTTGTTGAACAAACATCTAACGTGATTGTGGTATACGGAGATGTTCCGCTCATCCGCTCGGAAACTTTATTCCGGCTGGTTGGAATGACACGATCTGAACGTTTAGTGCTATTAACCGCTATGGCCACAGATGCTTCAGGGTATGGTCGGATTATAAGAGATGAGAACGGAAGGTTAGAGCGAATTATAGAAGACCTCGACGCTAGTGAAGAAGAAAAAATGATTCGTGAGATCAATGTTGGTTTAATTGCGGCGCCCGCAAGGTTGTTAAATCATTGGCTTGATCGCTTGGAAATTTCGAACGTTCAAGGTGAGCGTTACTTAACGGATGTGGTCGAGTTTGCGACCGCTTCTTCACCGCCAGCGGTTACATGCCCAATTACCGACCTTGATGAGGCAGCTGGTATTAACAGCCGAAGCGAGCTGGCAAAGGCAGAACGAATTTTTCAAAGGCGACAGGCCATTGATTTGATGGCTAATGGACTAACGCTGTATGACCCTGCCCGATTTGATTTGCGGGGGACACTGTCCGTGGGAGAAGGTAGCGTTATTGATATCAATGTCGTTATAGAAGGCGAAGTACGCTTGGGTGATCGAGTCACAGTGGGCCCTAACTGCATTATTCGTGATAGTGTTATCGGTGACGATGTTGTTATAGAAGCGAACTGTGTGATTGACGGCGCTAAAATTGAAGAGGGTTGCAATATTGGGCCATTTGCCCGAGTGCGCCCGGATACTGAATTGGCTCCACGATCAAAGCTCGGTAATTTTGTAGAAATAAAAAAAACTCGATTAGGGTCCGGGACGAAAGTAAATCACCTCGCATATTTGGGTGACACTACTGTTGGTAAAGAGGTGAATGTAGGGGCGGGCGTTATCACATGTAACTACGATGGTGTTAACAAACATCGTACTATAATAGAGGATGGGGCCTTTATTGGGTCTGATAGCCAGTTAGTTGCACCTGTTACCGTCGGTAAGGACGCCACAATTGGTGCTGGTTCTACGATTCGCAATGATGCCCCCCCCGGTAAATTAACGATAACTCGAGCTAAAGCGAAAACATTACAAAACTGGCGAAGACCAAAAAAAAAGGGCGAGTAGAGCTTGTCCTGTTTGACTTATAGATACGATGCTTAATCAACAGGTGGCGTAAAATAATGTGCGGAATTGTTGGGGCTGTTGCAAAAGAAAATATCGCCTCTTATCTAGTTAATGGGTTGAGACGCTTGGAATATCGGGGCTATGATTCTGCTGGCTTGGCTGTTGTGGAAGATGGGGGTGGGCTAAAACGTTCACGGGCGGTTGGTCGTGTTCAGGCACTCGAGAAAGTTTTAGCCGAACGACCTTTGTCCGGGAAAGTAGGGCTTGCACACACCCGGTGGGCCACCCATGGTGGCGTTACTGAGCCTAATGCGCATCCACACATCTGTCAAAATACACTTGCTTTGGTTTGCAATGGAATTGTCGAGAACCATGCAACTTTGAGACGCTCTCAGCATGAATCAGGCCTGTCATTTACCTCGGAAACCGATACAGAAGTTGTTGTACATCAGGTATATATCCATCTATCAAGCGGCCTCGATTTGCTGCAAGCAGTGCAAAAGACACTAGGAGAACTCGAAGGCAGTTTTGCATTTGTAGTGATGCACAGCGATGAACCAAACCGTTTGGTGGTCGCCCGACAGGGACCGCCGTTATTGTTGGGTGTAGGCGATGATGCGTTTTTTGTGGCTTCTGATATTTCGGCACTCCTTCCGGTCACTCGTACATATAAAGTGCTTGAGAATGGAGATGTGGCGGATTTGAGGGAAGACAGCTGCACGATCATTAATCATGAAGGAAAAACAGTAGAAAGACCAACTCTTCACAGCCGTCAAAGAGGTGACGCGGCAGAGTTGGGTGAGTTCCGACATTTCATGCAAAAAGAAATACATGAACAGCCGCGCGCAGTTTCGGACACGCTTGAAGGCCGTGTTAGTGGTGATCGGGTGCTTGAAGATGCTTTTGGTCACAAGGCGGCAAAACTTTTTAGTGAAACCGAGTGTGTGCAAATTATTGCGTGTGGAACCAGTTATCATGCCGGACTAGTAGCTAAGAACTGGTTGGAGTACGTGGGGGTTCCCTGTGATGTTGAGATTGCAAGCGAGTACCGTTACCGTCGCCACCCGAAAAGAAGCGGTACGTTGGCCGTCACTATTTCTCAGTCAGGTGAGACCGCTGATACTTTGGCAGCACTTGAGGAGGCCAAGCGACAGAATATTCTAGGATCCATGGTGATTTGTAATGTTCCCGAATCCTCGCTGGTTCGGGAGTCAGATCTAAGATTTATGACGCATGCAGGGCCTGAGGTGGGCGTTGCCTCAACAAAAACATTTACCACAGCGATGACTGGCTTAATGCTTCTTGCGCTGGTGCTGTCGCGTAAGTATGGGTTTGATCGGGGGTTTGAAGCCCATATTGTTAAACAGTTACGTGCTCTACCGTCTGCTTTAGAAGATGCGTTGGCGATGGAATCCCGGATCGCTGAAGTGTCTTGTCAGTTCGGCGATAAACAGCACGCGCTTTTTTTGGGTAGAGGTGCACACTACCCAATAGCATTGGAGGGTGCGTTAAAATTAAAGGAGATTTCCTACGTGCACGCAGAAGCCTACCCAGCTGGTGAACTGAAGCATGGCCCATTGGCGCTTGTGGATGAAGACATGCCAGTTGTGGTTGTGGCGCCTAACGATCAACTGTTGGAAAAGTTGAAGTCGAATATGGAAGAAGTACGCGCTCGCGGAGGGCGGCTCTATGTTTTTTCAGACCCAGGAACTGAGTTTGAGCCTCAGGAAGGCGTAGAGATCATTCGGATAACCCAACCGAATGACCTAAACGGCGGTACCAGTAGTCGCGCAGTTGACAGCGCTATAGCACCAATTCTGTATACTGTGCCACTGCAACTTTTGGCGTATCACGTTGCTTTAATCAAGGGCACTGACGTCGACAAACCTAGAAATTTAGCAAAATCGGTAACTGTGGAATAGTTTGGTATGGGGGCAGGAGAACCCCCCAAAAATACCGAGGTTTTCCCAACTTTCCGTCTATCTGTTCGTGCAAGTCACCTCTTAAAGGGTGACTTGTCCAAAGAGGATAAACAGAAGTTTTTACTGAATACTGTTGAAGAAATCGGAGTTTCATTGGATAAAGAGACCAACGACCACCACCTAACTATCAACTTTAGGATGGGTTTGGTCGATGATGGAATACAATATGCAGATGAAACGAGAAAAAGTGGTGGATATGAGTTGATAGAGGGTGAGAAACAAAGGGATATGGTGATTTCCAAAGACCAAGTCCATCAAATGCACCAATCTGCGAGGGTTTCCAAAAAAAAGCAGACGGGTCACTACTGGGTCAGGTCACCATCGTTCCCCGCAACTCCGTGACCGTGGAATAGCGGGGCACAATAGTCGAAAAACTTTTCATAGCAATAAAGATGAGGTCAGAACGCAATAACAAAAACAGCGCTCCAATTTTAATCACTACTGGAGAACCAGCTGGTATTGGGCCTGAACTTGTCCTTCAAGTTTTGCAGCACTCGCTCGAGTTTCCTCTCGTCGTAGTAGGAGACGCAGAGCTTCTTCTGCAGCGAGCAAGACTATTGGACATTGATCTTATTTATAGTGAAAACAAATTAGTTGGTCCTGGCGGAACTGCAACTTTGAACCATGTTTCAATGGCCGTCCCAAGCCTGCCCGGCAAACCGGACTCGAGAAATGCCGACTACGTTATGGCAATGCTGAACAATGCATACGAGAGCTGTAGGTCTGGTCAATCAGCAGCCATCGTCACTGGGCCTGTACAAAAGAGCGTGATACGAGAAGCAGGGTATAATTTTCTCGGGCATACTGAATTCTTTGCTGAAAGAGCGGGAGTTAAAACTCCAGTGATGATGCTCGTGAATGATAAGCTTCGTGTGGCCTTGGCAACAATTCATTTGCCCCTTTTAGAAGTTGCACCCACTTTAACGCAAGGACATCTTGAAAACGTGTTAAGAGTAATCAACGGGAGCCTGAAAGACCGTTTTGGGATCGCCAAGCCAGCTATTGGTGTATGTGGGTTGAATCCACATGCCGGTGAATCCGGACACCTCGGAAAGGAAGAAATCGAGATTATAGAACCGGTACTGGAGAGGTTAGTAGCAGAAGGTGTTTTGTTGGAGGGCCCTTTGCCAGCAGACGCCGCGTTTCGAAAAACGGCCTACTCTAAATTCGATGTGATTGTTGCCATGTATCATGATCAAGGCCTTCCTGTTGTTAAGCACCATGGAGGTGGCTTCGCAGTAAATGTTACACTCGGCCTACCCTTTATTCGCACATCAGTTGATCATGGTACCGCGTTCGATATTGCTGGTACGGGGCGGGCGAAAACAGAGAGCCTAATTGCGGCACTCAAATTCGCGGAGACCATGTCTTGTGGTAAACACTAGCCCGATCGCTAGAAAGCGCTTTGGTCAACATTTTCTTCGGCACAAACCTATTATCCGCCGAATAATTGAAAATATTGATGACAGTTCTTGCGACCTCGTAGTAGAGATTGGTCCTGGGCACGGAGCGTTGACAGATTTTTTAGTTGAAAGATACAAAAAAATTGAACTTATTGAAATTGATAGAGACCTTGTTGCGACACTGTCTAAACGTTATGCGGGCCGTCCTTCTATAACGATCCGCCAATGTGATGTGCTAGATTTTGATTTTTCGGCACTGGCAAAAGAGGCGGGACATAGGCTTCTAATCGTTGGAAATCTTCCATATAACATATCATCACGATTATTAATTCATTTGTTGTTGCATGTGAAATCCATTCGGGAGATGACTTTCATGCTTCAGCGTGAGATAGCGGAGCGACTCACCGCTGAGCCAGGCAGTCGTAGTTACGGGCGTTTAACGGTAAACATTGCTCGTTTTTTTTCAGTTGAAACACTTTTTGAGGTTAGTCCTGACGCTTTCCATCCCGTTCCTAAGGTATGGTCTTCGGTGGTTAGATTTCGCCGTAGGGCGAAACCCATTGGCCCAAGCGTAGATCCAGAATTTTTTGCAAGATTAGTGCGAGACGCTTTTTTACATCGACGCAAAACCTTGCGAAATTCTTTGAAAGATTATAAAGCGGAGGAAGTTCTGGTTAAGCTTGGTATTGATCCACAGTTGAGAGCAGAAAACTTATCCATAGAGCAGTTTGCACAAATGGCATCATATCTTAAACCTTAAAATTCGCTAACCAATGTTTTCATTTTGTTCTCGATCCAAGTCTCGGCCTCTTTATTCACCTCACGAATCTTTTTTCCTCGGGTCTCAATAGCGGGTCCGATGCACACTGAGATTGTCCCGGGATACTTTTTAAATTTTCTCCTCCCCCAATATACTCCTGCATTTTGGGCAATCGGTATGATCGGGACACCAGCTTTAATTGCGAGCATTGCACCGCCCGGAGAATAGCTCCCTTGTTGTCCTGGGGTCATGCGGCTACCCTCAGGAAAGATTACAACCCAGCGCCCTTCGGCCAATCGCTCGACGCCCTGAGTGATTAACTGATCCAAGGCTTTATAGCGTTTCCCTCGATTAATGGCAATGGGTTTTGTGGTAGCAAGGCCCCAGCCGAAAAACGGGATCCAGAGAGCTTCTCTTTTCAAAGCCCAAGTATGTGGGGGTAAAATGTTTTGGAAAACTATCGTTTCCCACGCGGACTGGTGTTTTGAAAGAACAACAACGGGCGACTTTGGTAAATACTCTAAACCATCCACCTTGTAATTAATTTTGCAAGTTATTCGAAGCCACATGGATATGAATTTCGCCCATAAGCCTATAAAACGCATCCTAGGAATGATGGGCAAAACACCGCTCATGATCACAAAGGGACTAAATACAATGGCCGAAGCTACCATGCCTAGGAAGAACAACAGGGATCTCACCCAGATGGTTTTGGGTTCTCTCCGGGAAAGATGGTCGCGCGATTTCACGGTCAACTAGTCTAATTTTTGTACTCAGAGATTATAAAGCTGTCGACAAAACTTAATAGATTGTCGAAAATATCCGCCTCATCAAGAGCCTCATATTTGTTGCGCATGAGTTCGGTATATGTAGATAGGCCACTACCCGTCTTTACGAGGATCGGTCGAGCACCGGCACTTCTAGCTGCTGTTATGTCGGACACCGAATCTCCTACGAAAGGAGTATCAGATAGTGGCTCACCTAGGCGACCACTGGCCTCCAACAATAAACCCGGCTTCGGTTTTCGACAATCGCATCTTGTCTCAGGGGCGTGTGGACAAAAGAATATCGCGTCTATCTTGCCGCCCCAATCTCGGGCCTGACGAATCATTTTTTTATGGATTCGGTTGAGTGTACTGATATCAAACAAACCTCTCTCTATTCCAGATTGATTTGTTGCGATCACAACCCGGATACCTGCACGGTGTAGCCGCGCTATCGCTTCCAAACTTCCAGGTATAGCCTCCCATTCATCTGGCGATTTGATGTAATTTTTAGATTCAACATTAATAACGCCATCTCGGTCAAGTATCACAAATGGCATATTAAATTTTCCAATGTTTATATCAACCCTTAGTGGCTTTAGGTTGTAGTTTAGAGAGATCCGCAACTGAGTTCAGTAGTCCGCCCAATTGATTTAGCAGAGCCAGCCTGTTTTTTCGCAAAGGGCCATCATCTGTTAGAACCATCACATCGGCGAAGAATCGATCAACGGGCTTGCGTAGCATAGCAAGCTGTTTTAGGGATTTTTTGTACTCTCCTCTTTGAATAAGCGGTGATATTGTTGTTGAAATTTCAACCAGCGTTTTAGCAAGAGATCCCTCTGCTTCATGTTTAAAAAGAGTATCATCAATTCCTGACAGTAGATTGATATCAGCTTTTCGCAAGATATTACTAATGCGTTTATTTGCTTCCAAAAGACTTGTGGCAGATGGGTTGCTACGAAAACTAGATATCGCATCGAGACGTTTAGCAAAATCCCTCGGTACAACTGCTCCGGTCGCTAATACAGAATTGATTTCATCTTTTGTATATCCAGAGGCAGCGAAATAATTGTAATATCTATCTGTAATAAACTGTAAAATCCGGGAAGCCCTGGTTTTATCTATATCGTAATCGTTTTCCGTGAAGGTTGAGTAACTGAGGCTAATTAGGTCGACTAGATTAAGAGGTAATCTTTTTTCGATCAAGATTCTAATGACGCCAAGAGCTGCGCGCCGCAAAGCATAGGGATCTCGCTCCCCGGTTGGCTCTTCTCCAGCGCCAAAGATGCCAGTCAGCGTATCAATTCGGTCGGCCAGCGCCAAGATTTTACCGGCACGAGAAGTTGGGAGCTTATCTCCCGCATGTTTAGGCAAGTAATGTTCGGCTATGGCTATTGACACTTCTTTAAGTTCGCCATTTTCACGAGAATAATGATAGCCCATTGTCCCTTGGAGCTCTGGAAACTCATTGACCATTTGACTCGCTAAATCGGCTTTACATAGCAAGGCCGATCGTGCGACGCGATGTTGAGCCCAACCGAGTTTTTTTGCAATTAGAATAGAAAGTTTTTCTATTCGTTGTGTTTTTTGATAAAGCGTTCCGAGACGTGCATGAAAACTTATTCCGCCTAGCTGTTCGACCCATTCAGCCAAGGGAGTTTTTCTATCTTCATCCCAAAAAAATTTAGCATCCGATAGCCGTGCCCCTAAGACCCGCTCATTTCCTGCTCGGACCCTGCTGATTTTTTTACTCTTAATGTTAGATACTGCAATAAATTTTGGCAGTAATTCGCCCTGTTGATTAGTGAGGTGAAAAAATTTCTGATGATCCTTCATAGATGAAATAAGAACTTCCGAGGGAATTTTTAAAAACTCCGGGTCAAAATTTCCAATCACTGAGTGTGGCCATTCCACTAACCCTGTAACGGTGTTAAGCAATGTATCTTCGACCACGGGTTGTGCTCCTACCCTTTTGGCTAGCGCATCGATCTGACGCTGAATCATGGTACGACGTTCTTTAAAATCGGCGATGACAAATCCTTGTGTTTTTAATGTTTCAGCATAGGTATCGGCACTTTTTATTTGGATTGGAGCTTCACAAAGAAACCTATGGCCTTGACTTTGTGTTTGTGAATTGACGCCTAGCACTTGGCATGGGATATTAGAAATACCGTGCATTACTACGACCCAATGTACGGGACGCACAAATTCCGCGTTACCATTACCCCAGCGCATCCGCTTTGCAATGGGAAGGTTCGATATGGCCTCATTAATGGATTCTGGTATAAGTACGCTTGCTTTTGTGCCAGCCTTCCGAGCTCGGAAAACGAGCCTCATTTCGTTGCCATCGTCGATTTTTTTGAGTTTGTTTAAGGTAACTCCGCAGGATTTTGCAAAGCCTAACGCCGCCTTGGTGGGGCTTCCATCTACATCGAACGCTGCAGAAAGCGCCGGGCCGCGCTTCTCACTTATTGTATTTGGTTGCCTTAATGGAACGCCCGGTATCAGCACTGTTAATCGCCTTGGCGTAGCGAGCCATTTCGGTTTTTGGTCGCATAAACCAATTTTTGAAAGAGAAGAAGCTATTGATACAGCGAATGATTCAGCAAGATGACAAAGTGAAATTGGCGGAAGTTCTTCGGTACCGAGCTCTATCAATAAGCTTGCAGAAGATGCCAAATCCTTAACCTTGTTACTCATGATTCCAGACCTTTAAATTTTTTTTGGAAAGCCTAATCGTTCGCGACTTGCATGATAAGCACTCGCTGTGTCTCGGGCTAAATTTCTTACTCGGCCTATATATCGAGAGCGCTCGGTTACTCCAATCGCTCTTCGAGCATCTAATAAATTGAAGGCATGGGACGCCTTCAAAACATGCTCATAGGCAGGAAGCGGTAGTTCAAGGCGTATTAATTTTTTTGCTGCTCTCTCACAAGCTTCAAATTTAGAAATGAGCTCGCCAACATCAGCATGTTCGAAATTATAAGCCGACTGCTCTACTTCATTATTTTTGTAAAGATCTCCATAAGAGTATTTATCATTCCACTGAAGATCAAACACGTTATCTACGCCTTGAAGGTAAAGTGCTATACGTTCTAAGCCATAAGTAATTTCCCCAGTTATTGGTCGACAATCAAGGCCGCCAACCTGTTGGAAATACGTAAACTGGGATATCTCCATTCCATTTAGCCAAATTTCCCAACCGAGGCCCCATGCCCCTAAAGTGGGTGATTCCCAATCGTCTTCAACAAATCGGATATCATCAATTTGCCCATCAATACCCAGTGCCTGGAGAGACTTGAGGTAGAGATGCTGAAAGTTGTCAGGTGATGGTTTTAGTATGACTTGGTATTGAAAATATCGTTGCAGGCGGTTAGGGTTCTGGGCATATCTACCGTCTGTTGGGCGCCTAGACGGTTGAACATAGGCTGCCATCATAGGTTCTGGTCCGACAGCACCCAAAAAGGTGGCCGGATGAAATGTGCCTGCCCCCACTTCCATATCGTAGGGCTGCAGGATTAAGCAACCCTGATCGGCCCAATAGTGGTGTAGGCTCAATATTATCCTTTGAAATTGCAAGGATAAGCGTTCATTAAGTTAGTGGATAATCGTAAATTATAGCCGTTTGTAAGGCTTGCTAGAATAACTATAACGAGGAACTGCATCATAATAGCCGATTATGGTAAATAGAAACAAAAAAGCGGTAGCACTTATTTCTGGAGGGCTTGACTCAATGCTCGCTGCCCGCCTAGTAAAGAATCAGGGTATTTACGTTGAAGGACTTAACTTTTTTACTGGTTTTTGTGTCGAGGGCCACACTCATGCAATTCGAAAAAATAAAAAAGGTAGGCGAAATAACGCCCTTTGGGTAGCGGAAAAGCTAGGTATACGCCTACATATTATAGATGTTATCGACGAGTACAAAAACGTTGTAATCAACCCCCGCCATGGATATGGCGCAAACTTAAACCCTTGTCTTGATTGTAAGTCATTTATGGTTAGAAAAGCCAAACAGTGGATGGAACAAAATAATTTTGATTTCATTATTACTGGAGAAGTGCTGGGCCAGCGACCGATGTCGCAGCGTCGTTCGACTTTTCCTATTGTTCAAAAGGAATCTGGCGCTGATGATTTATTGTTAAGGCCTCTTTCGGCACAAACACAGTTGCCGTCAAAGCCAGAATTGGAAGGGTGGGTTGATAGAGAAAAGCTTTTGAATTTCACTGGACGTAGCCGAAAACCACAAATAAATCTTGCTAAGAAATTAAATATTAAGGAATTTTCCCAGCCAGCCGGAGGTTGTTGTTTTTTGACGGATGCAAGCTACAGCTCAAAGATGAGAGATCTATGGCAGAGCCGTGGTGTTAAGGACTATGATATTGATGACATTATGTTATTAAAAGTTGGTAGGCATTTAAGACCGAATCGGGATTTTAAGATGATAATTTCGCGCGATAAAGGCGAAACAAATTATCTAATGGGCTACAGAAAGAAGTTTCATCATTTATTGATGGTAAGTCACAAAGGCCCGATCACTCTACTCCAGGGCGATGCTAACAAAATCGATTTTTCTTTTGCTGCTAAAATAGCCTCCCGATTTGGTCAAGGTAAAGATGCGAACGTGGTATCGTTTGTAGCCACAAACGCCAATGGCTCCGAGAAGCACATAACAGTTCCCCCATTCAAGGCCGATCAAATCAAAGAGGAATGGTATTTGTGACCTTATATCAATTAGACGCTCGAAACTTACTGTGTCCAATGCCTGTTATTAACACGCAAAAAAGGGTAGCTATTCTTTGTTCAGGTGATGAGCTTGAGATTTTTTGTACCGACCCTGGCGCGCTATCTGACATACCAGCATGGTGCAGGCTTGAAGGCCATGAGGTTGTTTCTTGTACGGAGGCCGAGGATGGAGGTTGCTTGATTCATATCCGAGTTCGTTAGCCCAATTTGACAGCGTTGAATGCCCTTTATTTGTGCATAAGTTATAAGTATGCTCTATAATAGTGCAGATCGGGCTTAAACCCGATGATTTTTGTATGGCATGGAAATTGCTACCTATATTACTAGGGTGATTAAGGCTTTTGATAGAGATTTGATACAGCGTCTACGGAAAATATCGATTGCTAATTGCACAATTAATCAATATTCAAACCAATTGGGAGGTGGCAAATGTCATTCCAAGATGTCCTGGAGATGGTTCAGGAAAAAAAAGTGAAGTTCGTCGATTTTCGGTTTACTGACACGAAAGGAAAAGAACAACATGTGTCGATACCTGCGAGCGCGCTTGATAATGATACGTTTGTAGAAGGTAAGATGTTTGATGGTTCCTCTATAGCGGGGTGGAAGGGGATTAATGAGTCCGATATGATTTTAATGCCGGATTCTAGTTCTGCCGTGTTGGATCCTTTTCTGCAGGATACCACCTTATTATTGCGTTGTGACGTTATCGAACCAAGCACCATGAAAGGCTATGAACGCGATCCCCGATCGATAGCAAAAAAAGCCGAAGCTTATTTAAAATCAACCGGTATTGGTGACGCCGCTTATTTTGGTCCTGAAGCAGAGTTTTTTGTTTTTGATTCAGTAACATGGGCCAATGAAATCAGCGGAGCATCGTATCATATAGAATCAAACGAGGCTGCTTGGAGTTCTTCGCGAGATTTTGAAGACGGTAATACTGGGCATAGGCCATCAGTTAAAGGGGGTTATTTTCCAGTGCCGCCGGTTGATTCACTTCAGGATGTGAGATCAGCAATGTGTTTGGCCATGGCGGACATGGGGTTAAATGTTGAGGTGCATCATCACGAGGTTGGGACGGCAGGCCAAGGAGAAATTGGTACCCGATATGATACATTGGTTGCTAAAGCTGATCAGCTACAAACATATAAATATTGTGTTCATAACGTCGCTCATAATTATGGCCTCACCGCGACATTTATGCCAAAGCCTCTGGTTGGTGATAATGGCAGCGGGATGCACGTTCATCAATCTATATTTGATGGCTCTAAAGCGGTGTTCTCAGGTAATGAATATGGTGGACTTTCCATTACAGCCCTGCACTATATAGGAGGTATATTTAAACACGCAAAAGCTTTGAATGCTTTTACAAATGCAAGTACTAACAGCTATAAGCGGCTTGTGCCGGGATTTGAAGCCCCGGTGTTATTAGCCTATTCAGCTAGAAACAGATCAGCTTCGTGTCGTATACCTTATGTGTCAAACCCTAAGGCTAGACGCATCGAAATTCGTTTCCCTGATTCAACAGCAAATCCCTACCTCGCATTCACCGCCTTACTTATGGCCGGTCTCGATGGTATACAGAACAGAATTCATCCTGGTGAACCAATGGAGCAGGATTTGTATGATTTGACCTCAGAAGAAGAGGCGAAAGTTCCTACCGTCTGCCATGCCTTGGACCAGGCACTGGAATCATTGGACAGCGATAGGGATTTTCTGAAAGTCGGAGGCGTAATGACCGATGAAATGATTAATTCATACATAGCTCTCAAGATGGATGAGGTACAAAATCTTCGACAAGCCACTCATCCCCTGGAGTTCTCTATGTATTACAGCGTTTGATCTCTTTGCAAAATGTTGGCGGCCACAGTTTAGCCAACCCAGTTGTTATTTTTTTACTATGTTAGTTAGTGGTAATGCCCAATCTGTTGCCGGATTATCTGGCCTGGAATTGTTAGATGGTTTAGTAACTGGAATTTTGCTTTTAGATAAAAAAGGCCGCTTGCTTTATATGAATAATGCAGCAGAAGGATTTTTCGATGTAAGCGCTAAGCGATTTTTAGGGCGCTCGGCTAAAGAATTTTTAGGTATGGAAACAGTATTACAAGGTGCCGTGATGGCAGCAATCGGAGGCCATACTACCACGTTTCGTGAGGTTGAAATTAGAAAATCATTCCTATATGAGAATGACGAGACCGTGAGAATTAATTGTACGATATCTCCTTTTTTCGCTGGGCCTAAAATTTCTTGGGTGGTAGCTGAGATAGCTACCGCTGAACCCTTGGGAAGAGAGGCGGAGTGGCGAGAGCAAAAATCTGCTACGCACGAGATTGTTCGAGCTTTAGCTCACGAGATTAAAAATCCACTCGGGGGGTTGCGTGGTGCGGCCCAATTACTTGATCGTCGGTTAAATGTGTCAGAGCTTAAGGACTATACCAAAATCATTATCGATGAGGCGGATCGTCTTGCTAAGCTGGTTGATCGGATGGTAAGCCCTAGAAAATCCCTTGTGTCGAAGGAATTTAATTTGCACGAAGCGCTTGAAAGAGTTCGTTATTTGATAGAAGTCGAGTTTGGAACTGAACTGAATGTTACACGCGATTATGATCCTAGTATTCCAGATTTTAGAGGCCAAAAAGAGTATTTGATACAAGCTTTTTTGAATGTAGCCCGCAATGCCGCCCAGTCAATTAACGGATCAGGACAAATAAAATTTCGTACTCGAGTACAACGACAATTGACGGTTGCTGGACGACGCCACCGACACGTTCTTGAAGCTACTATTACGGATTTCGGACCAGGGATACCAAAAGAAATTCAAGACAAAATATTTTTGCCGATGATCACCGGCCGAATCGGTGGTACGGGGCTAGGACTAACTTTGTCGCAGGAAATAGTTGGCAACCAAGGCGGCACTATTGAATGTGTGAGTAATCCTGGTGAGACTAGATTTACTTTTTTGTTGCCAGTGTATCGTTCTGATGATGAATAGTAGTCAAGTGTGGGTGGTTGATGACGATGCGTCCATTAGGTGGGTCTTAAGGCGGACATTTACGGATGCCGGTTTGTCGGTTCAACAGTTTAGCAGCGCTGATGAGGCGCTTGAAAGAGTAGTTGTGGAGCAACCAAAGGTTATCCTTACAGATGTTCGAATGCGGGGAACCGATGGGATACGGTTTCTGGAAACTCTTCGTGTTGAATTCCCAAAAATTCAAGTCATCATTATGACAGCTTATAGTGATTTAGAAAGCACCATATCTGCCTATCGCTCCGGCGCTTTTGAGTATCTATCCAAGCCTTTTGATCTCGATGAAGCAACGATTATTGTTAAGCGAGCTTTAGTCGGTGATATCAGAAAAAGTACGAGCTCGCTGATGGATTCAAAAGAAGAGCTAATTGGTTCGGCGTCGGTTATGCAGGAAGTTTATCGGTTAATCGGCCGTCTCTCGAACACCACTATGAATGTTTTGATAACTGGGGAATCGGGAACCGGGAAGGAGTTAGTGGCTCGGGCTATACATAGGAGTAGTCCACGCTCTGATCATGATCTGGTGGCAATAAATACAGCTGCGATACCATCAGAATTGCTTGAGACAGAACTTTTTGGGCACGAGAAAGGAGCTTTCACTGGCGCTGAGGCGCAAAGAATTGGACGTTTCGAACAAGCACAGGGCGGCACTTTATTTCTTGATGAAATTGGTGATATGCCGTTAGCTTTGCAGACTAGACTATTACGCGTACTGTCCGACGGCTCGTTTTATCGAGTGGGTGGTCGGCAGCAGAGAGTAGCCGATGTTAGAGTTATTGCAGCTACTAATCAAAACCTAATGGTACAAGTAAACAAAGGCAAATTTCGGGAAGATCTTTTTCATCGTCTCAACGTGATTGAGATTCCCTTACCACCATTAAGAGAACGTAGGGAAGATATATTGGAACTAGTTCGATCTTTTTTGGATCAAGCATCGATTGAGTTAGGGACTGAAGCGAAAATACTCGACCCATTTTGTGAGGAAATTTTCGTCAATGCCGATTGGCCTGGTAATGTTCGCCAACTCGAAAATCTTTGCCGTCGTTTGACAGTGATGGCACCGGGAAGATTGATAACCAAGGAGGACTTACCAGCAGATTTTTCGGCATATACCGATAAGGCTGAAACACCAGAAATTGATTGGAAAATGGCGCTCACTAAATTGGTTACAAAAAAATTAGGTGATGGTCAAGCGAACCTAATCGCCCAGCTTGGCCCCGAATTTGAGCGTATCCTACTACAGGCAACATTAGATTTTACTGACGGCAGGAAACAGAATGCGGCGCAACGCATTGGTTGGGGCCGAAATACTCTTACCAGAAAGCTTAAGGAGTTATTTGATGAGCCTTCTAGCTGATATAGAAAATTTTAGATGTTTCGCTTACAGTTTGTGAGTAGTATAACTCGATTAATAACGAAGGTAGGGAAAATTAAATTGATAAAATAGTTTTAGGCTAAGTTATTTGCCTGAAACATTTAAAAAATAAATTTGTCCAGAGACGAGGGGCTTGGTGATGATTTGATTTCCTGACATTATCAATTCCTAAAGAAAGATCGCGAATATATGAACTATCCCCGAATCGTATTTATATTGAATAGCAATGAGTTCGATGGTGGATCGAGACTGATTTATGAGCTGGTTAGAGAATTACATCGATCAATTGATGTGGTGATCTTCATCCCAATCATTCCACGGTATCGCTTATTCGTTGCAGAAAATTGTAAGCAAATGCAACCCCTTAAAGCTTTGATCAAGAAATTTCTTTATTGCCTTCGATGGGTCACACTAGAAATAACATATCAAAAATTGAATTGGGTTTACGATTACAAAAAGCTGCTGCCCTACCGGCGTTGTTTCTTTTCACCTCCGAAACGTTTCATTAATGGAGCAGACAAAGTGGTGCTAAATTCTTGGTATCATGTTTTTAATTTTTACGAACTATGGCGCACTCAGCGCAATAAGTTCTCAGTTTTTCACCATCATGTGGAAAATTATAGTGTCGATGCAGTGGTAAAAATGCGGCGTGAAATATTTGAATCAAGTAAGTCTATAACGCTTTGCAAAAAAAGTCGTGATCATATAGAACAAGAAAGGCTTGGAATTCCAAAGGTTTTATTTTTGGGAATAAACGATGAGATTTTCAATGTTAATCGGACATCAGTTGAGCGCGATTTACGGAGCACTGACGTGACCTTGTATCGTGGTTTTGAGAAAAGAAAAGGTTTTGATTATGGGTTAAAGTCATTACAGGAAATTTCTAAGGAGTTGTCTCTGAGTTGCTGTGTCCTGCAAGGCTCGAAGCGAGCTAAGCTAAATGCTGACTTTACAACTTATTCTGAATTGACGGATCGAGATATAGCAAATTTGCTCCGAAACACGAAAATATTTGTTTATCCATCACTATTTGAAGGGTTTGGATTGCCACCTTTAGAAGCTATGGCTTGTGGATGTGCTGTTGTTACGACATCGGTTGGTGCTATTCCCGAATATGCAATTCATATGGAAAACGCATTTATAGTGGAGTCCGCAAACTCAGCAGCAATTACCCAGGCGATAAGATTTCTTTGTTACAATCCCCAGGATCGGTTGAGAATACAGGAGAATGCGGCCAAAGTAGCGCGTAATTATAGTTGGAGTCAGACCGCAAAAAAATTCTGTGAAATTATAGGGGTGTGAAGAGTATGTTGGTTGCACCCATAATTCCGATAATCGACAAGTACATCCATAGGTGAGCTTATGCCGAAAACAGCCCTTATAACAGGAATCACTGGCCAGGATGGTGCATATTTGGCACGGCATTTATTGAATCAGGGCTATGTGGTTTGGGGCGCTGCCAGGCGTTCATCTCAGGATAGTATGTGGCGCCTACGCGAACTTAAAGTTTTTGAAGATATTCGTTTCATTGATTTTGATTTGATGGAAATGTCAAACATAATCATGGGCATCAAATCGATAGAACCTGACGAAGTTTATAATCTTGCAGCTCAGAGCTTTGTTGCTACCTCTTTTCAACAGCCAATATACACGTCGCATGTCAATACCATTGGTGTAATACATATTTTGGAGGCAATTAGAACAATAAATCCTAGAATCAAGTTCTACCAAGCTTCGACTTCGGAGATGTTTGGAAATAATGGTGATACATTCCAAAACGAATTGTCGGTATTTCAGCCAGCCAGCCCGTATGCAGTCTCAAAACTTTACTCTCATTGGATGTCAGTAAATTATCGCACAGCTCATGGCATATTCGCGTGCTCAGGCATTCTTTTCAATCACGAATCTCCCCTTCGAGGCCTTGAATTTGTGACTAGAAAAATCACCCGGAGTTTTGCTCAGATGAAAACAAACAAAGCAGCATATCTTGAGCTCGGTAATCTAGATGCCCGAAGAGATTGGGGACATGCTGAAGATTATACAAAGGGAATGTATTTGATGATGCAACATCCTCATTCGGATGACTATGTTTTGTCGACCGGAAATGATCATTCGGTTCGAGAATTTGTAACAAATGCAGCAGCGGTTTGTGGATGGATGCCTAAGTGGATGGGAGACAATATGGACGAGGTCTGTATCGACGAAATTACAGGAAGAGAATTAGTTAAAATCAATCCAGAGTTGTTTCGGCCAGTAGACGTGGAGTTTTTGAGGGGAGACGCAACTAAGGCAAGGAATGTATTGGCTTGGGAAACGCAATGGAGTTTCGAAGGTCTGGTAGTTGAAATGATGGAAGCAGATCTTCGACGCGCATATTGAATTAACATTCATGAAAGAAATTGGATTAGAAACAATAGATGTAGCATGGCTACATGTAGTTTCACTATGAAAAATAGTGCATGAAAACGATCGCACTTGGTAGATATTTAGTTGGTGGAAATAATCCATGCTTAATAATTGCAGAAGCGGGAGTAAATCATAATGGAAGTTTAGATGAGGCAAAAGCTTTGGCTTCCTCTGCTAAAGACATAGGAGCGGATTGCGTAAAGTTTCAGACTTTCCGAGCAGAAGAAGTAGTTACAACTTATGCCCCTAAAGCGTCGTATCAGATCAAGACTACTGATCCACATGAAAGCCAACGTGAAATGCTTAAAAAACTTGAACTTCAGCCGAAAGACTATAAAGAGTTGATATCATTTTGTGAAAGTGAAGAAATAATGTTTTTGTCTACTCCCTACAATATAAATGATGTTGATTTTTTAGACGAACTGGGTGTCCCAGCTTTTAAACTCTCATCTATGCATGCGGCCGAACCTTGTTTTGCAGAGTATGTTGCGAAGAAGAATAAACCGATTATTCTATCAACTGGAATGGCGTCTTTGGATGAGGTCGATCATGTAGTAAGGGCTATACTGGAAACAGGGAATGATCAGTTGATTTTACTTCAATGCACAACCAACTATCCCTCAACTATGGCCGATGCGAATATTCGTGCAATGGCAACTCTCCAGAAAAAGTTTAATACTTTGGTAGGTTATTCGGATCATACCGAAAACGAGATCGCCTGCATTACCTCAGTGGCTCTTGGTGCATGTATCATCGAGAAACATTTCACTTTGGACAAAAGGAAACCCGGACCTGACCAAATGGCTTCGGCAAATCCAGATGAGTTTGAAAGATTGGTAAAGCACATTCGTAATGCGGAAGTTGTTTTGGGAGATGGTATTAAGAGAGCCAGCGCCGCCGAACAGTTCGTTGCATTAGGTATGCGAAGAAGCATTGTTGCAAGACGGAAAATAGAAGAAGGTGAGTTAATTACCGAAGATTGTTTGACGTTAAAAAGACCATCTAACGGTATAAAACCGTCTCAAATAAACAGTGTTATTGGTCGGATTGCGCGACGGCCTATATTGGCTGACTCATTGATAGTTTTTTCTGATCTAACTTAGCTTAGTACTGTGAAGGTACTTTATTTTGCTTATGGCACCGCTGGAGCGGCGATTTTTCCGATACTATTTGAGCGGTTGGGCTTGGTAGCAAAAAATCTTCTCTGCTTTACCTATGAACAGAAAGAAAATAGATCTTTGTTATCGGCGCTAGAAAAAGCTCGCGTTACATTTTCAACTGATGCCATATTTTATGGGCAATCATTTAAAAAAATTATTGAATTCAAACCTGATTTCGCCGTATCGGCTCATTACAGAGATCGCATACCCCAACAAGTGTTAGATTGTTGTCGGTATGGCGGAATGAATCTGCATCCATCCTTATTGCCACAATATCGAGGTACATTTTCAAGCCCTTGGGCGATAATTAATGGTGAGAAGAAAACAGGTATCACTTATCATTTTATGAACAATAAATTTGATGATGGCAATGTAATACTGCAAAAAAATATAGAAATCGAAGATAGCGACACAGGATATTCGTTATTCGAAAAATTAGTTAATTTAGGCGCCCACCATTTTATCCAGGCATTCGACAAGGTTGTTGTAGATAATAGCAAAGGGCTCCCACAACGAGGAGTATCATCATATTATTCAAGAAGGGTTCCATTTGACGGTTATATATCAACCGACTGGAGTGACGATGACGTTGAGCGCTTTATTAGGGCGATGACTTTTCCGGGAAAGCCGCCTGCAAAGTTATTGATGAGTAATGTTGAGTACAATGTTACGACAATAGAAGAATATCGAGCACTTGTAAGATAATGCCCAAATCATTATTGTATTTTTCAACCGGAGTTTTTTGCGATAATCGACTTGATGTTATTGCAAAGAGCTGCCAAGAGATCGGAATCAATCAATTGGAATTGAGCTCGGGTGTTAAGGCGCGTGATGATTATGTTGATATTATTTACGGTTTAATGGAGAAGAATAGGCTGTTAGTTCACAACTATTTCCCGCCACCTTCCACTCCTTTTGTCTTGAATCTAGCTGCTACGAACAAAGAGACTCTTGTATTAAGTCGAGACCACTGCAAAAAAGCTATTGATTTGTGTTCATTGGTCAATTCTCCTTTCTATAGCGTTCATTCAGGTTTTGCTATGGATTTGACACCAGAACTTCTAGGAAGACCTAAACAGCAGGCATCGTTAGAAAAAAAATACCTTATACCTCGAAAAGTAGCATATGAAATCTTTACAGAGAGTATTTCGCTTTTAAATGACTATGCGAAAAAACGAAATGTAGGATTGTTAGTAGAGAATAATGTGGTCACAAAAGAACATGTTGCCACCGGTCGTGGGGAGGTTTTCTTGATGGTAGAAGCCACTGAAGTGGCGCAATTAATGAAAGATGTTTCGAGCGAAAATTTGGGCATCCTTCTCGATGTTGGACATTTAAACGTGTCTTCGAAAGCGCTTGGTTATTCCCGAAAACAGTTTTTTTCAGATGTGAAAAAATATATAGGTGCTTATCATGTAAGTGATAACAATCGCCTGATGGACCAAAACTTACCGGTAACCACAGATTCTTGGTTCTGGCCTCATGTGGAAGAGCCGATTACCGTTCCCTTCATCCTAGAGGCATATAATTTGTCCTTAAGTGACATAGTAAATCAAAAATCATTGATCGAAAATAAGTTAAGCACCTCGTTCAGTGTAAGTTAGAGAACATGAGAATATCCAATCGTGATTAGTGGTAGCTATAAAGACAGAATCCCTTTGATGACAGTTGATTTGTCAGGAACGTTACATGATGGCTCGGTCGCAATTGCTAACGGAGAGCTGGGGGTGGCGTTAGTTTCAGATGGTTCTAATCAACGTTTTATTGGGTTGATTACTGATGGCGATGTGCGAAGAGCGATTTTGATGGGCGCAGATAGCAAAACTCCACTAGAAAAAATTGTTAACCGAAATGCAAAAACTGCCAAACAAGATACCTCTAGCGAGAGTATAGCTCAGCTATTGTCTCATGAAGTTAGGGCAATTCCAATATTGAATGACATAGGTATTGCTGTCGACATTATTGTTCTTGATAAGCGGATGCGGTTGCCAGTATCTGAGCCTTACTTGAATGAGAAAGAGCTTGGATATGTTACAGATTGCATTGTGAGCGGATGGATTTCTTCGAGCGGTAAATACGTTGAGAAATTTGAATCCCTAGTTGCCGAGGTCAGTAATGCGAAGTTTGGTATAGCAACCAGTAGTGGCACCGCTGCCTTGCATTTAGCTCTTCTGGCAGCTGGCGTAAGTCGTGGCGACGAAGTTATTGTTCCGGCGCTTACTTTTATTTCTACTGCTACCGCAGTTTTGCATGCAGGAGGGACTGTAGTTTTGGTTGATATTGATGAGGAAACCATGTGTATTGACCCAGACTTATTTTTTGCAGCAATTACTCCACGTACAAAGGCTGTAATCCCAGTTCATTTATATGGACATCCGGCACAAATGAACAGGCTATTAGAGATAGCTAAGCAGCATGAAATTTGCGTAATAGAAGATGCTGCAGAAGCGCAGGGGGCAACATTTGATGGCTCTCAGGTAGGCTCCCTAGGAGATATGGGAATATTTAGTTTTTATGGAAATAAGACCATAACAACAGGCGAAGGTGGCATGGTTGTTACGAATGATTTTCAGTTAGCAGAGAAAATTAGAGTGCTTCGCGATCATGGAATGGACCCTAATAGACGTTATTGGCATACCATGTTGGGCTTCAATTACCGAATGACAAATCTTCAAGCAGCTGTTGGTGTTGGACAGATGGAAAAATTTTCGGAAATTCTTCAAAGAAAAAGAATTGTTGCGGAGAGTTACAGCCGCTTGTTGTCGAAAGTACCCGGCGTTGTTTTGCCATGCGAGAAGGTGTGGGCGAATCACTCATACTGGTTATATACGATCTTGATTGATCTACCCAAAATAAAAAATGTTAGGAACTTGGTTATTTACGCTTTAGAAGAACAAAATATAGAGGCACGACCTGTATTCATACCGATCCATAAACAGCCGATTTTCAAGATAACTGGAGACTTCCCAGTAGCAGAACGAATGGCTAACAAAGGAATAAGTTTGCCCTCTTTTGCTACTCTTAAATATGCTGATATTGAAAAGATATGTGATGTCATAAAAAAAACGATATTTTCTCTGATGATTTAATCTCGACCAATGATGTTTCAGTCAATAATTTTTCTCGAGGTAATTAGAAAAATTTTCCCACAGTAAAGTATTTTCGGAATTTGGATGTTTAACAAACTCAGTGAAATATTGATCATATTTTTTTTGGTTAATTTTAGGTACAAAAAATTTTTTTCTTTTTGATGAAATATTAATGATTGGACAGCCCAATGTCTTAGAATAGCGCCTTATCTTTTGTCGGCACCGTAAATGATAGTTTCTCGAATCAAGAAGTAGAACAGGTTTTTTATAGATAACTGAGAAGCTCACAGCAGTCGAAAAGTGGGTCAAAACACATGTTGCCCCATAGACCATAGAGTTTATTTCATCAAAAATGACCTCACGATCAGGAAATTTTTCATTTGTAATAGTTGTTGTGCTTTTTGGGTGAGCTGCTATAACAATCTTTAGTCCCATTCTGCTTTCAAATTCAGAAAAAAATTGGTTTAATTCACGATAGTAGATATCTACTGCGCAATACCGCAGACTTTCTAGTTCCGATTCTCGTAATTCACCACTCTTTCTTCGGGATGTATTCTCCTTGTCTTCGTCAACAAGATAAAATGCGAAATGTATGGGCAAACATTGATCTACAAAAAGAACATAATCTTCCTTAGAATTAAAGTCGTATGGAGCCTCGTTTTCATTTCGACCAATCAGGGTCATGTCATAATCATAGTTATGAGCATTGATAATTTTTCCCTGATACGGTGTTACAATAAATTTCCTCGCTGCATGAATCTTTGTCCAAGCTTTACCCGAGACAATAATAAAAGATGGGAGAGTCTCGCTATCATTTGCAATTTGTACATTCTGCCCTATTCTTCTAAAGATCCGACGTAGAAATAATTTCCAGTCTGATACAAAATGAAAAAAAATAGAAGTAGCTCGATCGATTACCGTATGGACATCATTCGGCTCCATTGATAGAAAACTAATTCCATACGGTATACCTATTTTCCGAATATTATTGAATATTTGGTTATTCGCTCCATTTTCAGCAAAAGTTGATACAATGCAATCGGTAGACTGGAGGTTTGCAATTGCAAGGCCCAGACTAGCTACATCTTTAAAAACGCAATGGTTTAAATGTGGCAGGGAGACTAACGGGTGGGTAATTGAATCAGGATCTGACTCAAAAAAAATACCTACATCCCATATTTCGGGTTGAAAACCGCGCTTTGAGAGCAGTTCAATGCCGAATCGTCGATAATCTCTTAATTGCCATGACCAATTTACGAGAAAAATTATTTTTCTTTTCATGGGTGATCGATGGTTGATACAGTCTAATTAAATTCAAATAAGCCATAAATGAAGTTCCGATTTTCATTTGTCCAAACTTGTGATGGTATAGGAAAAAGCGTAACTAATACACATCTCTTATCGAAAATTTATCAACTAGTAGTTTGTTCACTCAGAATTCATTTGGATCTCGTAGGATACTGAGACTTGAAATGAGCAGAAACACTTAATGTAGCTTGTAGTAATGCACTAATAAATGGAACATAAAAAAATATTGATATTTGGAGCTAGTGGGTTCATTGGAACCAATTTGCTAAAGGTGCTTTTGAGACAGGGCCACTTTGTAACCTTGATTGCTAGAAGCAAAACTGGACTTGAGAAGCTCAAACCTTTTTCAGCGCGAACAGCATTGTGTGATCATACAGATCGGGAAAAGCTAGCCCCTTTTTTTAAAGAACAAGATGTTGTGATTAATCTTGTAGGAATTTTGAATGAGACCTCAACCGAAAGCTTTAAGACTGTGCACCAAGAATTACCTCTCCGATTATTGGATTTATGTCATAGCGAAGGGGTGAAGCAGTATATACATATGAGCGCTTTACCAGCGGATAGTGACCGTTCGCCAAGTCGATATCTAAGGAGTCGTGGTTATGGCGAAGATATGGTTCATGATCATTCGGAATCAGTGTTTGTAACTAGTATTCGGCCTTCTGTAGTTTTTGGCCCAGGCGAACACTTTTTTTCTACTTTAAACTCTTTGATCAGGTGGATGCCAATTTTTCCTCTACCGTGCCCAAGTACGCGATTTGCACCTGTTTTTGTAGGGGATGTTGTTGAGACAATCATTCGATTAGTTCAAGAACCCACTCGTTTTGGGGGCTATCGTTTTGATCTTTGTGGTCCTGAAATTTATACATTTCGTGAACTAATCGAATTTTTGGTAGAGTCAGGCAAGCACAATTGTAAAATCGTAAATCTACCCCATTGGGTTGCTAGACTGCAAGCACTAGTCTTAGGGCCAATTCCACCTCGGATTTTTACAATGGATAATTTTTTATCTCTGCAAGTAGACAATGTTTCTGACCACAATGGGTTGTTGGATCTTGGCATTATTCCACATTCAATTCAGGCAAGCCCCCCCGGCACTGGATAAATATCTGCACAGTTTATGTAGTTATGTAGTCATTTAATTTCCGGATTTTTTAATTCTCTGACTGGGGCTCTCGATCGAGTAAATTTTGAACCGCAGTCATAGGACTGGTTTCCTCAAACAGAATCTGGTAGATCTGCTCGGTTATTGGCAACTCAATACCAAGTGCGATACTTTTATCAAACAGTGCTTGGGTGCTGTTGATGCCTTCGGCTTCCTGATCTATTTCCTTAATAATTTCAGATAAACTTTTCCCTTCTCCTAGGCCGACTCCTAAGCGTCGGTTTCTAGATTGATTATCGGTGCATGTTAATACTATGTCGCCAATTCCAGCTAACCCCATAAAAGTTTCGATTTGCCCGCCTAATGCGGTACCAATCCGAACCATCTCCGCTAATCCTCTAGTAATAAGCGCGGAACGTGCATTTATGCCGAGTTGAAGACCGTCGCTAATACCAGCTGCTATTGCAACAACATTTTTGATTGCTCCTCCAAGTTGAACTCCAACGAGATCAGTGGTGGTGTAAATGCGAATAGGATGAATTCGAAACCATGACGCGAACTGATTAGCGACCTGTGTTTTTTCGGAAGCTATCGTCAGCGCTGAAGGGAGCTGAGCGACGATTTCGTGAGCAAAACTTGGGCCAGATAAGACACCGTAAAGAGGGGATGGCCCCATTATTTGTCTAAAAATTTCATCCAAGAATTTTCCGCTTGTTGCATCTATTCCTTTGGTGCCACAACAAAATTGTAAGGTCTCGTCTGGCAGGGAAACTTCATCTCTTAATGTGACTAAGGTAGAATCAAAAGCGTGGCTTGGTACAGCAATGACAAATTTGTGAGATCGATTGGCTACAAAATTTAAATCAGTTGTTGGAATGATGTTATCGGCTAAAGTAAGTCCTGGCAGATATCGAGAATTGCAATTTGTTTTTTTTATTGATGCGATATGTTCATCATCCCTACCCCAAAGAAATACAGTTTGATTTTTTTTAGCCAGATGCGTTGCAAGTGCGGTTCCCCATGAACCTGCACCAAGGATAGTCAATGCATCTGGACTTGAGACCATAAGGATTCACCAATTGATGTTCTATATATTTAATTAACGCTGCCAGTACCGATATGATTAGAAGCTTTCTTGTGTTCGTACATAGCATCAAAATTAACGGGTTGCAATAAAATTATTGGAAATCCACCCTGAGATATTAATTGCCCCACTTGTTCGCGCAAAAATGGAAATAAAGCATTAGGACAGGCAGACTCTAGCACTCTTTCGAGCTCTTCGTCTTTGATGCCTTTGATAGTGAAAGTACCTGCCTGTTGTACTTCAACAAGAAAGGCTGTTTCGTTTTCAATAGTCGCTTTTATGGTAGCTTTTAGAACAACTTCATAATTATTTTGGGATTCGTTGAGTAGTTGATTAGAGATGTTTAGTTCGACATCAACTTTAGGATGGTACTCTGAATCCAAAAAAATTTCTGGTGCACGAGGAGACTCAAAAGAGGCATCCTTGAGATAGATGCGGTCAAAGTTGAAGATTATCGCTTGCTCATCCACTACGCTTTAGAATCCTGATAGTTTTGTATTCATATTTTTTAGCGTTCAAGCGGGAGGTTTTCTTTTTCCCAGGAACCCAGTCCCCCAGTCAATGTACAGAGATTAGAAAATCCATTCTTTTTCAAAATGGCGGCAGCTTGATTACTTTTTTGCGGAACTCGACTTGAGAGGACGATAGGCAAGCCTTTTTTTCTATATTTTTCCAATCGCCCGAGTTCTTTTTGTAACTGATTGACAGGAAGGTTTATTGCTTTAGGGATATGGCCTTTTTTGAATTGTGCTGGTTCTCCAACATCTAATACGATCGCGCCTTCATGATTCATGAGTTGTGGAAGTTCTAATGCGCTAATAGGTTTGATTCCTGTACTTTTTCGACGAAGCGGCTCAAGTGATAATAGGGCTATGATTGCAATTAATGCGGCAAATAAATACCAATTTTGTACGAAAAATTCTAGGTCCATGCGAAGGCTTAATTGTGTTTGTTACGTAATTTAGATTAGTTTACGGCATTATTTGGGAGCCAGTCTTTTTACCGAGGAATTTCCTGACACTAATATCGTGCGCAGAACGCTTTCTCCATTATTTTTTTGCTATTGATAGAAGACTTATAATTCGTAAGTGACACGGGATGCTTCGAGGCTTCATCCAGGTAAGCCTCATTTTCGTTGAATCGATTTATCTCTTTATCGGCAATTGCTACCATTGGAACACAGTTTTTGAATATAGTGGAAAACCCTTTTGTAACATATATATTATACGATAATATTAGAAATTGCTTCAAATTTTATGAAACAGTCGTCTAAGTAGACTAAACACATTCGGAATGTGGTGCTTTCCACGCTTCTAGGCCAATAAACGTCTCAAGCCATTTTATGTTACCGTCAAGCTTAATCATGCTACGTGAATTTAATTGCCGTAAGGTTTAAATCTGTTTTTTACTAAGAATATTAAGTATGGGTGTGGCGCCATTTCATTATGACAAAAATTTCTTTTCTCGCAAATAGTCGTCAATATTTTTTGATGTTTTTGTTCGCATGTATTTTAGGAACGACTAGTCACCCCTCTTCGGCATCTGGTGTCGAAGAGCTCCCAATTGAGGATCTTCGATTATTTTCTGAGGTTTTTTCTAGGATTAAGTCTGAATATTTCGAAGATATTGGAGATGCTGAACTTCTTAAAGGCGCTATTAATGGCATGCTCGAGGGCTTGGATCCACATTCGGTTTACCTGGATCCGGCTACTTATCGTGAACTAAATATTGATACCCAAGGTGAGTTTGGAGGACTTGGAATAGAAATTTCTATTGACGATGATGCCATAAGAGTTGTCTCTCCTATTGATGGCACGCCCGCATACGAGGCTGGAATTCTAGCTGGAGATCTTATTATCAAAATAGACGATATTTTCGTAAACGGTATGTCTGTTGATGAGGCAGTGAGAATGATGCGGGGACAGCCCGGCACGGAGATTCGGTTACTGATTCTAAGAGAAAGTGAAACTGAACCCCTCGAGATAACACTAAAGAGAGCAATTATTCGCCTAGATAGTGTGTCGAGCAGATTGCTATATCCAAAGTTTGGTTATATGAGGGTTTCTCAGTTTCAACCTGGAACATCCAAGGAGATTCAATCGCGATTAGATTTGTTAAACCAAGATTCTCAAAATGAATTAGAGGGTCTAATCCTTGATCTTCGTGACAATCCAGGGGGGATTTTAGGTAGCGCTGTTGCTGTAACCGACCTGTTTCTTAGTAAAGGCCCTATTGTTACTACTCGCGGTCGTAGCGATAGCGAGGGATCTGAAATCATATTTAAGGCCACACCAACCGACATATTGGATGGAAAACCAATGGTAGTGATCGTAAATGGGGGCTCAGCATCTGCTTCTGAAATCGTTTCCGGCGCCCTACAGGATCACAAGAGAGCAGTGATTATGGGCGAAAGGACCTTCGGAAAGGGTTCAGTTCAGACAATTTTGCCAATGGAAAATGGTGGTGCTTTAAAATTAACAACTGCTCTATATTACACACCGAATAATCGGTCGATCCAGGCCAGCGGTATCGTACCTGATGTTGTCACGACTGCACTGGCTTTTGCTTCAAACGACATGAATAATCTGGAGTTTAGAGAACGTGATTTGCCAGGATATATACAAAATGAAGCTAATGATAAAGTATTGGATAATGACGATAGTGGCATCGGCGCACCAAATTCCACTCAAATTGATATTCAAATTCAGCAAGCCGTGAATTTGCTTAAGAGTATGGTTATTGCTCAAGGATTCAGCAATCTAAACAATCGGTGAGTCAACTATCACTATAAATTTAGGGCTGAAGGATAAAGGAGATGCTTTATTATATTTGACAGAGCCATGAACTTACTTGAGCCTCGTTAAGGTCATTAAATAACCATTTAGCACCCGGAGTAATTTTTGTGTTTGGTAGAATCGACTCGGAATTTTTTTCCGGGGTAGCCCATCTCAATTGGTGTTGTGTACCCGGGGAACAGTTTTTTTCTGAAAATACTTCGCAGAACTCAAAACCGACCTGCGCCACCCTGTACACAGATTGTTTTAGTGATAGATTGTGACACCCAGGTTTGGACGCTCCCACTACTAGCAAAAGTTCCCTTTCTTGATTTTTTTCATTAATGCTGTAAAAGCGGATTCCAGATTCTTTCGGTGATATAAAAAGTGGTCCTTTCTGACCACAACCGGTTAGCAAAAGAAAAAATGATAAAATAATGGGCACAATTGATGCTTTTTTTTGACTGAAGCAAGCTCGGAGCCTCAAATTTTTTATACGCCGAAAACTATATAATGAATTCACAACCTATTTACGCTCTTTGAGCCTGTCACGCCCCTGTTTAATTTGTTGAATAACTTGCATAGGTGCAGTTCCGCCGATATGATTTCTTGATTTTACTGAGCCATCAACGGTTAGGATGTCAAAAACATCTATCTTGATGTCACTACAAAGCTCTTGTAGAGATTTTAAGGATAGGTCGGATAATTGGAGGTTATTTTTTTCAGCAATAGTGACTGCGCGACCTACTAGAGCGTGTGCATCACGGAAGGTCTGCCCTTTCAAAACAAGATAATCTGCTAAATCTGTTGCTGTAGTATGCCCCCTGGTAGCAGCCTCCTTCATTTTGGCATAATGGAATACTATGTGTGGAACTATATTTTTTAGTATTTTCAAGCAGGAAAGTACAGTGTCAATGCTGTCAAATAGAGGTTCTTTATCCTCTTGGTTATCACGGTTATAAGTTAAAGCTTGCCCCTTCATCAAAACTAAAATTGCATTTAGATTTCCTATGACTCTTGCGGTCTTGCCTCTTACTAGCTCAACGACATCGGGATTTTTCTTTTGTGGCATAATGCTCGAGCCGGTGCAAAATGCATCATCAATATCAATGAAGCCAAATGGCTGGGATGCCCATAGCGAAAGGTCTTCGCAAATGCGTGACAAATGTATTGAAAGTATCGCTGAGGTAGATTGAAATTCCATTATAAAATCTCGATCCGACACTGCGTCTAGGGAGTTTCGACTCACTTCGGAAAAACCCAGCTCTTTTGCAGTCATATGTCGATCAATAGGAAATCCAGTACCAGCCAAAGCCCCTGATCCCAATGGTGAAACGTTAACTCGTTTTAGGCAATCATCGTATCGGAGCCAATCTCGATCTAGCATTTCGGTCCACGCCATCAAGTGATGTCCGAGTGTCACAGGCTGGGCATTTTGCAAGTGAGTCAAGCCGGGTATTATCGTCCCATTTTCTCGTTCTGCGACATCCATAAGCTCAGTTTGAAGAGCAATAATTTTTTCACCAATTTCACTTATAGCTTTGCGCATATAAAGGCGTAAATCAGTTGCAATTTGATCGTTTCTTGAACGAGCTGTATGAAGTTTTTTTCCACTATCACCGATGAGGTCAATTAGTCGTGCTTCGACATTCATGTGCACGTCTTCATGATCGTTTGACCAAGGAAATTGATTGTTCTTAACTTCATTCAATATTTTTTTAAGACCACTAATGATTGAGTCGCATTCTTTTTTTGTTATTATTTCGCAATGAAGTAACATTTTGGCATGAGCACAAGAGCCTAAAATATCTTGTTCAACTAATCGGCGATCGAATGACTGAGATGCAGTAAAGGTCTCCACTTCATCGTCTACAGTTTCACTAAATCGTCCACCCCAAAGCTTATCGATCACCATTTGTTAGTTAGAGCCTGTTTGGATATTTTTGAATTCATTTGATTTAATATTATCTTCTAAAGAAATGAAAATTAGCGCAGAACAGATAAATATAGAGATAGCGCTCGAATTTGTTCCAGCGATAATCTAAATGCAATTGGACTCATAATCTCACTCCATCGTTCTTCAGATTTGAATGCAATGAGCTGCCTTTCTGTATATTCGGGATGTTGGCCTCCAACACGCGGAAATTTTGTTGGTATACCGGCACCAGTAGGGCCATGGCAGCCCATACATGAAGGTACTTCCATAAGTTTAAAGCCGCTTCGATATAGTTCTTCACCTAGCTTAACCATATCAATCTGTTCATTTTTTACCGTTAGTATTTTAATTTCTTGAGAAGAGTACCACGCATCCAAATCTGCCATGTCCTCATCTGTGAGAGTTTGGGCTAGGCCTACCATGACAGCATTTTTTCGAATTCCAGATTTGAAATTCACCAGTTGCTGAGCGATATAGCCCGGGACTTGCCCGGCTAGTGATGGGAAATCGCTGTTGTCGCTATTTCCATCTACTCCATGGCAAGCACTACACACAAGAGACTTCTTTTCGCCGGTAGTCGGATCTCCCGCTGTTAAACCAGCAGCCGGAATCATATACAAGCAAGATGCTATGATAATTAGTATTAGGCGGTTCATTAGAAAATATCCTTGATGCAAAACAAATCTTATTTTGGTCTTTTGATTCTAAAGATTAGCTGGTATAACGTTGACTAGCTCTACTGAGTCATTAAATTAGGCATACTAAATTTCTTCTGCACATTAAGCTAAAAGCTAACCTAAACACACGGTAATTATAACTCGTGATTCAAATTGTTACTGAATTTAAAGACCTTGGCCTAGCTCACTTTGTGTCTAGTGCCCATCTGCCCCAACAATGGCCCGAAGATGCAGGGGTAGAGGTGGCTTTTGCTGGTCGCTCCAATGTGGGCAAATCTAGCGCTATAAATGCAATAACTGGCCAATCTCGTTTGGCTCGCACCAGTAAAACACCCGGAAGAACCCAACAAATCGTCTTTTTTGGTATCGACGAGCTTAGAAGGATAGTCGATTTGCCGGGTTACGGTTATGCAAAAGTTCCCAAAGAGTTGCAAAAGCACTGGGGGAAAATGATACGTCTTTATCTGGAAAGTCGAAAATCTCTAAAGGCTTTAATTTTACCTGTCGATATACGTCGTGGGTTAACTAATCGTGACTGGCAGTTACTTGATTGGTGTAACGAGAGGGAACTAAGCGTCCATATATTGCTTACGAAAAGCGATAAATTAAGTCGTAGTTCTGGAAAAAAGGCACTATTCGATATCGATAACGAAATTAAATATAATTTAGTTACTATTCAGTTATTTTCCGTCACGCGAAAAGTTGGCATTGTTGACGCCCGAAATAGATTACTAGAATGGTTAGCTGAACCATCTTCAACTGTGAGCATCCGCCCAATTTTGACCAACTCCAACATCGACTCTAAGGGGAACCAGTAATTTGATGACCCCACACATTAATGCAGGGATGTTCTTTTGAACTTCATCGATTTCTTCTAGTGGTACTTCAAAAACTAGCTCATCATGTACTTGCAAGATCATGCGCGCTCCGAGTCTTTCATTACAAATCCAGTTATCAATAGCGAGCATCGACAATTTAATAATGTCAGCTGCAGTTCCTTGCATCGGAGCATTGATGGCAGCACGTTCGGCTGCTTGTCGACGGCTATGATTGCTGGCATTAATTTCATTTAGATATAATCTTCTGCCTAATAGGGTTTCGACATAGCGTTGTTCCCTAGCTAGTTCCCGTGTCTCTTCCATATATATCATAACTTCAGGATATCTCTCAAAGTAAAGATCGATATATTGTTGAGCTTCGTTTCGAGCAATTCCTAGTTGTTTCGCAAGCCCAAACGCAGACATTCCATATATCAGACCAAAATTAATGGATTTTGCACTACGCCGTTGATCTCGGCTCACTTCATCAAGGCGACAGCCAAACACTTCTGCGGCGGTTGCTGAATGAATATCCTCTTCCGCATTAAAAGCATTAATTAAGCCTCCATCACCTGACAAATGGGCCATAATTCTTAACTCTATCTGTGAATAATCGGCAGAAATAAATATTTTTCCTTCTTCCGGTTCAAAGGCTTCCCTAATGCGCCGGCCTTCGAGCGTCCTGATGGGTATGTTTTGTAGATTAGGATCACTACTAGAGAGTCGGCCAGTACCAACTGCTGCTTGGTGATAAGAAGTATGGACCCGCCCAGTCTTGGTGTCTACCAATTCGGGTAGTTTGTCGGTATAGGTAGATCTAAGTTTGCTAAAACTCCTGTACTCTAGGATCAAGCGTGGTAGTTCATGTTCTTCTGCTAATTCCTGAAGAACACCTTCAGCTGTTGATGGTTGCCCTTTAGGAGTCTTGCTGATTATTGGCAGATTAAGTTTGTCGAATAGTATGGCTTGAATTTGTTTTGGTGATGCCATGTTAAAGCGTGATTCGGCAATTTCATAAGCTCTTTCCTCAATAGCTAGAATTCGTTCCTTTAATTCCGCACTTTGCATTCCAAGCATTTGTATATTCACCCGTACACCGGTTCGTTCTATGTTTGATAACACCGGTACTAATGGCATCTCAATAGTGGTAAAAAGCCCTAAAAGCTCAGGCTCAACTTGTAATCTAGGCATTAAGTGCTCATGTAGGCGCAAGGTAATTTCAGCATCTTCGGCGGCATAGCTCCCCGCGCTTTCTAGCTGAACTTGATTGAAGGTTACTTGTGATTTTCCTTTTCCAGCTACATCTTCAAACTTGATGGTTGTATGGTTTAAATGTGTTAGGGCAAGGGTGTCCATATCATGACGTGATGCTGTGCTATTCAATATATAGGATTCAAGCATTGTGTCGAATCGAATTCCACGTAAATTGATCCCATAATTCAGCAAGACGCTACGATCGTATTTAAGGTTTTGACCAATTTTAATGACATGATCATTTTCCAAAAGTGGACGTAGTCTTTCAAGAACAAGATCAAGCTTAAGTTGTTTAGGGGCACCTATGTAATCGTGAGCGAGAGGAACATAGGCGGCTCGTCCTATTTGATCAGAAAAAGATATGCCCACAAGCTCAGCTTGCATTATGTTTAGTGAAGTTGTTTCGCAGTCGATGGCAAAATATGGTGCAGTCTCTAGCCGCTTGATCCAGGTCTCAAGCATTTCGTAATTCAAAATTACATCATATTCTGGGGTTTTTTCACCATGTTCTTTGTTAGATTTTTTTTCTTTACTTAGCTCTGCTAGCCAGGTTTTAAATTCAAGACGAAAATATAATTTGCGAAGTTCTTCTAAGTTTGGTTGATTTGGCTTAAGATCTTTTGGGGCTAGGTTTAGCGGCACATCACACTTAATTGTAACCAATTCGCGCACTAGGGCTAGTTGATCTAAAGAATCTTTAATATTGGATGCGATCTTGCCAGGGATGTCGTCAAGATGCCTGATAATATGTTCTATAGAATTGTACTCTTGTAATAACTTGCAGGCGGTTTTCGGCCCGACTTTGGGGATACCTGGGACGTTATCCGAGGTGTCTCCTACTAACGAAAGATAATCAACGATCTGGTTAGGCGACACCCCAAATTTTTTTGTCACTTCATCGTGGTCGTAAGTTATGTCTTTCATGGTGTCAATCATGGTTATATGTTTCGTTACTAACTGAGTTAAGTCTTTATCACCACTTATAATAAAAACTTTCATACTAGAAGTAGCTGCTTTGGTTGCTAGTGTTCCAATGACATCATCTGCTTCCACACCATTAACGCTCATAACGAATAGCCCTAAAGCATTAATTAAGTTATTTATCTGGGGAATTTGATTTCGCAATTCTTCTGGCATTGGTGGGCGATTGGCTTTATATTGAGAATAAAGTGAGTCCCGAAAAGTCGGCCCTGGAGCGTCAAATACAACGCAACAATAGTCAGGGTTGAAGTCGATAATTAAACGACGCAACATATTTACGATCCCATAAGTCGCACCTGTTGGTTCTCCATGTGAATTCATTAGTTTAGGCATGGCATGGAATGCTCTGTACAAGTATGAAGAACCGTCTACCAACAATATTGTTTCTGACATGCTTTCCGCTTCTCTTTGAGATAAGTTGGCGCTAATGTTCTCAAATCTAGTTGAGATCTTATATTTTCAACACCTTAACACTGAGTATACGGTCCGTGTTGGACGTTGTAATGGCAATTCTCATATTGAAGATCGCGAGATGATTAAGAAACCTTTACAATCTATGTTTTATCGATCGACATAATTGTATTATTGAAGTAAAAATTGCTCTGATTTGAGGCATTTAGATGGTGCTAGGTTTGGTGGAGCACCTGACAAAGGGACCGTGAGATTTTAAATACTAATTATTCTATGGAGTTCTTAAAAACTACGTAGGGGCAAGGATTTTTGGACTACTTTCGTTATTTAAACAATGCTTATGTTGTTGAGGATGTACCACTAGCAAAGATCGCCGAGCTAGTAGGCACTCCCTGTTATGTTTATTCTCGTGCCACAATCGAGAGGAATTGGCATGTTTTCGATTCAGCTTTTGGTCAATATCCACATCATATTTGTTATGCTGTAAAAGCAAATTCGAATTTAGCAGTTCTGGATCTTCTCGTGCGTTTAGGTTCTCACTTCGATATCGTATCGGTAGGTGAGCTAGAGCGTGTAATTAGGGCTGGTGGGAGTGCATCAAACGTAATATTTTCGGGAGTTGGGAAAGGTGAATCTGAGATTAAACGTGCTATTGAATTAGGTATCGGTTGCATTAACCTGGAATCTGAATCAGAGTTGGAACGAGTGGCAAAAATAGCCGTTGAACTGGGTAAGAAAGTGCCAATAGGAATCAGAATAAATCCCGAAGTTGATGCTAAGACACATCCATATATTACGACAGGTCTTCGTGACAATAAGTTTGGAGTCGAAATAAATAAAGCAGCTGAAATGTTTCGTCGTGCGGCTGATATTGAAAGTATCATAATAAAAGGCATTGCCTGCCACATAGGCTCTCAGATGTTAGAGATACAGCCTTTTTTGGATGCAATTAAAAAAGTGGTAGATTTTTTGGAAGACTTGTTGACAGATGGTGTTCAGATAGATCACTTGGACATTGGGGGTGGGTTTGGTATTCGGTATAAAAACGAAAATCCACCCTTACCGGCTGATTATGTAAATGCTGTTGTTGATGTGATGGAGAGCCGTAGACACCGTTTACCTGTTATGATCGAGCCTGGCCGTTCAATCGTTGGGAACGCTGGGGTTCTGATAACAAAAGTTGAATATTTGAAACATAACGACCAGCGTGACTTCGCGGTTGTTGATGCGGGGATGAATGATTTAATGCGCCCTGCCCTCTATGGGAGTTACCATGAAATTTTGCCAGCGAGGCTTGGCTCTGAGTCTGCTGACTACAACTATTCTGTTGTCGGCCCAATTTGTGAAAGCGCAGATTTTTTGGGCCACGAAAGGAATTTGGCATTAGCCGAAACGGATTTGCTAGTGATTCAATCTGCTGGTGCCTATGGATTTGTAATGAGCTCTAACTATAATTCCAAACCTAGACCGCCTGAAGTCATAGTTGACCAAGATCAATTTTATGTTGTTCGAAGAAGAGAGACACTGAATCAACTAATGGAGGGCGAGTGTTTATTTCCGAGATGAACTGATCTTTTTGAGTTCCGTACCTCCCACTCCAATTGTGAAGATGCTAAATCTATCGATTCCCGCTAGCCGTCTTTTTGTTTTCATCACGATTTCGATGGGCGTTATAGCCAGTATTTTGCTTTCGATCTGGAGCATCACTATCGACGATGTGATTAACAACGATGGTATCGTCTACATTAGGGCAGCCGAGTTGTGGTCTCGTGGGGACTGGCAAGCTGCTCTAGGAGTCTACAAATGGCCTTTTTATCCCTGGTTGATTATGGTTTTTAGTGATGCGTTGGGAATATCATTTAAAACAGCAGGGCATGTGTTAAATACAACTTTCTTTTCTCTCGTGGTAGTATTTTTTGTGCAGACCGTTCGTGCTTTTGGTGGTCGATCAAGAATGGCCATAATCATAGCCATGTTAATCGCATTGCTTCACCCTGCGTTTAATGAATATCGGGCTTTTTTAATTAGAGACCCAGGATATCTGGCAGCCTATTTGCTTGGAATATATAGCCTAGTATGTTATCGATGGTCACTACGAGTACGATATTCTGTTTTCGCTATATTGAGTTTTCTTGTCGCTAGTTTATTCCGTGTTGAGGGGCTAGTTTTTCTATTTGCAATTCCTATCCTTTTGTTGGTGAGTTATTCAGGGTCAACAAAATGGCCATGGTTGCGCTATATGTTTAGTTTGTCATTAATCCTAGTGTTGGGTTGTGTGTTAGGAGGTTGGTTCATTGTGACAGAGGATGGCCCTGTCGGGCTTTTATTGTTGCAAGATCCATTGGCTGTTCTCGTGGAGGGGTGGAGTCAAATTCGGATGGGAATCGATGAAAAGCTTTTAATTTTTGAGGAACAATTTCTAGGCCCCTATTCTACTGGTTATGCATATTTGTTGTTTGTCTTAACCGCATTAAATGTGATTTTATCTTCTATAGTTTTTGAGTTAGAAATTCCATATGTAGTGTTAGTAGGATATGGGCTGTATTCACATTCCCTGGCCAAAGATCAAAGGTTGAAGAGATTATGGGCAAGTTTTATTGTAATTAATCTTGGAATATTGACGGTATTTGTTTTAATTATGCTATTCCTTGCACCGCGTTACCCGTTAGCGATGACAATTACCATCCTAATTGCAGCACCATTAATTCTAGAGAAGTTAATTTCAAATATCAGAAATCAGCAGATAAAAAAAATTGGAAAGTTTTTTTTGATAGTTCTCGCGATATGGGCGTTAGGTGAAAGTTATAGTGGACTATCAAACTTTACTAGAGCTGAACATCTACGTGATGCTGGATATTGGTTATATGATAAAACAGAAAAAACATCAGGCCCGATTTTGACTAATAATCGAAAAATTGCGTTTTATGCCAGTCAAAAGGGTGTCAGAGATGTGCTTACAATTAATAACGGTATACCAGTTTCTGAAATTCCTAACCTAGTCAAAGAGCTTGGTTGCGATTTTGCTGGAATACGTGTTAAGCGAGATGACATTTTCTTAGAATCAGAATTAAGGAAAGCAATTAAAAGTAAACCAGTGAGTGTCATCGAAAACGAACATGGTGACAGAGTTTTGTTGTATGATTTAAGGGGTTAGACGCAATGAGCTATCAGCCAACAGCTGGGATTTCCCTTTTTTTTTGTTGAGGGGAGTCGCGAAAGTTTGAAACCAGTGATTCATTTTTATAGCTACTGGTTTCAGATTGTTTGTGCAGGCTGTTATGCACCTGATCCTGCCTTTTAGGCTCAGTAGTTTTTTTTGTAAATCTTTGGTTCTCCTCTTTTTTAACCTTATTTTTTTGGTTCTTTTTATTCTGATTAAAACTGTTTTGTTGCTTTCCTACTTTCTTCTTTGAATGACGTGAAGAGGCATCAGGCGCTTGAGTTTGATGCAATAGACTTTCAGAAATATCCATTTTTTTTAGCCTGTGGCCGATAAATGATTCAATATCCATTAAGGATAGGGCATGTTCTTCGCAAGCAAAGCTTATAGCGTAACCGCTTTCTCCCGCACGTGCCGTGCGCCCAATCCGATGAACATAGTCTTCTGGGTCTTGTGGTAAGTCATAATTAAACACATGACTAACCCGGGGTATGTGAAGGCCGCGAGCGGCAACATCTGTTGCTACTAATGTCTGCTTTTTTTCATTTTTGAAATCAGAAAGTAATTTTTCCCTCTTTTTCTGTGGCACGTCTCCTGACAGCACGCCTGTCGTGTAATTGTGTGCATTTAGCCATTTTCCTAATTGTTCGCAGGTGTTTCGAGTGTTGGCAAATATCAATACACGGTTACCGCCCATTTGGTTCATCACACCTAGTAAAAGAGGAAATTTTTCGTTGTTTGCAGGGTAATAAACCTGTTCAATCAATCCATCAGCTACAGGGGTTGTTGATTCTATAGTGACAGTTTTTGGGTCATTCATATGTTCGTAGGCTAATTCTTTTATACGGTAGGATAGTGTTGCGGAGAAAAGCATATTTAAGCGCTTGCTTGGCGCTGGCATCCTACGAAGGATGTATCGTATATCTCTGATAAAACCGAGGTCAAACATCCGATCTGCTTCATCCAAGACAATTACTTCAACGTTTTTTAAATGGAAAACGCCTTGTTTGAAATAATCAATCAGTCGGCCAGGCGTTCCTATAAGTATGTCGACACCCTCAGAAAGTCTCGATCTCTGATTTTGGTAAGCAGTTCCTCCATAAACTAACCCTAAGCGCAAATTAGTGTATAAACCTAAGGTTTTTGCATCTTCGTGTATTTGTATCGCTAATTCTCTGGTCGGAGCTAGCACTACAGCTCGAACTGATTTTTCTGATTCAGTGTTTATGGCTTCCCGAATTAGTAGTCGCTGATAAAGTGCTAGCAAGAAAGTAGCAGTTTTTCCAGTTCCAGTATGGGCTTGCCCAGCAATATCGGTGCCTTCTAAAACAAGAGGCAACGCCTGTGCCTGAATTTCAGTACAGTAGCGAAATCCAGTAGCAACAATGCCTTTTAACAACTCTGGTCGCAAGTTAAATTGATCAAACCTTTTGTTGGTTAAGTGAGTTAAATTCTCTTTTTTAGATTTAGTAATGGAAGGCTGGTTCATAATAATCGTTTACTGATGAACATTTAATTCTAATGTCCTATTTTTCTGTCTGGGCAAAACTTTTCAGCGATAGAATAAGCGCGAATTCTTAGGTTCAGTTGCTACAAATTTTTTACTTTTGAAAAAAATATCCCTGTTAAGTAGAATAGAGGCTGGGTAAAAGTTTTACCATCTTGAAGTTAGGCCTGTTTCGCGAGCGCCGAGAAATGATGGTTTGGTGTTTAGTTCAAATGAACCATTGTGACATAATAGCATAACTCGGCCAAAGCCGCTTCTTCATACATTTAGATTAAAAAATTAAGGTGACATTACATGTCCGACTCCGACAATATTTTTCATATTAGTGATGAATCATTTGAAACAGAAGTATTACAATCCGAAAAGCCAGTCCTGATTGATTATTGGGCTGAATGGTGTGGACCATGCAAGATGATAGCGCCAATCCTCGATGAAATAGCTTTGGAGTATTCTGATCGATTAAAAGTGGTAAAGTTAAATATAGATGATAACCCTCAAACACCTCCTAAATATGGTATTCGTGGAATTCCAACGCTTATGGTATTTAAGGGTGGACAGGTCGAGGCTACCAAAGTCGGGGCGGTGTCTAAGACCCAACTAACAGCATTTCTTGATGATAATCTTTAGGTTAGGGGCATTGTTTCTATTAAATAACAAATTACTGGACTTTGGGGGGTAGCTGGTGGTAACCTCTCGCGACAGCCTATAGAAATAACAGGCTCAATATCTGAACCCACCCGAATTTTCCCTTGGTCAGAGTTCTTCTCGTTGTCGGCGCGCTGACGCAATTTCGGTTGATGGGCAATTTACTATTCCAAAATTGATGGCTATTACTTATGTCCCTTAGTCTTACTGAGCTTAAAGAAAAAACACCGACACAACTCGCCGCATTTGCGCGAGAATTAAATTTGCAAAATGTCACTCGAATGAGAAGACAAGATCAGATCTTTTCGATCTTGAAAACTCAGGCCAAGAGAGGTGAGAAGATAAAAGGCGAGGGTGTTATTGAGATATTGCAGGACGGTTATGGATTCTTGAGATCGGCTAGCAGTTCATATCTAGCTGGACCTGATGACATCTATGTTTCGCCAAGCCAGTTGCGTCGTTTTGGTCTACGAACTGGAGATACTGTAAGCGGATTAATACGACCACCAAAAGATTCAGAACGTTACTTTGCTCTTTTAAAGGTAGAAACGATTAACTTTCAATCACCCGATGAAGCTAAAAGTAAAATTCTATTTGAGAATCTAACCCCTCTTCACCCTAATGAACGTATCAGGCTAGAGCAAGAAAACGGATCAACCGAAGATCTAACTGGAAGAGTTATCGATCTTATAGCACCTATAGGAAAAGGTCAGAGAGGGCTGTTAGTATCAGCGCCGAAGACTGGTAAGACGGTTATGTTGCAGCAAATAGCTCAATCGGTCACAGCATCTCAACCAGACTGTGTTCTCATGGTTTTGCTGATAGACGAGCGACCAGAAGAAGTTACAGATATGAAAAGAACAGTAAATGGTGAAGTAATTTCGTCTACATTTGATGAGCCAGCATCTCGGCATGTTCAGGTAGCGGAGATGGTGATAGAGAAAGCTAAACGTTTAGTAGAACATAAACGAGATGTTGTAATTCTTCTAGATTCAATAACTCGTTTAGCTAGAGCATATAATACAGTTCAGCCAGCATCGGGTAAGGTACTGACTGGTGGTGTAGATGCTAATGCACTTCAAAAACCTAAACGGTTTTTTGGTGCGGCCAGAAATATAGAAGAAGGGGGCAGCCTAACTATCATTGCTACCGCATTGATTGATACCGGCTCGAAAATGGATGACATCATATACGAAGAATTCAAGGGAACTGGTAATTCAGAGATTCATCTAGACCGTCGTATATCGGAAAAAAGAGTTTATCCGGCGATCACGATTGGACGTTCTAGCACTCGCAGAGAAGAGCTTCTAACCGAGCCCAGTGAACTCCAGAAAATCTGGTTGTTGCGAAAACTCCTACATCCAATGGAGGACGTTGAGGCTATAGAGTTTTTGCTCGATAAGTTAAAAGCGACTAAGAACAATGCTGAATTTTTTAAGTCTATGAATCGATAAGAATGTAGTTATTGCACTATTCTTTATTCTTGTCATATTATTGACGGTTACTGATTCAAAATTTTTTAAATTAGTTAGGTGGTAAATTATATGAAAACTGATATTCATCCAAAATACGAGACAATAAAAGTTACTTGTCATTGTGGAAATAGTTTTGAGACACGCTCAACTCTGGATACGGATCTTAGTATCGAGATATGTTCTGAGTGCCATCCTTTTTACACGGGTCAGCAAAAAATAGTTGATACTGCAGGGCGGGTTGGTAAGTTTCAAAAAAAGTACGGAAGACAGAGTTGAAATTTGATATGAGCCTTGTTTATGACTTAGGAGTCTTTTGAATCAGTATAGAATATCAACGAGCTAAATTATTTAGCAGGCCAAGGAGAAATCCGGCTTCTTTTTTCAAAAAAAACACCGCCAAGTCAATTAATTTTAGTTTCTCAGGAGTATTCTTAACGGTCGGTTTTGACTAAGATTGACCAACAAGAAAGTGCGTTCGATCATGACTTTTTAAGGGTTAGAGTAGCTAATGACGATCCTTTTGCAGAGAGCTTTAATTAAATTGTGATTACTATGAATAAAAGAAATTTTATTATTCTTTTTCTCATTTTCTTATCAATTACTGCTAGTCTTGCATACTACTTGGGTGTTCGTCTTTCTTACAATTCGGGTGATGTTGATTTTTATGCTAACGTTGGAGGTGATTTTACGTTAAGGTCTGAATTCCGATCCGTTTCACTATCAGATTTCCAAGGAAAGGTAGTACTTTTGTTTTTTGGATTTACCTCCTGCCCAGATTATTGTCCAACCGAATTGGCGAGAATTGCATCGGCTATTAGAACACTTTCTGAAAATGAAAGAAACCAAACTCAAGTACTCTTTGTTACCATTGATCCCGAAAGAGATACAATCGAAAAAGTTAGCCAGTATACAAAATTTTTTCACCCAAATATTTTGGGACTAGTTGGAACTCCCGAGCAAGTGCGAGATGTGGCCCATAAATTTTTTGTGTTTTATGAAATTGTCAAAGATCCCGATTCCGATATAGCATATACGATTGATCATACTTTAACTACCTTCCTTATAGCTCGGGATGGGCGAGTGAAAAAGCTAATTGATAAACATTGGACGAGCACACAGTTAGCTGATGCTGTTCGCGTTGCGTTACGAGATTAGTCCAGGGATTGCTGATCATGAATATTTGGCAATATGCAGATTTGCTTGAAAAAAAATTATTGGCCAACAATCTATTTTTTGGACATGGGGTAGATAATTCTTTTGATGAAGCAGTTTGGCTGATAATGTCTGGGGCTAATATCAAAGAGGAAGCTTTAAATCAGAAACTAAATTTAAGTGAAAAACAGATGTTAGCTATTGATGTTCTTGCTAATAAACGAATCAAAACACGCAGACCGCTATCGTATTTGTTGAATAAAGCATGGTTTGCAGGCCATGAGTTTTATATTGATGAGCGCGCCATTATTCCTAGATCATACATTGGAGAGTGGATACCGGAACGATTCAAGCCTTGGTTAGTGAATGAAAAAGTTGATATGATTCTTGATCTATGCACTGGTTCGGGTTGTATTGGCGTTGCTTTAGCAATGGCATTTCCAGAGTCCAAAGTTGATGCAACTGATATTTCATCGGATGCGTTGGATGTAGCGAAGATAAATGCTAAAAAGTTTTTGATGTCTCACAAAATGCGTTTTTTTCAGGGAGATTTATTTAACGCGCTACCAACAGTTATAGCGTACGACCTGATTGCTTGTAATCCTCCTTATGTGAACGATGTGATAATGAATTCTCTCCCAACCGAGTATGAATTTGAACCTCAACTAGCCCTAGCTGGGGGCAAGGATGGCCTATTTTTCATAAGGAAAATTCTTAGAAAGGCTCGTCACTATCTTAACAGTAAAGGAGTTATTTTTATCGAAGTAGGCAGTGCAGCAGAATCTGTGGAGCAAGCTTGGCCCACAGTGCCTTTTACATGGTTAACATCATTTAGTGGTGACTCACCTATATTACTTATTACAGCAGAGCAGCTGGATACTTACAAAAAACATTTTGATTATTTGGAAGCATAATCAAAGAGCTAATTTATATTTCAATCATCTCAAAATCATCCTTACCAACGCCACAGTCGGGACAGGTCCAACTGTCGGGCACATCTTCCCAACGGGTGCCAGGTGAAATTCCATCTTCTGGCCAACCTTCTGCTTCATCGTAAATTAGTCCACAAACAACACACATCCAACTCTTAAATTTTTGATGTTCGTCCATTTATAATAGCCATAATCTCGATCGTACGAATATAATTCGCACTAAAGTCCCGTAAACGTCGAATTGTTTAATGTTCAAATCTCAGACAAGCGAAAACTATTCGGGCAAAGTAAACCTTTGCTCAAATTTTCACTTAGCCGCAATAAACCAAAGCGTCGACAATTAGTCAGACGCAATTAAACGAAAGAGGAACCAGCAATCTAGACTCTAGAAAGCTAGTAGAGGTCAGTCGGTTGGCACGACGTCTTCTGCCGCCGGGCCTTTATCCCTTGTCACTAACCCGAATTCAACTTGCTGACCTTCTGTAAGCGTTTTGAACCCCTCGCCTCTGATTTCACGGTAATGGACGAATACATCGTCCCCATTTTCCTGAGCAATAAAGCCGTAGCCTTTTCGCTCATTGAACCACTTTACAGTTCCTGTATGCCGTTCCGACATGACACCTCCAAATGTTCACTTAAACCTGATGTAAATGTGTTGTCTCGTTGCGCGACAACAACTGGTGACATTCTAACGTTGTTAATACCCAAATTGAAACAGCATTATCTAGGGGTTTTGTTGTTTTCACACAACACTTTGAATGTTGTTTCGCCACTGGCATTAAACCATTCTTCGATTAATCGAAAAGCAATTGAAAAAGATGTTGGGGGTATAAATTTGCCATTCCTTAGTCGTTTAGCAAGTTGTTCCCGACTTAACCATTGTGCATGTTCGAGTTCTTTATCGTGAAGTTTAATTTCAGTTGATCCCTTTGCTACTGCTTTATACCCCAGCATCAAGGAATTTGAGAAGGGCCAAGGTTGAGAGGAGTGGTAAGATACTTCAGCTACTTCCACACCCGTTTCTTCAGCAACTTCACGCACTACTGCTTGCTCTGCACTTTCGCCAGCTTCGACGAATCCGGCAATGGTCGAATAACGGAATTGTGGCCATTCTGATTTTCGACCAAAGAGCGCTTGATCTTGATGCTCGACGAGGACAATTATTGCGGGATCGATTTTTGGATAGTGTTCGTGTTGGCAAGCAAGTTGCGAACACACCAAGACATTTCCACCTAGGGAATCGGACGTGGGTGATCCACATAAGCCACAGTTTTTATGGTCATTTCGCCAGCTTAACAGTGTTATGGCGCAGCCTAATACTGCCGCATCCTGAGCATTTAGGAGATGTACAGAATGAAGTAGATCACTAAATTCCTTACATTCGTCTAAATTTGGTTCAACTTGGGTTGCAAAATAGTGCGACTTACCCACATATCCTATATAAACTGGTGCAGTAATGCATTTAAATCTAGAAATATCATGCTTAGTAAACTCAGCTTTTTTTACTTGGCTCTGATTTTTTAAAAGGAGGACTTTTTTGTTCCAAATTGGAAGAAATTTAGTATCTTGGCTATCAACAAGCGCATTTAAAGTACTGTTACTACCTAAAACACGCGCTGACCTGTCAATTGTAGCGCTAGCAAAGAAATTTTGGTAACTATACTGAAGATGATTCATTGTAAAGGTGGCAAAAATATTGCACCTAATATTATTGTCAATTTTGCACAGGTGCTAGCATACTATGTTGTACTCAATTTCACAGTCTTATTTTAAAAAAATTAGGAATTAGTCAACTACTTATACACTAACTGTACCCATTATTATGTTGAAACAAATGTTAATGGAACTTAAGGGAGCTTTTCATGCTTAAGGAAGTTCGTTCTTTGCTAGAACAATCAATAGCTTCTATTGAGGAAGTGGATAAGGCTATTAGACAAAATAATATCGTTTTTCAAGTCCATCACATACGGCATCAAAATCATGGAGACATCGCTAGTAATGTAGCGATGTTATTGTCAAAGTCGTTAAGGGCAGATTCTCGCCAAGTCGCAAAAAAAATCTTAAATAATCTTCCTCTTTCTGACCTTGTTGAACGGGTAGAAGTAGCGGGACCCGGATTCATTAATTTTTTCCTTACTAATGAAGCATGGTCTAAGGTCATAAAAGATATCCAAGTTAATGGTGCAGCTTACGGATGCAGTAATGAAGGCAAGGATAAGCATGTGTTGATCGAGTATGTGTCCTCTAATCCCACTGGCCCATTGCACGTTGGTCATGGTCGTGGCGCGGCTTATGGTGATGCGCTGGCCAGGATATTTCGGGCCACAGGTTTTACCACAGAGTGTGAATACTACATAAACGATGCTGGTCGACAAATAGACATACTGGTATTAAGTGTATGGTTACGTTATTTAGAGCTTTTGGGAAAGTCTTTTACATTTCCAGATGGCGCATATCAGGGCGACTACATAGTTGATTTAGCCAATAATTTATTAGAACAGGATGGAGATTTGCACTGTGGAAACTTAGGGGCGCTTATGCAATCTCTACCAAGCTCCTTAGATTCGAAAATTGATTTATTGGTAACTCGTATGAAGGAGCAACTCAATAATGAAGCTTTTTCGAAAATTCGAACACTCGCAGTCGATAAGATAGTATCTAGTATTGAGAAAGATCTTCGTCAATTTAATGTTGAGTTTGATGCCTGGTATGCGGAAAGTAGCCTAATCAAATCCGGCGCCTTAGATCGTGTGTTAGATAAACTTAAAACGAGTGGGCATCTATATCAGGAGAATGGTGCATGGTGGTTTCGCAGTAGTGAATTAGGAGATGAAAAAGATCGAGTAGTGATTCGAGCAAACGGAAGCCACACCTATTTTGCTTCAGATATAGCCTACCATATAGATAAATACGATCGAGATTACGATTGGCTTATAAACGTTTGGGGCTCAGATCATCATGGTTATATATCTCGCATAAAAGCATCAATGGGAGTCCTTAACAGGAATGCTGATAACCTAGAAATATTAACAGTACAATTTGCGACTTTATATCGTGACGGTGAAAAAATAGCAATGTCGACCCGTAGCGGAGAATTTGTGACATTGCGGGATTTGTATGAAGAGGTTGGGGTAGATGCTGCTAGGTTTTTCTATGTCTCGCATAAACCTGAGCAACATATGGACTTCGATCTTGATCTTGCAAAAACTCAATCGTCTGACAACCCTGTGTATTATGTCCAGTATGCTCATGCTCGAATTTGTAGTGTGTTTAAACAAATGGAAAATCGAGCTATAACTTATGATCTGGGCAAGGCAAATTTAATCCTTTTGAGGGAGCCACAAGAACTTGATTTGTTACGATCGCTATCACGTTACCCTGAGATAGTAAATCAAGCGTCGAGAAAATGTGAGCCCCACCAAATAGCCTACTTTTGTAGAGAATTAGCTAATGATTTTCATACATATTACAACGCATATCCTTTCCTGGAGTCAGAGGATAGTTTACGATTAGCCCGGTTGTCGCTGATTGATTCAATTCGGCAAGTACTCAAAAATTCATTAACCCTTTTAGGCGTCACTGCACCTGAGAAAATGTAAAATCTTATGTCTCAGGGGCCTCAACATCGAAAATATGAGCGAAATCAGGAAAGCACGCGATTAATTTTTCGTTTTGGCTGGTTAACACTTTTCACAGGAATCTTGGTTGGGGCGCTTGCCGTAGCTTTCTACAGCGGAATCAGAAGTGGAGACCCACATCGTTTGGGTAGTGGTTTGACTCAATTATTTGAAAAGCCTTCAAATGAGAAAAAAAAGGTGATAGAAAAAAAATCAGTGAGTAGCCGGGAACCAGTTAGAACTACTTTTGATTTTTTTACTGTGTTGCCAGAAATTGAACGTTTGATCCCCGAGGTTCCTGACAGTACTAATACTAAGTTGTTTTCTGAGATAGATAAATCTGTTAATGGCGAGGAGTACGGCAATATAAAAGATTCTGAGGGTTATTATATGTTGCAAGTTGCCTCATATAATTCAGAAGTCGAAGCTATTCAAATGAAAAATAAACTTAGGGATGCTGGATTTAGTGTTAGTATTCAGCATATTAGTATCCAAGATCAGGGTGACTTTTACCGTGTTCGTATCGGCCCCTTTTTTTCTATGAATGCATTGGAAAAAGTAAATGGCCGTTTATCTCGTATGAAAATCGAGGCTCTCCGACTTAAAGTGTCACGTCCTTAGCAATGAAATCTGATAAATGCCCAAGTAGAAGTGGTGGAAAGATTTTAGTAGATGCTTTAATTTCTCATGGCGTTAGTCATTTGTTTTGCGTTCCCGGAGAAAGTTATTTGCCTGTATTGGATGCCTTGTTTGATCAGGATTCGATCCAGACTATTACTTGTCGTCAGGAAGGTGGCGCAGCAATGATGGCAGATGCATACGGAAAGCTTACAGATAAACCCGGAGTGTGTTTTGTAACAAGAGGACCTGGAGGGACTAATGCGGCGTCAGGTTTACACGTTGCTCAACAGGATTCGACGCCATTGATTCTTTTTATTGGCCAAGTTCATAAGAGTATGGCAGGTAGAGAAGCTTTTCAAGAGGTTGACTTCAAACTTATGTTTGGCTCCATTGCTAAGCTCGTCGAGCAGATTGACGACCCAAAACGCATTCCCGAGATTATTAGTCGTGCTTTCCACACCGCGGTCAATGGTCGACCAGGCCCGGTTGTAATCACGCTGCCGGAAGATATGCTTCTAGTACCTGCTGAGGTGGAGAATATGGAAGCTTACAGAAAGACTGAGCCTAGTATTGGAGATTTCGAGGTTAAATCATTAAAACTTTTGCTTTCTAACTCAAAGAGGCCTTTAGTGATATCAGGAGGACGGTCATGGTCGAAAGAAGCACGTAAAGCTTTTCATAACTTTGCGGCCGTTTGGAATTTACCGGTTGCAGCAGCATTCCGTTACCAAGATTGTTTTGATAATAGTGATGATCATTATGTCGGAGATGTTGGAATTGGTATTAACCCAAGATTGAGATCTGCGATTCTAAACGCAGATCTATTGATAGTGTTTTGTGTGAGGCTTGGTGAAATCACAACTTCAGGATATAAATTAATCGATGTTCCAAAGCCGAAACAGCTTCTTATACATGTTTACCCTGGTGCCGAAGAATTAGGGCGCGTTTATCGTCCGACATTGGCAATTAACGCAGGACCAAACCGTTTATTCAAGGCTTTAGGTGAGATAGAACCATCGTGTGAGCTCTCTTGGGGCAAATGGCGCAAGGATTTGAGAGAATCCTATGTTAATTGGTCTAAACCAAAATCCCAACCTGAGCTAGTTCAGTTAGGTAACATTATTCAAGATATATACAATGAACTCCCCCCTGATGCGATAATTTCAAACGGCGCAGGAAACTATACAGCTTGGCTCCATCGTTATTACAAATATCGAGAATCAGGGACTCAGCTCGGGCCGACTTCAGGTTCGATGGGTTATGGATTGCCCGCAGCTATCGCTGCTAAACTTTTAAACCCTAGTCGGATAGTTGTTGCCTTCGCGGGTGACGGATGTTTCCTTATGACCGGCCAAGAGTTGGCGACAGCGGTGCAATATAGTTTGGGGATTGTAATTATTGTTATAAATAATAGTATGTATGGGACGATCCGAATGCATCAGGAAAGATTATATCCTGGCAGAGTTATCGGAACTGATTTGCGCAATCCAGATTTTTGTACATATGCTAGGGCGTTCGGCGCAGATGCTGAAAAGGTGCAACAAACAAAGCATTTCCTACCCGCATTTCAAAAAGCACTCTCGCGAAATAGACTAAGTTTAATAGAAGTTATTACTGACCCCGAAGTAATTAGCCCTAGCAGCACTATTAAAGAGCTCCAAACCTCGAAAGGCATTACTAACTAATCATGAATCATTTGTTGAATCTTGATCGATATCCAATTGCAAACCTCGGAGAAGCTGATGGGAAAGCACTGGTGCGTCGCAGTGTGGAATGCTTAATGCGAACTGGTATCTTGACACTCCCAGGCTTTGTTCTTGAGGAAACAATACGAAAAATAAACGAAGATTTAAAACCCGTTTTAGCTCGATCAGCTTTTAGGCATACCAGGCATCACAATATTTACTTCGATGATTCTTTTGATCAAATACCACCAAACCATCCAGCGCTACGCCAAGGCATGACGATGAATCATACCATTAGTGGAGATCAAATTCCCGATAACCCTATATGTAAAATTTATCAATGGCCATCTTTGGTTAAATTTCTGAGTACTATTCTAAAAAAGAAAGCTCTTTATATTATGAGTGACCCTATTGCAGCACTTAATGTGCTTGAATACAGGCCCGGCGAACCTGCTCTCAATTGGCATTTTGATCGATCCGAATTCACTATAACTATTCTTTTATCGTCGGCTACTTTCGGTGGAAAATTTCAGTATCGTAGCTCTCTCCGAACAAAAGAGAATCCCAATTATGAAGGTATTGCTAGACTTTTAGCGGATCAAGATTCGAAAGTGAAAACCCTGTCGCTTGATCCGGGCACTTTATGTGTTTTTAGAGGTGTGGAAACAGCGCATCGAGTTACTCCCGTTATAGGTAAAGTTAGTCGAATTGTTGCTGTGTTCTCATATTATGAGCGTCCTAATGTACGTTTTAGTCCAACGGAGTTACTGGGATTTTATGGCAGGACTGAGTAATGTTCACGAAGCAAATTTTTTTGTATTTTTCCCATAACGTTCCTTGGGAGGGAGTTTAATCGAACGATGCGTCTGGGTACTTTGTAGCTGGCCAATTGATTTTTTAGTGCATCTATAATTGCATTGTCATCAGATCGAAAAGACGCTTCAGTCACAATACACGCTACCAGTGCCTCTCCAAGATCAGGGTGGGATACTCCAATCACAGCTGATTCAATTATCCCAGGAATCGTATTCAGGGAGTCTTCTATTTCATTTGGATAAACATTTAATCCACCACTAATGATCAGATCACGATTGCGTCCCATTAGTGTTATACGCCCATTTGTGCTAACTGTAGCTATATCGCCCGAAATAAAGAAGCCGTCAGATCGAAATTCAGCAGTTGTTAATTCTGGCTGCCCCCAATATCCTGCAAAAACATTTGGTCCTTTTACTTCGAGCATTCCAATCTTTCCAGGCGATAATTTCATTCCATTTTCTGATGTTATGCGAACTTCAATATTGGGCAACTCAAAACCGACCGTTCCCGGTAAGCGTTTTCCATTTAAAGGATTCGATGCGATCATTCCAGCTTCAGTCATTCCATATCTCTCAAGAATTTCATGTTTTGTTTTTGACTTAAAATCAATCCATGTTTGAGGTAATAACGGTGCTGAGCCAGATATAAAAAGTCGAATGTTCTCACATAGTGATGCATTGAGAGATGGATGTTTCAGGAGTCTCGTATAAAATGTAGGTATCCCCATCATTACGGTTGCCCTCGGAAGTTGATCAATAACGAGATCGATATCAAATTTCTTGAGGTATATGATTTTAGATGCATTAAGCATGGCACAGTGGATCGCAACGAATAGCCCGTGAACATGAAATACTGGTAGTGCATGGAGCAACACGTCTCCAGGCTGGAATCCCCAAATATGATGAAGCGTTTGGCTATTACTCGATAGATTGCCATGGGTTAGAACTACACCCTTAGGTTTTCCAGTAGTCCCAGAGGTATAAAGAATAGCCGCAGGTTGGTTATTCTTAGTTTCATTTATCAGGTTAAATGGCTCACAATTATTTGCTAAATCTATAAATGAACCTTCGTTAGATGCATTTATTGTTGCTATTTTTGCACCTATCTGTTTTGCTGCTGCTATTTTACCTTTATCTTTTTTATTTCTTAAAATGACTACGGTGGGTCGAGCGTTATCCAAAAAATATTTGAACTCACGATCAGTGTAAGTCGGATTCAGTGGTACGAAAATAGCCCCTAAACGAAGTGCCGCCAGATATATCAATACAGCTTCAGGAGATTTATCAATGGAGGCCAAGAGACGCTGGCCTCTATCAATACCTAAATTTTTTAGTGCAGCGGCAAATATCGACGTTAATCTATCGATATCGTTGTAGGTGATCGATCGATCATTCGGTATCTCGATGAATGTAGCATCATCATTTTTGGAAAATCGATCGCGCAGAATTTTGTACAGGTTTTCGCTCAAATACCACCACCCTATTTGTTAATTAGCCAGTGTGCAGCACTTACTCCATAGACAATTTTAGCAACAAACCAAGAATGATATTAAAAAAAGCCAATCGACAAAATATATGCGAAAATTTACATATTGGACTCATAAATAAGATCAGATTGTTCAAAAATGGGCTTTATAGAAACAAATTTTGTAGGGAGAAGAACAGTCGTTGAGCTATATGAAAAAAAAGTTTATCCTGATCTCCAGGTTTCAGGAAAAAGACGACTACTTTGAAAGTTAAGTTGTGCGTAGATTGTCTAGATCAAAACTAACGGAGAAAAAAATGTCTGAATTCAGTGAATTGAAATGCGAGGCCTGCCGGGTAGGCGCTCCTCTGGCGACGGCTAAAGAATTAAATGCGTTTTTGAGTGCACATAGCAGTTGGACATTAACCGATTTTGATGGTGTAACTATTATTCAGAAAACATTTAAATTTTTGAATTTTGTTGATGCCCTTGCTTTTACTAACAATGTAGGTGATATAGCTGAGAAAGAGGGTCACCATCCAGCCTTATTAACGGAATGGGGAAAAGTTACAGTCAAGTGGTGGACCCATAAAATTTCTGGCTTGCATCTAAATGATCTAATCATGGGCGCACGCACCGATGATTTATATGAGTCGAAATGATATTAGAACAAAGATTTATCGTGCTTAGAATATGTTCGAATGATTCATGTTGAGATCATCATTGGATGGATAGAACTGAACGTTTTTACACCATAGATCGACTCTTACGCAGTCATCGGGGTATTTCTTTAAAAAAAATGATGGATGAACTAGAAGTCTCTAGAGCAACAATTCGACGAGATTTAGAATATATGCGAGATCGCATGGCAGCCCCGATCGTATGGGATCGTGTTCAAAGGGGCTATCGATACGAGGACATGGATAACGAAGATCAACGTTATGTTTTGCCGGGCCTTTGGTTTAACGCATCTGAGATATATGCACTATTGACCATGAATCATTTGTTGAGTCGATTGAAGCCAGGCCTGTTGGAATCTCATATAGAGCCATTAAAAGATCGAGTCCGCCGGTTATTGGGTAGTGGGGATCATTCGGTAAAAGAGGTTGAGCGTCGAATTCATATATTACATATAGGAGCTCGACCAGTAGACTCAGCTGTATTTGAAACTATCACTAGTGCAGTTTTACGTCGTCGCAGGTTACTGATACGCCACTTAAATAGACGGACAGAAACACATATGGAACGGACGATATCCCCGCAAAGGCTCGTTTATTATAGAGATAATTGGTATCTAGACAGCTGGTGTCATAGTCGTAATGCATTGAGAAGTTTTTCAGTTGATGCAATAGAGCATATTGTCCTTTTAGAGAATGAATCAGCGCAAGAAATGCCTGATGAACAACTTGAAAAATTGTTAGCTACTGGATACGGTATTTTTGGTGGCGAGAATACTTATAAAGCCGTGATCAGATTTACCCCAAGAGCTGCTCGATGGGTATCAAGGGAAAGATGGCATTCTCAGCAACGCAGTTCATATGAAAAGGATGGAAGCTATTTGCTAACCGTGCCTTATTCCAATGAAACAGAGTTGATTATGGATATTTTGCGACATGGGCCGGATGCAGAAGTTATATCGCCGATGAGCTTGAGAAAGAGTGTTATAGCTCGCCTGAGAGAAGCAAATGAACTTTACTCCTAGGGTCAGGTGTCCATTTTTATAAAATTAAAAAATATCTTTAAGAATTTAAACTTCTCATGGCCAAATAAAGTTGGTTTCAGATGTTATTTTTGATTCAATTTAGTGGGTCATCTGGAGAGACACTTAGTGGTAGAGAATCTATCCATATTAAATCCAACCAATTTTAATTTATGATTTGCGCTTCTATATGTTGCATTTACGCATTGGTAATCAGTTAGAACAATTATCAAATCGTCTAATAGTCGATTTAGGTAGACCGGCTAAGAGTGTTTTTGACCCAGAGCCTGTCATAGTTCCTGGGATGGCTGTTGCTCGTTGGCTTTCACTTCGAATGGCGCAACAAACAGGTATATCTGCCAACATTTTTTGGCAATTACCGGCAGATCTGGTTTGGTTCCTATTTCAGAAAATTCTGAAAAACGTGCCAAAGACAAATGGTTTTACTTCAGATGCCTTAGTTTGGAGAATATATGATGCCTTTTCTGACATTCAGTTTATTAGCAAGCATGAATCGCTGCGCAATTATCTAGAAGAGGGGGACCCTATAAAGAGGTGGCAATTATCAGAGAAAATTGGTCAACTTTTTGAGCAGTACCTCATTTATCGGCCTGATTGGATATTTGAATGGGAGCGGAAATCAATTAATCATTGGCAGGCAGAGCTTTGGGTATATTTAATTGATAAAGGCGTAGCCGAGCATTGGTTGATCTTGCAGAATAAGATGTTGCAACTTTTGGATACAGATGAATCTATATTGGTTACGTTGCCTGAACGTATAAATATTTTTGCGGTTCCTACGCTGTCCACAGTTTACCTAAACATGCTTCAGGTTTTGTCGAGACACATTGATGTGGTGGTTTATCACAATAATTTTACAAAAATTCACTGGGTTTGGACAAAATCTATTTTTGATAGCAATGATCATGAGAAACAATTAATTTCAAATAGTGAATTATTTAAAGATGAACAGGAAACGAATGCCCTTCTTTTTGCAATGGGTCGGCAATGTAGCGAACAAATGAATCTTTTAATTGAGCTCGATAGTCTCGTAGAGGAAGAGTTTATTATGCCCAGTGTCACTGGGTTACTCGGTTGCATTCAAAAAGATGTCTTTATAGCGAGAATACCAATTAAAAATAGCAAGTTTGAAGTAAATGAAAGTGACAAATCTTTGCAAATCCACATATGTCATGGGATTATGCGAGAGGTAGAAGTTTTGCACGATCAAATACTTGATGTATTACAGACAAATAAGGATTTGTCGCCGTCCGATATTTTAGTTTTAGCTCCCGACATTGAGGTATACGCTCCGTACATTAGCTCAATTTTTGGGTCTGCTTCTGGAGATTGTCGTGTACCTTGGCACCTAAAAAATTCGGTATCGATTCATGGAGGCTCATTAATCGATACATTTTTCTTGTTATTAGATTTGCCTTTCCATAGGTTTGAGATTGATAAAATAGGTGAAATCCTTGAAGGAAATTCATTAAGAAGTCGTTTCAAAATTTCTGATATCGACAAAGAAAAGATTCTTTCATGGATTAAAGATATTGGTATTTATTGGGAGTTTGACCAGCATGAGATTGATGAACTTAATTCTTTGATACTGCATAAGTATACATGGAAAGCGGGTATTGATCGATTATTGTTGAGTTACGCTTACGGTAAGGATGTGACATCATTACCTGAATTTTCGTCGGCTATAGAATTTGATCAAGAAGAGGCGGCTACTATCGGTTGTTTGAAAACAATTATTGATAAATTACTTTGTTTACGTCAGGATCTGAAGAATCCGCGTCGGCTAAATGACTGGGTCGATCTTTCTAATAAAATTATCGAAGAGTTTTTCGAAATTGATAACGAAATCGACGATATTATTTTACTTCGCAAATCTCTTGAAGAGTTTTTAAAGATTTCAACTGCAGGTCATTCTCTAACTGACATGTCATTGGTAGTTTTTCGAGAGGCTCTCAGAAAGAACATAAAGAAACAACCAGCAACTCAACAAGTCACCGGAGCCGTAATGTTTGCATCCTTATCACAAGGAAATATAGTACCGGCTCAAGTGATATATATCCTGGGCCTAAATCAAGATTCCTTCCCTCGCAGAGAAAATAGGTACATTTTTGATCTAATAAAGATGTATCCAAGAGTCGGAGACAAGCGATTACGTGATGAAGATGGCCATGCTTTCTTCGAGGCAATTTTGTCCGCTCGCCATCGGCTTTATCTGAGTTATGTTGGCAGAGACGCAACTGATGAAACTGAATATTTGCCTTCCGCATTGTTATCCGCATTAATTGATTATATTGATGAGATCTGCAAAAAAAATAATGGGGTTTCAGGTAGTACAGCTATAACGACAAATCACCCATTGCATCCTTTCAGTTTTGATTATTACAATAAATTCGCTAAAAATATTTTTAGTTATTCCAATAATTTTATGCCTCCCATGAAGGCAGATCCACTTCCAATTCGACCGCTACTTAGAGAATCTTTGCCTCCAATCTCCGATGAATATATATCACTAGAGAGACTAAACCGGTTTTTTTTGAATCCATCAAGGATGTTAATAAAAGATCGCCTAGGAATTCATCTGGAGCGCCCTAAGGATGTTGCATCAATTTTTGAACCAATAGCTTTTGCACGATCTACACGCCGGCGTGTGACCGACTTTGTTGTTAATGCAAGGTTGCATGATGAGAGCTATGAGTGCGTTTTTAATAGACTGAAGATTAGTGGAAAAATGCCAGTGGGGATCTCCGCAGAGCTACTTTTAGATGATGTTTGGTTAGAGACGACATCACTTGTGTCTAAATTAAGACCTTTTATATCAGAATGTTTTACGAAAAATAAAAAAATAGAAATCAATGTTGATGGTATGCAGTTAAACGATGTCATTCCAGACTTCGGCGACAATGGGCTAATAAGATATACAGTCACAGATTCAAACGAAGCTTTTTTCCCTATTAAATTGATAGAGTTTTGGATTTTGCATTTAGCGGCAAATTCAATTAGTGAGGGACCCTCTATTGCAACCCGGATTTTTACACCTAAAAAAAATTTCAGTCTGCGTCCAACAGTTCATTCACTAGAGTTATTGAAAGACTTGGTTCTCCTATATAGAGAAGGAATGTGCAGAATTTTAAGATTTTTCCCACGTACGTCTTGGGTGTATGCTAAATCCCGAATTGATCCTTTAGCTTCAGCAAAAGCGGAGTGGTATGGATCAACAAAATACCCAGGAGAACAAAAAGATAATTATTTTTCTCTTGCTTTTCGCGATAATCTAGATTCAGCTCTTAATGAAGAATTCGAATCAGTAGCAAAGAGAATATTTGTTCCTCTAATAGAGGATTTCGTTAAAGAGGACAACAATTGACTTTAAGTCCTTTTGATATTTCGACAGTACAGCTTGAAGGGATGATCTTAATTGAAGCATCGGCTGGCACTGGTAAGACCTATGCTATAACTTCACTCTACATTCGATTACTTCTAGAACGTAAATTATCAGTCAAAAATATTCTAGTAGTGACCTATACTCGGGCTGCCACCAATGATTTACGAAAACGAATTCGCCAAAAAATAAAAAGCACTGTTCGAGAGTTAGAGGATGAATCAAATATATCAGATAGTTGGTTGAATATATTTTTATGCGATTCTCTTGATATTGATCAAGCACGGAGAAATTTACGAAGAGCTTTGTTGGAATTTGACCAGGCTGCAATTTTTACGATGCACGGTTTTTGTCAGCAAGTTTTGTCCGATACTGCTTTTGAAACTAGGCAATCGTTTTTTACTGAAATTATACCGGACGAAACTAAATTACTCGATGAAGTGGTTAATGATTATTGGAGAAAGGAGATTTATTCAGCGTCGAGACTGTGGGTTAGTTGGTTGCAAAACAAAAAAATAGTAAAACCAATTGATTTACAAAAAATTGTAAGGAATATACTAGGCAAGCCTTATGTTGAATTTGTGACCATTAATAACAAAAAAAATGAACAATATTTTGATCAAGGTAAACAGAAAAACTTGGAGCAGCTTGAAGAAAGAGTGAATCTGATTTTTCAAAAACTTGCTTTAGTTTGGCAAGATTCGAAGGAAGTGATAGCTGAGATGCTTATATCTGATCAAAACTTAAATCGAGTGAGGTATCCGAAGAGTAGCATTCCTCGATGGATCGAGGACATTGATCTTTTAGTAGTGAATAGAAGAATCAATTATAACTTCTGGAAAAAATTAGGTTTTTTCCATAAATTTTGCTCATCGTTTCTGGTGAGTGGTAAGGCTACCAGAGAAGGAGGTAATCCACCGACACATGTATTTTTTGATGTATGTGATGAGCTGACTGAAACGTTGGCGAAGCTAGAGTCGGTTTATCAGGAAAATTTTATAATTTGGAAAGCCAATCTGCTTGATTTTGTGAATCAAACCATCTCGAAACGAAAAATTAAACTACAGCTTAAATCCTATGATGATTTGTTACTCGACCTACAGTATGCCCTTCAAGGCCAAGGTGGAGCACAACTAATAAAAAGACTTCAGCGAGATTATCTGGCTATTTTGATTGATGAGTTTCAAGATACTGATCCAGTTCAGTTGGACATATTTCGTTCGATTCATTACAAATCTAAAAACCCCTTTTTTATGGTTGGCGATCCGAAGCAAGCAATATATTCGTTTCGTGGCGCTGATATTTTTTCTTATTTAACAGCCCACCAGATCGTAGATGCCAAATACACTCTTTTGGAAAATTATAGATCTGTCCCTGGCTTGGTAAATGCAGTTAATTCACTTTTTACCAAGATAGATAAGATTGATTCCTTTTTTTTTAAAGAAATCACGTTTTCTGAAGTGTCTTCGATGGGGACTATTCCAGAATACAGCATTAATGAAAAGATGTATCCGCCAATGGTAATTTGGCCAATCAGAGGAAAAGAGAAACAGAAAAATTTGTCTAAAGAGCAGGCTAGGAATGATTGCGCGGAAGCTGTAAGTGCAGAGGTAGTAAGAATATTAAGCAGTGACGCAACTTTAGGTGGCAGAGCGGTGCGACCAGATGATATCGCAATATTGGTTCGAACCCACTACGAAGGTGAGCTAATTGAAAAAACATTGGAAAGGGTTGGAATACCGAACATGCGAAATCTTCAAAAAAGTGTTTATCAGACTGATGAGGTAATAGAATTACAAAGTGTCCTTATGGCTATAGAAAAGCCTAGAAATCTGAGCTTGATGAAGGCCGCATTGTTAACAAGTTTTTATGATTACGATGTGCAGGATATCTCCAATTGGTCTGAGGTGGATCAGCTTTTACATACAGTGACAGATGAATTCCAGCACTATCGGGAGACCTGGAGCAAAAATGGTCTAATGCGAATGTTCCGCGAATTTGCTACTAAAAACAATACTTTTCAGCGGTTGCTATCTCGAAAAAACGGTGATCGCAAGTTGACCAATATATTTCATCTTGTCGAACTGATTGAGGCCCATTTTGGCACAAAGCATGATCTCGGTTCGGTAATCAGATGGTTGTCAAAACAATCAAAAGATTCAACAACACAGGGAAAAGAAACGCTCATTCGTTTAGAGAGTGACTGCGCGCGAGTCAAGATCATGACACTCCATAGCAGTAAGGGTTTGCAATTCCCAATAGTTTTTCTTCCATTTTCATGGGAAGGAGAATTTCAGCATTCTCATTTCGATACTGTCTTATTTCATGATACTGAAAGATCGAATTTGTTAACGGTAGATTTTGGATCACAGAGGGAGAATTTTGAAAAAAATAGATTACGCTCTATTGAAGAACAATTAGCTGAGAATTTAAGATTGTTATATGTAGGGCTTACGCGAGCTGAAAGTCGATGTTATTTTACTTGGGGTCCAGTCAAAGGCGCTGATACCTCTGCTTTGGCATGGCTTTTGCATCGCCCTAAAGGAATGGAGATCGACGGAGGCAGAATCAATAAACTTAAACAACAGTTTCCAAAGTTGATTGAAGAAGATTATTTAGACAATTTAAATAGTTTTGCGCAGCAAGCGCCAAAATCGATCATAGTAGAAAAAATGCCAATTTTAACTAAGGGACTAGTTTACGATAAGTGCTCCATTCCAGAATTTTCTGCGCGTACAATTGATAGAGAAGTTGGAAAAGCGTGGTCACTTACTAGTTTTAGCGGCTTAACAGCTGGCCGGGATGCAAATGCTCCAGATTATGATACAACAGGTAAATTATTCTCGGGGTCAGATAAGGACACTGATGGCAGAAAAGACATTTTTTCATTTCCAAAGGGCAGGCGTTCTGGTACTTGCATTCATAAAATATTCGAAGAAATAGATTTTTCAGAAAGAAATACAGAAGCCAGAAAGGTCAAAGTTGAGGCCGCGTTACGATTTTACGGATTTAAACCAATTTGGCTGGAAGTGATAAACAATATGCTCCTAAGAGTCTTGGAAACACCTCTTGATTCATCTGGCTCAATGGTTTTAAAAAAAATAGATCAGTCACATCGCATTGATGAGATGGCGTTTTTTTTCCCTATAACAGAATTTCGATCGACCCATCTTATTACGATATTGAATAAACACGGATTTTTCAAAAATACGAAATTATCAGATTCGATAAAGGAAATTAGCTTTGATCCTATTCCAGGTTTTATGAACGGTTATATTGATCTCATATTTAAAAGCAGAGGGAAATTCTGGATTGTCGACTATAAATCAAATTATTTAGGTGATGAATTGGACAGTTATCGTCTGGAAAGATTGAATTCTGTAATGATTGAAGAGCAATATTTTTTGCAGTATTTAATTTATGTATTAGCTCTGCATCGATTTTTATCTCAGAAGTTGAGTGATTACCAATATGGAAAACATTTCGGCGGCGTGTATTATCTTTTTGTTAGAGGTATTGATCCAAATTATCCAGGAAACGGAGTATTTTTTGATCGGCCATCAGAGGCCTTGATCGAGGATTTAGATAATCTTATAGGTGGCAAATTATTTTCATGATGGAGCAAATCAATATGGCGTGGAATCAGGGCTTACTTAGCGATATTGCCTTTCATTTTTGTGGGCTAATATCGCGTCTAGAACCAAATTCCAATCACGAATTAGTGCTTGCAGCTGCCTTAGTTACAGAAAATTCTGTGTTAGGAAAAACATGTCTTGATCTAAACAAGGTCGCAGATACTCTGATTTTTGGAGAGGTTAAGCATGCCTCGTTTGTAGCCCCTACTATTAATCACTGGCTCGCGGCGTTACGTCAGTCGAGCCTGGTTGGAACTTATGAGATGGAGCGCCCTCTGGTATTGGAAGACGATAACCGCCTCTATTTGTATCGTTATAGACATTTAGAAAAAAGGTTGGCTGCTAGTATAAAAATTAGATGTGAAATGGCAGATTTTCCAATTGAAGTTAATAAAATAGAACATGTCCTATCAAAAATATTTCCTAGTCTCGAGGATAATTCAGCGCAGAGGAAGGCTGCGGCTTATGCTATTCGTAAGCCCTTAACTATCATCAGTGGTCGCCCAGGTACTGGCAAGACTTCTACGGTGGTATATATTTTGGCGTTGTTAAAAGCTCTGGAGTTGGTAGAACCAGGTCGAATAGCACTTTCCGCTCCGACAGGGAAGGCTGCAATACGGTTGCGAGAATCAGTGCGCAGAGTTTCTAGGAATATTTTGGGTGAAGGTGATTGGATGTCGATAGAGGCTATGACTTTACATCGTTTACTCGGCCATCAACGCAATAGCGCCCGTCCTTTTTATGGCAGCCATAGACCAGCTCCCTTTGATGTTGTTGTGATTGATGAGGCTTCGATGGGTGGCCTATCGTTGATGACCCATTTGTTTGAATCTCTTATGCCGACGTGTCGTCTAATTCTTTTGGGCGATCATAACCAGTTGTCTTCAGTAGATGTTGGAACTGTATTTAAAGACATATGTGATGCTGCGCAGTTCAAACCGTTATCAGATTCTCTAATTGAATTAGAGAAAAGTTGGAGATTTTCGAAGGGAAGCCATATAGGACGTTTTGCTACTGCAGTGACTAATTCTGATACTAAATCTATCCTTAAAATACTTGGTGATGATATGCAATCTGAAGTCATCTTTAGGGAGTACAAATCACTGGAGCAGCTAGGAAAAATGATTGAACAACAATGTTTGGATAGCTTTTCGGATCGTATAGATATGGCTATCCGCTGTACCTCGCCACCTGAGATGTTTGAAGCGTTTTCAAAAATTCAATTGTTGGGTGTTCAAAAAAGAGGAATTGGTGGTGTCGATTCACTGAACCAAATTGTGACGAGACAGCTATTTCTTAGGGGTTTAATACCAAAAAATGAATCGTTCTATCCAGGTCAGCCCATCTTGATTACACAGAATAATTATGACCTAGGATTATTTAATGGCGATATCGGAGTTGTGTTAAAGGATGCGAACAACGGATTTTTGCAGACGATTTTTCGGGGTACCGATACCAGTTGGTTTCCTATAAAAAACCAATTACTTCCTCCGTATGAACAAATGTATGCTATGACAGTGCATAAGGCGCAAGGTTCAGAATTTGAACGAGTTATAATTATATTGCCACTTGCCACATCTCCTATACTGTCTCGCGAGCTTCTCTATACTGCTATCACTAGAGCAACACGGCAGGTTGAAATTTGGGGTGCCAAGCCGCATCTGTATTCTGTTATAGATAATGATAGTGTCGATAACACGAATTATCGGAATCATCTTTTTATTTAGTTTTTATTTATTGGGTATCCCATTTTTTCAAGTTCTAGCTGAGGGTGGGATGCAGCGAGAAGAGCATTAGATTCAGAAAAATGCTTTTTCGAAAAGTCTAAAATAATTGATGGTATAGATTGTTCATTAGTTTTGGTATGTAATTTATTAAGGCGTCTATCTATTGCTTTTAATATTCTCCAGCTCTCGGTCGAGATGATACCACCTGGATTCAGTCGAGATTTTCGGTATCTGTTCAGAATTCGGGCAAGTCCTAAAAACCGTTGCGATATTCCAACATTGATCTTAAGTTCCAAGTCAGATTCTCCCAACCCATGTAAATCCAGGGATTGATAATTACGATTAGATGCAAAATTGAGTATATCTAAAACTATCTTTGAAGCTTGATCTAGCAATTTTTCATGACAAGCTAGGTGAACATTTTCGGCGCCAAAAACATCCTCATAATATTTAACTAGATAATAGTAGTTTAGGCGATCAGTTAGCAATTTTTGTTGACTAACTCCCTCCTTTTTCAAAAAACCTGAAAGATGGTTCGTTCCTCCTAGCTGAAGATATTCTTTGTATAAAGCCAGAATCATGCTAGGTTGATTTCGAGTAGTAATAATTATTTTTGCATCGGGATCCAAATCTTTCAGCCGATGGCAATACTCTTTTGTTGATACAGTGTACGGATAAAGTAGATCGCCAGTTAACAGCTCTTCCGACAATACAAGGGTATCAAGGTTGCCCGGTGATTTGAGCTGTAACTCATTGAAGGAGCGATTAGCATGAGCATAAGAATATGTAAGTTCCCCGATTGTAATGATTTCATTCATAAAATCATACGTTTCTTCGGGATTGGAATGCCGAGGAAAGAATATTGAATTAGCTTTAGGGAAAATCGAATTTTGCAGGAAAGTACTACCGGTCTTCATGAAACCAATATGAAATACAGACTTCAACATATTGTGTATTGCTGGTCTTTATTGATAGCATTCTCTGACCGGGCATTGCTAATTAACGATAATAAATTTGGAAGAGATTTTTTGTTCAAATGCATATCTAAACGAATGTGGTTGCAATGAGTACGACTATAGAGCGCAAATTTAAGGATTTTTTCATGACATTTCAGTTATTAAATGTTGAACTTGTTCGCCTATGGCAAGACTGGCAGATAGCGAGGGAGAGGATAAACCAAGAAGATCGATCCAACTATTGGTTGTGTCTTTCTCAATTATTAAATCTCTGGAAGAATTCCCAGTCTGCTCAAGTTTTGGTGAAATTCCCGCAAAATATGGTTGTAAATCTTCCCTTTGAATTGTTGGAAGAAAATTTCTCACTGAAGAAAAAACAAGATCGACAGTGTTTTCTGCTACAGACCAATCATTAGGTTTAGTTAGATATGAACAAACTGGGCCAAACTGAGTAATGCCATCCAACCTAGGAATGCAGTCTACTCGTGGCTCTGGAAACCCGGGGACAGTTGCGTTTATCACAATGTGTTTAAACAAGTTTTTTTTTGTGCTACAGGCAAAAGAGCCCTTCTCCCAGAATATCTTTGGTTGTTGTTTATGGGGGAAAATTTGATTTCTTAAATTTAAAGCCGATAGCCCAGCAGCGTTCACTATATAGCGCACTTTGGGTTTATAGTCAGTTTGTGATTCAGTGATAATTTGCCAAAAATTACCAGACCTAATCGCATTTGTAAATTTAGTGCTGTGCGCAACGATTACGTTTTTAGATTGCGCCACCTCTATCAATCTATGCGTAAATTCGATTCCGTCAAAAATTCCCGTAGATTTTGAAAATAAGGCAGCTTTTGCAACCACATTAGGAACCATTTTTCGAAAAAATTTTTGGTCATAGACAATAAGATCTTTTACTCCATTTTCTTGCCCGTTTTGAACCACCTTTTCTAATGCGGATAATTGATTTTCAGTATTGGCAATTATAAATTTTCCACACCTACGATGTGGCACATTGTATTTTTTGACGAACTCCCACAATAATTTGTTACCTCGTACAGCTACTCGTGCTCTCATACTTCCCGGTGCATAATAGCAGCCACTATGAACCACCCCTGGGTTATGACCAGTGATTTTTGAGGCGAACGTTCGCTCTTTTTCTAGTACGATGATTGATAAGCCGTATTTTGAGAGCGTGTAAGCACAAGCCGCCCCAACGGCACCCCCTCCAATAATTGCTATATCAGCGTCTAATTTACTTTGCATATCTAATCATTAAATTGTAGTGCAATAAAGTTTTTATGAAACTGCTCCATGTGTTCTTGACTAGATCCGCTAACTGTGATTCCAGTATCAAAAGGTGGTAGCCAACCACTACGAATATGAATATTCCTTTTTTTTAGTTGTGTCTGAATTGAATCTACAATAAAAGTTTCTCCAAGTTCAACGAAAAGGTAATTAGAAACATTGCCACCATAGACTATAAAACCTTTATCAAGAAGTTTTTGTTTTAGCCAGGTCAGAGATGTCTTAATAGTGCTAACGTAGTTATCCACTATTTCTGGGTTTTCCATGAAAAAACTTGCAATTTCACCATTGGTCGTGCTTACCTCATATCCTGAACGGTATTTTGAAATGCGTTCAATGATATGTTGCTGACTCATCATAAATCCAAATCTTATTCCAGCTAAACCGAAAGCTTTTGAAAAAGACCGCAACACTATAATATTTTCAAACTCACCAATCAAATTTTTTGCTGTTGGAGCGCCGAACGAGAAGTAAACTTCATCTATGATAAGAAGTACACCTTTTTCAAGCAGGTGTTCAGCAAGATGTCTGACATAGCTAAGATCAAAGAAGTGCTCAACTGGCATGTCAGGATTGGCAACAAATACCGCAAACGTATTTGAATCAACTTTTTCAAAAAACTCTTCTTCGTTGATGGTATGGTCTCTTTTGTAGAGGATCTTTCGAGAGCCAATGTTGTATAAATTAGGATATATCGAATATAGAGCGAATGTAGGATAGGGTATAACCACATTTTTCCCGGGACTCCCGAAGGCCTCATAAACCATTTTGATGGCTCCTGAAACTCCCTCAGTAATAAAAAGGCAATTTCGGTCAAGCTCTACCCAATTTTCTAATTTAGAATAATATTTTTCTACGTCTGGATAGTGACTGAGCGAGCACTGCGCGATTTTTTCCAGAATTCCACGCTTGACGTCTTCTGAAAAAGGGTATGCTCTTTCATTTCGATCAATGCATATGTCTTCAAAGATATTTCTGTCACAATTACCCCTCTTTCTTTTTATATCCACTAAGTCCCTAAGATTAGTATTTTTTTTCAAAAACGAATCCCTATTTATTTTTGCCAGAGTTGATCTAAATCTTCAAGGGTAATGCTAGGCTTTTCCGATTCTTTTTCAATGCATATCGTAATCATAAGAATATCCTGGGTAGGCGTTACTGCTTGAGGCGTGGGTTTATGACGATAACCATATACTTCCAGTGAATCACCGCTAGATATTAAGGTTTTAATAAATGTTTTCGCCTCTTTGATGTTAATGATGCAGTAAGGCATGATTGTTTCACCATCCCACTTGTTATCGAATGCAACTCTTAGATAAGAAACTTTTGGATTCTCAATTGTTTCTCCGGGGTGGATCCGAAGGTCAAAGACAATGTATTTACGGGAGATGGCATACATTTGTTCTATGATTTTTCTCCAGTGCAGTAAGTGATGCAGAACTCCAAAACAAAATACAAAATCCATTGTGCTATTGCTGAAGGGAATGTTGTAGCCATCGTAACAAGTAAAAATTGCCTGTTCACCATATTTAATTTTTGCGAGCGCTACAAATTTTTCAGAAATATCGATACCATGGTATTTAATTTTTTTATTTTTTTGTGAGCAAAAAGCGTAGCCTCCCCCACAAGCACAGCCAATGTCTAAAACCGTTTCCACAGCTGAAAGGTGCTTAATAAGAAACCAACTTTCAGATTTTGATAGATCTTCTAGTGTGTTTCTATTTTTCGAGTAGTGGTATTCGCTACCACTCGTTACTTCGTAGCCGTTTTCAATATGTCTTAGCATTTTTTCAAGATCTAACCCCTAAAGAATTAGGTAGCAAATATCAATATAGCAGACTTATGTGAACAGTGCGCTTAAGCGAAAATTTTTTCTTCCTATTGTCAAGATTGACTGCGTTTGCTATCTGCAGGTTGCGTAAGGTGTTTATAAATTCTTTCCGACACTTGATCACTCAGAAAACAATAATCACGGTCTAGATGACCTAATTCAGGAATTACTGAAGAATGCTGAATTTGTAAAACCTTATTTGCAAATTCTTGGTAAGAGGTAAGACTTAAGTCTTGGAGATCGCGAGTGACGAATTGATAATTTCGACCTCCGGGATTTAGAAAATACCCCAATCGACCATATCCTCTAAGCTCTATAACAACCGTTGACGCCCAAGAAACCGTTATACCCGATCGGAACGCATGCTCATAGGTATTTTCACTCTCGGGAATGATCTGGACATTACTGTCTTTAAAAAAATCATCTTCAAATTGACCTTTATAACCGGGATGATGTTTGAATCCTAACCTCAAGTCGGAGTGTTTCAGAGATAAGGCATGCAACCATTTGAGATGCTCCATATAATCGTCAAGATTAGTGTCATAAGTATTCGTATAACGTAGTACTTCGGGGGTAGTGAATCCGTTGCCGCCAATACAAATTACGTGCCATCTCACTTCCGGGTCGTTAGAAATAGATCCTACACTTGCCTCAAGAAAAAATGATCCAACTGGTTTAACATTATCAAAATTAGCTCCTAGTTCGATGGCTGAATTAGCCGTTTTTAAGCCGTAGGTGAAGAAAATATCAGCGTCATAAAAAAATCCATTTGGTCCAAACTGATGAATATTTTTTTGAATCACAGCGGATATTTGGCCACCGTAAAGTTTAAATACATGATTTTTCACCGAATCGGTATGATAGTGTTGAAAGTTGATTAGGTATTTGGCCTTTTTATTTTGCAATAAACTTTTGTAAAAAAAGAACGAATCTATAATTTGCATGGCAATGTAGATTAAATTAGTGCCGATTTCACGAGAAACTATTTTATGAAGCCGGAGTCCTGATATTAAAGCAAATATTTCCGAATTTTTTATGTGATAATTTCGGTAGCCATGACGCCAGCCTCGTCGAGCTTTAGTGATTATAGAAATATTAGGGAAGTCCAAAGGCAGGCCAAGAGTGGAAACAACACACACATTGCGAACTCCAAATAGTTGGATCAATTTCTTATATCTAAGTAAATGAATGGTAGTTTCAACTTCGATTAAGAGATGATAGTTTTCTGGATCGTTTTTTTTTGTCTCTCTAAACCCATATATGTAAGCTAAGTACCCCAGATAGACTAGCTGTGCTCTGGGGATACATTCTGTCAACAAATTCTCTTTAAATCCCTTGCGGTCAATATAGTCAACTCCTTCAGCTAGCTTCCTCATCAAAAATTGCTTTACGACAGGTTTAGGCAGGTCAAAATTTTCATCAAACCAGTTATACCAAGGCTCTAAAGCGTCTTGCGCGGCAAATTCTTGGATAAACAGATGTAGCTCTCTTATGGATTCGTTAATCGACTTTTTCCTATCATGCCTATAGTCTTTAAAATCCATTGAAACAGGGCAATCAGTTATCAGATATTTTATGTTGGTGTATTAACTCACAAAGTTCAAAATCTTCCTCAGAGTCAATATCCCACGATATTATTTGATCCAGTAAATAAAAGTTTGGGTTAGAGCCCACCAGTGTCGCCTGCTTAATCAAATCTTCGCGTTTTCGTATGCTGATGGCAAAACTTAAAATAATAGCCGGATCAAGATCCTGAGAGCGGGGCCAAGGATAAGCCTTAAAATTCAATGGTTGATTCTTCCAAAAAATATTACTACGAATCTCATAGGCTGAAAGAAGACAGTCAAAACTATCTGACATCGAATCATATTGTTTAAGTGCTTCGGTGTACGCTGCACTAGTTACCAGGGGATTTGTTACATTTATCCAAGCAATGTGGTCGCCCGAGATAGAGTTTCCAATATAGGAATACACTTCACTCATTGGTACTTCGCTAGTTGAATAATCAGGATCTCTCACATGAGTTTCGTAGCCATTTTCACTTGCTATTTTTAAGATCCTCTCATCTTCTGATGAGACAATAATTGAAGAAAATCCCTCGGCATCCTTAAGTTGCTCCAGCTTTAGTTTAAGCAAGTTGGTTCCAGAGAAATGGCGAATGTTCTTTTGATGTACGCGATCTGATTCACCTTTTACTGGAATCAGACCGACAATCTCTTTCTTCATACTAGTACTCAATTACTGGTTCGGTAAAATTACTATTTGGTTAGAGCGTATTTTCTATCACCACTTGAGTTTTTTCCACTCATCGAAAACGCTTGATATTTTTCGCGACTCGCTTTTCTTCGCTCTCGGCCAAGGTCGTTTAATTCTTGATTGAGATTTTCTGCTTCCAATTTGAGCTGATCGGGTGCGATGTCGTGTGGAACTATATTGACATTAGTATATGTCATCCGCGTTACTTTAAAGTTGGGAACGAAAAGGTTGTTTTCTTTAACCAGATCCCAAATAGGTGTTCCTGGTAAAGGTTGAGTGAGAGAAACAGAATAGCTGTCAGCATCCATCTTTCGGGCAAAATTAGCAGTCGCTTCACGCAGAATCTTTGTTTCAAAGGGAAATCCCATCATAAAATTTGCATGAACCAGTAGACCTTCATCATGTGCAATTTGACAGGTAGCTAATACTTCTGAATGATCGAGTCGTTTCTTAGTTACTTCGTTCAGAAAATCCTGATCACCGTGTTCCACAGATATGGCAAATTGTTCAAAGCCTGCCGAAGCCATTGCTCGGTACATTTTTGCCCTCTTGCCTCTATTGACAGGCATGTCAGCTCTTACTGCGTTCGGTAATGTAATTCTAAGATTGAATTCAGCGATTCGTTGGCAGATATCAATTACCCTTTTATAGTTTACCGTGAAATTATCGTCTAATATTTGAAGTTCCTTAATATTAAATTTTGTTATCAATTTTTCTACTAGTTCAGCAACCCGCACCGCAGAAAGCGCACGAAACGCGTTGCCGGTGAATTCGGGACTGGTGCAGAAATAACAGTGTTCTGGACATCCTCTCGATGTCATGATGCTACCAACCCTACCTGATTTCACAAATGGATTGTGGGGCATTCCAATCTCAAAATATCGCTCCATCGGAAATAAATGGAAAGCAGGATCAGGCAAATCATCTAATTTTTTATTAAATGCTGGAGATGGATTTGAAATAATTTTTTTATTTTTTCGGTATACTAGTCCGTCCACATCAAAATAGTTTTGCCCTGAAAAATACTTGTCCGAGAATTCTAAAAAGGTGTATTCCGCTTCGCCTTTCAACACGAAATCTATACAAGTTACTTCCCTCATAATGTCGACCGCGGTGTTTGAAGCGTGGTTTCCTCCCATCAGTAAAGGCGTATTAGGAAATCTTTTCTTTAGGCCGTTGGCAACCGAGAATGCACACTCAGTCATTGACGAAAAAAGGGAAGTGATTCCAATTAGATCAGGGTCAAAATTTTCTAATCGACGGACAATGTTTTCGGTTTCTAATCCATATTGAACAAAGTTTGGGTCATCATTAAGCTCAACAATTGTGTCGTATCCTTCGACTACCGCATCGATGCATAGAACATTACCAGCATAGCCATTTTCTTCGAGCACTGCAGCAAGGTATGCCATTCCTAGAGGTGGCTGAGCTTTCCTCACTTGGTTTTTATCACTGATGACTTGAGGAGAAACCAGAGCTATTCGTCGGTTTGCGTTGTCCATAATCCTTATTTAACCATTTGATTCATAGCTCAACCATAGGCTAGAGGAAAAATTATCGAAAATTTGCCGGTTTTACGGTAATTTTTGAGTCGATGCCGAATTTGTTGTACTAACTAGTGATAGAAAAATACCCACGCTGATGATGACAGCTATCCCTGCCCATGCCCAGGTATCAGGTAGGTCACCAAAAATCCAGTATCCTAAAACTGCCTGCATGATGATTTCCGTATAGAGATAGGGTGCCAAAAGTGAGGCTTCCGCAAATTCAAATGAACGAATCAGGAGTAGATGCCCCATCGCGCCTGTTAATGCCATGGTCACCATTAGTATAAAGTCAGTGTATGTTGGTGTTATCCAAAACCAGGGTATCAGCAAGGTCATGACTACGAAGCCTCCTACAGATTGATAAGAGAGCGTAACCAATGGTGGAGCTTGACCAGCTAAGAAGCGAGTTGAGAGAATGTAAAGAGCAAAAAAAGTAGCGGCTGCAAGAGCCAGCAGAGAAGCCCAGTGAAATCCATCTAAACCGGGACGTACAATCATTAGGACGCCAATTAAGCCGAAGCCTGATGCTAGCCATCGATTTGTTGGGATTTTTTCTTTTAGAAATAGCGCGGATAGAGCTACTAAGATTACCGCATCAAAGAATATGATAGCTATCGCGTTTGCTAGAGGAATGAATTTTATTGATCCCCAAAAACAGGCAGTGCACGCTAAAAGAAGCAATCCCCTAGTTGTTTGCAAAACTGGTCTTTCCGTGATGAAAGACTTTGGTCCATGTCGCCACAGAGCCAAAGGCGCGATAACTATGAAGTGGAAAAAAAACCTTGCCCAAACGAGTTGCATTATCGAGTATTGGTCGCTCAATGATTTGGCAATTGCATCCATAATAGGAACAATTAGCATTGCTATAACAAGCAAGACGATACCAACGATTTGTTTTTTTTGTGTTGAAGAGTGATCCATGGATGTATGATTTTTCACATCAAATTTGGTTTACAGATACTCTCTGTTCATGAAGTTACTCAAATTAGCTTTTAAACTATGTCTTACAAAAATGTTCGCAAGTTAAGTTAAACAAATAGAGGGTGGATTAAGAATTTAGACTTCGCTCAGATTTGGCACTTCATCACTAAGCTTATAAACTTTTTTCCATTTTTCGTCTGCGCAATAGATTTTGTAAACTAATTCCATCGTATGCAAAGCTTCTTCTGCAGATCCGTTGATGATTTTTTCATTATTTATAATAGCCTCAGAAAATTCTTCTATCTCACGTTCCCAGGACGGGTCACTGGTATAACGCTTTGCAATTTCCATAGGGCTACCGGAATCTTGCTCTGATTGGTGGATTATTGTAATAGTTTCAGCACCATAACTACGTGTGCCGGTTAATAATCCAGCTAGAACGATGGCGCCTTTTTCAAGAGTAATTTCGAGATTGAAACGGTGCTGCCATTGCGTTGCAGAGGAGTGTAGCATTGCAACGATCCCATCGTCAGTCCGCATAATAGCGTATGCATTGTCTTCAACGTCATGATTCCAGTAGTTGTTCGATATAAAACTGAATACTTCAGTAAATTCACCTGCAAAAAGCCTCATGAGGTCGACCATGTGAATGCCTTGATCCAAAAGAATTCCACCGCCTGCAATTGATCGCTGAGTTCTCCACTCTGAAGCGAAGTTAATTATGGCAGATTTACCATAAACTCCCCTTAAGTTGACTACTTTTCCAAGAGTGCCGCTTTTAACGAGTTGAAAAGCTTCGACTACCGAATCATGATAGCGGTGGTTAAAGCCATATTTTAACTGTAAGTTTGGGTGTTTTTTTTGGCATCGGATTACCTTCGCAATGTCATTCAAATTTTGACCAGGTGGTTTTTCGCAAAAAACATGAAGACCTCGTTTTAAACCTGCAATAGTAGCAGCCGATGCGACATCATTACTGAGACATACAAATAAGACATCAAGTTCTTCTTTGAGTAGTTCTTCATAGTCCACAAAAGATTTAATGCCAGGTTCTGCTAACGCAGATTCTCTAAATTTTCGGTCGGACACAGCAATGGTTTTGAAAGTCGAAGTTTTGTCAACATACTTTCTACGTAATTGGCCAACGACACCATATCCTGCAAAACCTACGCGAAGTTTTCTCATGACAGTAGTACGATTGTGTAAATTTTTTGTTATAAATTTGTAGTGGGCAGTTAGTTGTGTCCGCTAATCGCGGCATGCAACGGCTTTGTCTTCTCGAAAATTTCTTTCTGTTCCGTGCTAGCCTCTGTTTGATTTTTCTGTTTCCATTCGTGAAAAGGCATCCCGTATATCATCTTGCGCGCCGCATCGTAGTCTAAATCGATATTGTTTTCTTCAGCGCTAACATGAAGCCATTTAGAAAGGCAGTTTCTACAGAAGCCAGCAAGATTCATTAAGTCTATATTTTGTACGTCATTTCGATGTTGTAGATGTTTTACAAGGCTCCGAAAGGCAGCAGCTTCGATTTTGGTTTGTGCTTCTATTTCCATAATGGTTTCCTCAATTGGATGTTTGTTGTCTAGCGCTCAAACGATTCTTTTTGTGCTGCTGAGCTAAGTGGAACAAGAAACTGCAGTGGGTCAGGGGTTATTTTCTGACGGGCGTCTTCTAAGCTTTTGCTGCCTGCGTAACTTACAGAGGATCGAAGATGCCCACGGATTCTATGCAGTATATCGATTACACTTCCTTTATATGGGACTTGTATTTCCTGTCCTTCCGCTGGGGTGTCTAGCATTTCTTGATCAATTTGATTTCCGGATGTTTCATATAAAGATTGTAGGACAGCCTCAGGAGAAGTCATTCCTCGATAGATCTTCTTTTTAGCTTGCGTTGCGGGATCTACTATTAATTTTCCAGGAGCTTCATCTGTTCCTGACAGGGCGCTACCTAACATGACAGTATCAGCGCCACAAGCCAGTGCTAGGAAAATGTCTTTGTCGAACTGAATGCCACCATCTGCAATTACTGTAATTTTACCACCGACCTCAGCCCACACTTCCCGAATAGCCTGTAATTGTGGAATTCCAGCTGCCGTTTCTAATCGGGTACGACATCCCCTGCCAGGACCGACGCCAACTTTTACTCCATCGACGCCCAGTTGCATCATAAATTTGGCAGCTTCACCTGTAGCCACGTTTCCGGAAATAAGGGGTGTATCAGGAAATCGCTCTTTTATTTTTTTTACACCATATTCAAGTACCTTGGAATGTCCATGTGCAATGTCAACAAAAAAACAGTCCACTCCTGAGGTCACCAATTCTTGCGCTCTTTCTAGATAATCCCCAGTACATCCAATTGCGGCTGCTGCTAAGAGGCGCCCTTTGATATCTTTGCTGGCATATGGTCGTTCTCGCAGAAAGCGTAGATCTTTTCGAGTAATTAAGCCTAGGATATTTTTTTTATTGTCAATAAGAGGTAGACGTTCAATTCGACCCTCAAACATTAATCTATCGGCATCATCAATGCCAACATCGTACGGAGCAGTTTTTAGTTTCTCAAGAGGGGTCATAAAATTCTCTACAGATAAATTGTCGGATGTACTCTGCCATGGCATGTCACGTCTTGTAAGTACGCCGGCAAGTATATTGCTTCCAGGCTCAGTTTCTATCAGGATCCCATTGATATTATGTTTTTTGCAAAACGTTCGTGCTTCGCCAATAGTGGCACGCAAGGGCAAACAAAGTGGGTTATCAATAACGGCGCTGTGACTACGCTTAACTTCTGTAACAATGTCAGCTTGTTTCTGAATTGATTGACCTCGGTGAATCACTCCAAGGCCTCCCTCAAGTGCCATAGTCTCGGCCATGCTACCATTAGTTACACTGTCCATATTTGAAGAGATTATAGGTAGCTCGAGGTTTGTCCCAGCGACTAATGATGAAGTTAAAGAAATCTTGGATCTCGACTTTGCGATCCCTTCTTGGGGGCGAAAAAGGAAATCATCAAATGTTTTTCCGATCCAGGCCGGATTCAAAAAGCTTTGCTTCATATTTTTATCACCATTCTTGTGTCCCTTCACTTTTCGGAAATTTATCGCGCAACGGCGATAGTATCAAGATATGGCTTACAACTGGTAAATTATTAAGAAAGTCGAAGGAGCCACTAATCGGTTTTTTTGGCTGAAATCTTTAAAGGTATCTCCTACGTATAGCCTATTTGACCTTTTTTATTTTTTAAAAAGATTATTGAAACACATGGGTAGTGATTTTTTCTCTGACTGGAGGGCCTCACGACCGAGACTCCTAAGTTTTTTGTTTAAGAGATGACTTGTGTGTAATGAATGATAAGGATAAATAATTACAACGATGATTGCAGGTGGCCACCGTCAACGACGATAGTAGTTCCAGTCATGTAAGACGAAGCGTTGGATGCGAGAAGGAGTAGCGAACCTGAAAGCTCTTCCGGCCTTCCTATTCGTCGTTGCGGAATATTTTTTACAATACCCTCGCCTTTTTTTCCCTCAAAAAAATCTTCATTCATTTCGGTCATAAAATATCCAGGAGCTATAGCATTGACCCGTATATTTTCTTTAGCCCATTCTAGAGCTAGGCTTTTGGTCAGTTGAATGAGCCCTGCTTTCGATGCTGCATAGGAACTTACAGCTTTTGCAACCCGATATCCCATAATAGAACTAATATTAATTATTGTCCCCGGTTGGTTTTGTTGAATTAATCGTTGTGCTACTTGTTGTGCCACCAACCAAGCACCTTTAAGATTAGTATCGATCACACGATCCCATTCTGATTCAACAATTTCTGTAGCTAACAGAGTATTAGCCACACCAGCGTTGTTTACTAGAATATCTATCAGTCCCAATTCCTTTTCTAATTGGTCAAGAGCAGAAACAATTGTTTCTATTTTAGTTACGTCCATCTCATGAAACGACGCCGTGGCGCCCATACTGTTTAATTCATCTGTAAACTGGCTTAGCCTATCTGTTCTTCGGGCCACAAGAGCTACCTTAGCTCCAGCCTTGACCAGAGTTTTTGCGAAATGCTGACCGAGACCACTGGATGCGCCTGTGACGAGCGCAGTGTGACCCTTTAAGCTAAAAAGTGTTTCCATACCAATTCTGCATCCTACACGTCAAAGAAACGACAGTTTAACCGAAACCAATCCAGAGGTTTGAATGCAAGAGATACTTTGATTATATTGGGCTTAAGACAAGATAATTAGCGTAATTTTTGATACGTGACCTCGAGCCATCCAGCCCTGCGATGGACTAATTCACCTTCGATAACCAGCCATCCTAGAGTATTCTGTATACCTTCGTGCCCTTTTGTGTGGGTGATTTCGCAATAAAGTCGATTGTAGTGCTATTTGTTTATAAACAGCACGTTTGGCTAATGACTATTATGAGTTCGAAATTCATTAGATGCACGAAAAATAAAGCTTAACATTTTGTTAGATTCGTATTCTTAAAAGCGGCTTTTTTGATTTGTTTAATTCTCAGATCATCAGATTACAAAAAATTTAACCTAATTTTTAAAATTAAATAAAATTTTTTCAAATCCAATGTTGTTGCGGAAATGCTTTTGAATCGATTTAGCCCCCGATTTTTAGGTCTAATCTTGCTACCAGTAAAATTATGTCCAGAGTATAGAATCGAAGGAGTATGAATTTTCGAGTTTGTTCCATACCTATTGAGTTATCTCTGATGAGGTAGAAAAATAGCTACCAATACAGCTAAACTAAAGGTAATCAATTGACTAGACCCAATTCAAATGACACGGACTAGCCATAGATTTTTTTAATTAACGGTGATACCAAAAAGGATATAGTAAATTGATCGATTCGCATTTTGTGGCTTTTCCGGTGCTTCAGAGAATTGTTAAAATTTTATTCCTAGTTCTCTCCATTGCAGGAGTATCTGTTTGTGCGGTTGCTGATGATATTCCCCAGGCAGTTACTCAAGCGATCGTTGAAATTTTTCCTACCACCAAACCTAGTATTATTGAGGCAAGCCCACTACCAAATATATTTGTGGTGGTGATTGGGACAAATGTGATTTATATCTCCCATGATGGTCGCTATGCGATCTCTGGAGATTTGATTGAACTAGAGTCCGGCAAGAACTTGTCTGAGAATGTTCGAAGTAGTCTTAGAAAAAATATTATCGCAGACCTGGATGAATCGGGCTTGGTAATCTACAACCCACTCCAAACCCGAACTACCATAACTGTATTTACGGATATTTCTTGCCCCTACTGCGCGCGCTTTCATGAAGAGATGGATGACTTGCTGAGTGCCGGCATTAGAGTACGGTACGCCGGTTTTCCACGAGCAGGTATTCCATCTAAAGCTAATGATGCTTTGGTCTCAGTTTGGTGTTCGGATGATCCAGAGACAGCTATGACTGATGCTAAATCAGGCAATTATGTGGAAGAGAGGAAATGTGATACATCTATAGATAAACATTTAGAGATTGCGGAAAGAATTGGTATTCGTGGTACACCAACGATTGTTTTGGCTAATGGAGACCTTATACCTGGTTTCGTACCAGCAGATGAGATTATTAGGGCGATCGACGTAAACTTGGATTAAGTTTTGCTAATCGAGTTTGTAGGTTCTTTTTAAATTGAAATCCGCGGTTAAATTTATAGCACTGTTAGCTGTCAATCTTGCAGCTAATCAAAGAGCTAGAGAATAAATAACATGCATTTTAGAAATGTATTCCTAAGAGCTCTTATTTTTAGTGTGGTTTTTTTTGATTCCCCTCTAATGGCTGATGAGATCTTAGATACGCCATTTTTTGCGATATCAAATTCTCCATATGCGTCAGACTTCAGTTTATCTGATGAGAGAGGCAAGACATGGAGTCTTTCAACATTACAAGGCAAAGTAGTGGTGCTAAATTTTTGGGCGACCTGGTGTGTACCGTGTCGCAAAGAGCTGCCCAGTATGCGTGTGTTAACAGAAACACTGGATAGTGAACGTTTTCAGTTATTAGCAATTAATGTTGGTGAAGATTTATCAGATATTCAAAAGTTTATTGGGAATTTTGATCCACCATTGAATTTTCCTATATTGCTGGATACGAATATGAAAGTAGTTAGCGAGTGGGGTGTGAGGGGCGTGCCAACCACCTATATTATCGACAAAAAAGGGCGATTGGTAGAATTTGCAGAAGGTGAAGTCAATTTTACACAGAAAACGATGGTGGAAAAACTCAGGTACTTCATTGTAGACGATTTTTAAGATTAATTTATAAAAAATATTATATTCATGAGAACGCTAAAGTTTTTTTTGCCAATTTCGATTTTTTTGGTATTGATTGCTTTTTTAACTGTTGGTTTGAGTCTTGATCCTGGGAAGGTGCCTTCCCCATTGATTAATCGACCGGCGCCAAATTTTAAATTGCCAGAATTGGTGAAAAAAGGCTCGGAATTTTCTACTTTGGATCTCCAAGGAGAAGTCTGGTTGCTCAATGTTTGGGCTTCCTGGTGTGTTGCCTGTCGTGATGAACATAAATATTTGCAGATATTGGAGCGCGAGAAGATGGCCCAATTGATTGGCCTTAATTACAAAGATAAAGCCGAAGATGCTATTCTTTGGCTGAATACTTTTGGTAACCCATATTCCAGTATAGCTGTAGATTTAGTAGGTGATGTAGCCATCGATTGGGGCGTTTACGGTGTCCCAGAAACCTTTGTGATTGATTCGGAAGGAATGATCCGATATAAGCACATTGGACCAATCAACCAAAATGTCCTGGACAACGAAATTTTGCCACTTTTACGACGGATTCAATGAAAAGTTTCTGGTTAAATCAGGATGAAAAAACACGTTAGACGATCTTTCTGAGATCATACTCGAGAATACCTTCGGCCCCATTTTGGCGCAATTTTGGGATTAGATCGCGGACGATATTGCTATCAACGACAGTTTCAAGCGCTACCCAGCCTTTATCTGACAATTTACTTATAGTGGGTGAATGTAGGCTCGGGAGCTGGGCAATAATTGCTGCCAGATTTTTTTCAGGAGCGTTCATTTTTAGTGCCACCTTTTGTCGTGCTCGTAACGAAGCTTGAAGAAGTAATGCAATTTGCTCTATTTTATCCCTTTTCCAGGGATCAGATAGGGCCTCTTTGTTGGTGATTAAGCGGGTATGTGTGTGCAACAAATCACAGATTATGCGTAAACCGTTGGCGCGAATAGTGTTGCCTGTCTCAGTAATTTCAACTACCGCATCAACAAGTCCTTGTACAGCTTTGGCCTCTGTAGCCCCCCATGAAAATTCCACCTCACAATCGATATTTCGTTCACTCAGATATCGACGAGTAAACTGAACAAGTTCAGTAGCAATCTTTTTTCCATTCAAGTCTTCAAGTGATTGAATAGAAGAGTTTTCTGGCACTACCAGAACCCATCTACAAGGTTGGTTGGAAGTTTTTGAATATACTAAATCGCAGACTTCTTCAACTTCAATTCCACTTTCGAGTATCCAATCAAGACCCGTAAGCCCTAGATCTAAGCTACCTTGACCCACGTAAATTGCCATTTCCTGAGAGCGTACTAACGCGCATGAAATCTCAGGATCGTTGATACTCGGGAAGTAATTCCGTGATTGCGGACGTATTTCCCACCCAGCTTGTCGAAATAAACCAATAGTTGCGTCTTCTAAACTACCCTTTGGTATTCCAAGATTTAATTTACGCATAGCTTAAGAATCCTTAGGAGATGCCAGCTCCGAATAATAGGTGGATTTGACGGCAATTATCGCACAGACTTGCAAGCAGAAACGCCTTGCGAGATATATACGCTGTTAAACAACCTATAAAGTGAAGCCTCATATTTTAAGGTAGTCCGACCTATAGTGCGGTAAAAGGCCTACCTGGCACCGTAGCGCATATCAATACAGTGTTTGTTATTTTGCTCATAGTAGTTTTCACCCTCAGGCTTCGATACATAGTGATTTTTTCCTTAGCAAAGTTGAACTGAAGGTTTCTAAAGATAATGTGCGAGCTTCTCCATCTTAGTTGCTAATTCTCTGACGTAAACGGTTGATCTAAAAGTGGGAAATAATAATTCTTGTTCATCAAATTGGCTCGATCTAAGACTAAATTATTCACATTATTTGATTGATGTGAGTGTTTTGTTAAATTATATAGAGCAGATCATTATCGAGAGGCTAACTTATTCTTAACTGATTGATTATAATGGGAAAAATATGTTGCTCAAGAAATGAGCAATTCAAAGAAAACCTGAGAATACTATGATATTCCAATGATTATAGAGCATTTATTCACAGAGTTATCCACAACAAACTGTGGGCAACTCTGAAGTCCTTTTTTTCTCAATACCTTACCAAAGTTCGTTACGAAATGACTCGCGCCTTTCTCTCTAAATTAGGACTAAACAATTCTTGAAAATACAAAAAAAAGATCCTCGCGAAACTGTAGTTAAAGTGGCATTGCCAGTGCCTCTTAGGAGAACATTCGATTATCGCTTATCTGATGATCAATGCCGAGTTAAGCCTGGATTTAGGGTCGAAGTTGAGCTTCAGAATCGTCGGATGGTCGGTTTAGTAATGAAAGTAGGATCAAATTCGAGTGTTCCGCTGCATAGGCTTAAAATGGTGAGTGCTGTCATCGATCAAGAGCCGTCTGTCCCGCCTAAGTTTTTGAGATTTCTTATGTGGGTATCTCAGTATTACCACCATCCAGTCGGTGAGGTTATTCAGTCAGCATTACCGAGCGTGATTCGTAGAAATCAAGTGATGCGCCCAAATTTGCCTGCACGCTATTTTTTGACACCGTCTGGTCAGTCGGCTTTAATTGATTTGTCCAAGCGTGCCAAAGTGCAAAAAGAAATACTATCCGCGTTAAAAAAGGCTGGTACTGAGGGTTTATTGGCATCGAAACTGAATCAACTGTTTATTAAAAGTCCAACAACAACCTTAAATTTGTTGCAAAATAGACACTGGATTTATTCTGAATCTAGGGTTGAAGATTATTTGCTGCAGGGTGCTCAAGAAAGGACACCCGCCCTTAACCCATCACAAATCAAAGTAATTGACAAAATAAAGTCTAATTTCTTCACCTATGCGCCATTCCTTTTGCAGGGTGTTACGGGTAGTGGAAAAACAGAAATTTACTTAAGAATAGCATCTAGTATATTGAAGTCTGGTCATCAAGTTCTTGTTTTGGTTCCAGAAATTGCTTTGACGCCACAACTTTTGGATCGGTTTGAACATGGCATCGTTGGAAAAATAGCAGTAATGCATTCGGGCCTCACGGATCGTGATCGTCATATTGCTTGGTGGTCAGCCAAACAAGGGCTTGCTGACGTTATTGTTGGCACACGTTCCGCAGTGTTTATACCATTAGCGCGACCTGGCTTATATATTATCGATGAGGAGCATGATCAGTCTTACAAGCAACAAGATGGATTCCGCTATCATGCAAGAGATTTGATAGTGAAACGAGCTCATCAGGATGGAGTTCCTGTAGTCTTAGGTTCAGCGACTCCATCATTTGAGTCGATAGAGAACGCTCAGCGACAGCGTTATCACCACCTGCAACTTCAGAGACGAGCTGGGGGCGCAATTCTACCCTCTTTTCAACTATTGGACTTAACACGACTACCTACAAGGTTTGGCATCACCGCACCTGTAATTCATGCTTTGCAAGAACGTTTAGATCGGCAGGAACAGAGCATTGTTTACGTCAATCGTCGCGGATTTGCTCCAATTTATATGTGTGTGTCTTGCAGTTGGCAAGCTCGATGCAATAGGTGTGAGATTCGAATGACTCTGCATCAAACAACTCGACACCTGCTTTGCCACCATTGTGGGCAGTCACGTGCTTTGCCAGAAAATTGTCCAGAATGCGGTCATGCCAAATTTTATCCAATTGGCGAAGGTACGCAAAGAATCGAAGATGCATTAAAAAAAGAGCTACCGACAGCTCGAATTCTGAGAATTGATAGTGATGCCATACATTCTTCAATTCAATTTAAAACTATTCTGACACAAGTGAAAAAGAGAGAGGTAGATGTACTTGTTGGTACACAACTTTTGGGAAAAGGCCACGATTTTCCAGCAGTTACTTTAGTATGCATTTTAAATGCTGATAGTGGTCTCTATAGCATTGACTTTAGGGCGGCGGAGAAATTATATCAACAGTTAACACAGGTGGCCGGAAGAGCTGGCCGTGGCCAAAAACCCGGCCAAGTTTTGGTTCAAACAAGATATCCTGATGATGCTTCCTTTTTAAAACTTTCAAGAAATGATTTTGATGGTTTTGTGAAGTCAGAACTGTCACAACGACGTTTAGCTGAATGTCCACCATTTAAAAGATTTGTGCTATTGCGTGCTGATTCTTCTGTTCGAGGTGCTTCCCTTAAATTTGTCTCTGCTGCTGCCGCTTCTGGCCGGCGTAAACTAATGGCACTAAATGAAGCTAGTGTACAAATATTTGACCCAGTGCCATCCCCAATGGAGCGTAAAGCTGGACGTTATCGTGCTCAGTTGCTTGTAACGAGTTTAGCCCAAGGCCCGTTGCATGATTTTCTTGATCAATGGATAGAAGATATAGAAAAGCTTAAAGAGAGGCGCCTATCACGTTGGTCGCTGGACGTAGACCCAGTAGAGATGTACTAGTTTTTTGGCCAGATTCTTTTTAACTTGCTATAGTTGAACTTGTTTGTGGAAAGATTACAAAACATTGCTGAACGTGGAGATGTTACTCTAAGATGGTCGCATATGAGCTAATATGCAGGTTGAACTCTTATGCAAATTCTTACTAATATGCGGAGCGATGAAATATAGTTTCGTAAAATATGATAGGTAGAGCAAGGACTCGCATGCGAACTGATTAAGCAAATTTGATGTAGTCGACCGAGGATAGTCATAATCCTTACAATCAACTAATCTGGTTAATAACAATCTCATGTCAAAAAAGATAGATTCTTCGGCTATTTTAGCAATAACTTTCGGTGGGCATGATACTTCAGCAGCTTTAATGATAGGGGATGAGCTTGTGGCGGCGTGTGCACAAGAGAGGTACACATTGGACAAGCACAGCCGTCGATTTCCCCTTGATGCAATAAACGATTGTTTATCAATAGGCAAGCTAAATATTACAGATCTTGATCAAATAGCTTTTTGTGATGATACCAAATATTTGGTTCGAGAACGTTATCTTAGACCCGCTCTTGAAGACAATGAACGACTTAACTTTTTGTTGAATGATATTGAAAAAATTCCAGAAACGTTGTCAATTGACGATAGGATACGTGATGAAACTGGTTTCACGGGAGAGATTAGGCAATATCGACATCACCTTTGTCATCTCGCAAGCGCATATTATCCAAGCGGTTTTAATGAGGCCTTATTAGTTAGTTATGATGGCATGGGAGAGTGGGAAACTGGTTTGTTGGGGACTGGAAAGGATGGCGAAATCAATGTACAAGAAAATCAAGTTTGTTTTCCCCACTCATTGGGATTGGTATATTCTGCCATTACTTTTTATCTTGGTTGGCGGCACCATTGCGATGAAGGAATAATTATGGGATTGGCACCGTATGGTGATCCAAAAGCTAATATTCCTGAATCTAGCCGAACCTATATTGGACTAATGGAAGAAATGATTGTTGAAACAGGAGATTTTAATTATGAGATTGATCAACGTTGGTTTTCTTATTACCGTGAACGAAACAAATGGGTTAGTGATGAATTCATAGAGTTGATGGGACCTAAACGCGAATCAAATACAATGGTAAATCCCCACCATATGAATTTAGCGGCGGCGTTGCAGATGAGATTAGAAACGGTGGTTCTTAATCAGTTGAAGCGTGCGAGAAAACAATTTGACATTCCACGCCTTGCTATGGCGGGTGGAGTTGCTTTGAATTGCTCGATGAACGGAAAGATTGAATCAAGTGGCTTATTCGATGAAATATTTGTTCAGCCAGGTAGCGGAGATGATGGAACAGCGATCGGTGGTTGTTATCTGGCTCGAAAAACGTTCAACCGAAGTATGAAACCAGTTCGTATGAATAATTACTATAAGGGTTATCGTCCAAGGGGAAATGAGATCGATGAAGTTGCGAATAGCTCTGATTTGGAATACACGAAACCTCATGATTTTTATGGAGTCATTGCGGAGCGACTTGCGTCGGGGAAAATTGTTGCTTGGTTTCAAGGAGGGGCTGAGTTCGGCCCACGTGCACTCGGGAACCGCAGTATTCTTGCCAAACCATATCCTGAATCAATGAAGGATTTTATTAACGAGAGAGTAAAGTTTCGAGAATATTTTCGTCCCTTTGCTGGCGCTATATTATTTGAACATCTAGCGGATTATTGTGATATCTCGCAATTAAGCCCCCACATGTTGATTGCCTGTAAGATCCATGAAGAAAGGCAAAAAGAGGTTTCTGCTGTTGTTCATGTAGATGGAACTTGCCGGATTCAAACGGTTGACGAGAGTGATAACTTGCGTTTCAGGAAATTGATAGAAGCATTCTACCGATTGACAGGTGTTCCGGTCATTTTAAATACATCTTTTAATGTTAAAGGTCAGCCGATCGTAAATACTCCCCAACAGGCAATCGATACTTTTAAGAAAACAAATTTAGATTGTTTAGCTCTTGGAGATTTGTTTTTTGAGAAATAGGAGAGAATTGCACGGTATTTCAATTTAGAATACATTTTCTTCAAAAACAATGTTCAAAATAGAAAAATTATTAGAAATGTATTTGAGTTTTAGAAAATACTATCAACAAAAAATTTTGGTTAATAGACTCTAAGTATAGTATGAATAAGTCATTAGAAAAAAGCACTAGAAAGGTTTTTCATGACATTCATTTAGATCATTTGTCTGATCCAGATGTTCGAGAGCGTCATTCTAGATTGGTTGATCCCGAAATAATGAGTCTACCCAATGATTATTTTTCTGGCTTGACATGTGGAGATCTTGGATGTGGCTCTGCGGTTCATGGTACGGTAAATCTTTTATCTCTGGGCGTGGCTCATGTTTATGCGTTGGATCTAGATGATTCATTTATCAAATCAGCAAAAAAACGACTCGAAGATAATCTTGATTTTGAAGGGCGATGGACTCTGGATATTGGATCCTTGTTAGACTTGCCATACGAAAATGAAAGATTTGATTTTATTCTTTGTGCAGGTGTGATCCATCATGTTTCCGATGATCATCGCGCGATAGATGAGATCTATAGAGTTTTAAAAAAAGGTGGAAAGGCATATTTATCTGTTACTGGCGGTACAGGTCTTTTGAATCGGTTTTGGATGGATATTGCGCGGGATGAATATTTTAGAAGCGACGAAATGCAGAAAATCATTCGAGAGGGACGACTGGAGGAATGGCTGAAATTGCAACTGACCGATTTGCGAGAAAATATCGAAAGAGACGATGACGAATCTTATCAATCATCTACATTGTTTATCGATAGCTTAATTCAATTGATTGATAACGATTTGGTTTTAAGCATTAGAGATGTACTCGAAGCACCGAAGTATAAAACTTACAGTGAAGCGCAATGGTTCAGCCTTCTTAGTGATTGTGGTTTTAAGGAAACCTATAGATTCTTTAAGAAGCCGCGATACAAGAATGTAAGAAAAGTGTTTGCTCCCTTGTACCATAATTATAAGAATCCATTAGCACGGATTCTCTACGGTGATGGTTCGATGAATGTAGTTGTTACCAAATAAAAGAGCAGGAAGGCCTTTCTAGGCAGCATACTGAAAAACAGGTGTAGGGGGCGAGAATAGTCAATTTCTGGACTGTTAAACGCGCATAATGATTTGTATATATAAATAAGGATGAGCGCTCTGAAATGGAATTTTTATTCGGTTCTGTTGTTGCTACCCAGCTTCGCTTTAATCTATACGTAGGGCGTAAGCAAGAAAAATCTCGGTCATAGCAACTTGGCAAAAAAAATCAAACCGTCAATGCGTCTTGTGCATTTATCTCCGATCCGATCGAGTATTCATCGTTTAGTACCCGCGGTAATCGCAATCATAATAGCGGGACTTGCAGAAACTTTAGGGATAGGCTTGTTGTTGCCGATATTAAACTTATTTCAAAATCCAGAACTCGCAGTCAACTATTCTCTAGAAATAAAAAAATATTCCGGGATAGAGCTAAATTTATCAGATATAACGCGGGCTCTATTTCTGGCACTAGTGCTTTTTTTTCTGATAGCAGGGATATTCCAGTTAGCAACCGATATGTTGGTTGCTAGACTGATTGAAGGTTTTAAGGCGGTTTGGCAGGAGCAAGTTTTGGCTAAATATCTCGTTCAAAATTATCAGTTTCACATTGATAGTATGAGAGGTCAACTTATACAACGGCATATGGTTCATACGGATATGGCTGGTGAGTTAGTTTTGCAGATCTGTAATCTCTTACGGGATATTGTACTAGCGGTGTTTGTGTGTCTAATGCTCGCTATTTTCTCCCCAATTTTTATGGGGTTACTTGTAATTTTTATCGGGCCAGTGTTTTACCTTACGTTGATCTATTCCCGGAACACTATCAACAAGAAGGCTGAAGAAGCACAAACTTATGAAGGAAAAGCATTCTCTTTGAGCTCAGAGATTTTAGATGGCATTAAAGAGATATGGGCATTTGGTATACAGAAAAGTATGAGCAAGAAATTTTCTAATCTAGTTCGTGATAGGAGGGACAGAAAAATATTTATTCGTTCTATTCAGAACATTCCCAGTGTGTTTCTAAGAACTCTAACCTTGGTAGCATTTACTGGAGTCTTATATTATTTAGTTGTTGCGGATCGGGGTGATCTGATCGGCGTATTGGGAGTATTTGGTATTGGTTTATTCAGGGTTAATGGTGCAATTGCTCGTATCAATGCTTCTTTGGTGAAAATTTTTGGAAGCTGGCCATCGATTCGTATAGTAGCGGAAGAGTTAAATAGACCTGATAGCTCAAATGATAGTACAGTTGCGAAAATTCCGTTAGTTGACAAGATTACGTTCAATAATGTGTCATTTTCACATCCCAATAAAAGATCATTTGCAATAAAAGATTTAAACCTAGAAATTGAAAGAGGAGCTATTGTAGGAATTGTTGGTCCGTCGGGCAGCGGAAAGAGCACATTACTCGGTCTTCTCTTGGGATTTCTAGAACCCGATAGTGGCGAAATACTGCTTAATGAAAGTGATATCAGAGAATATTCTCCAACTAGTTGGTTACAAACCATTGGATATACTGGGCAAGAACCATTCGTTTTATCGGGAACTCTTTTTGACAACATAACTTTGGCGGAAACTAAAATAATCGATTCAGAAAAAATGGAGATAGTTAAAAACTTAGCAAATTTGACCTCGTTTCTTGATTCATTGCCGTTGGGCTTAGACACAATAATTGGGGAAGGGGGCCTTGATTTGTCGGGAGGCCAGAGGCAGCGTTTAGCTATAGCCCGAGCGATTTATAGAGATCCCGCTATTTTTATTTTTGATGAAGCCACTAGTAATCTAGATAATAATTCGGCAAATTTAATACTTAACAACCTAAAAGAATATTGTAAGCAACAAAAAAAGACATTAATCATGGTTGCTCATAAACTATCTTTAGTCTCGGATGCGGATATGATTATAGTTATGGAAGATGGATTTTTGCGAGAAAAAGGACGGCATAAAGAACTCATGTCAAACAAAGACAGTTTATATCGAAACCTACATGAGAAGCCCAATTTCCTGGGCTTGGAAGAAGAGTAGAAAATTGCTAAAGAATATTTACATGCTTGAAAATGAGTGTGGGCATTATACAAAAATTTTTTGTAACTTTCTTCCCGAGCATATGAAAGCACTAGCGTTTTGCACGCCAGCAAGTTTTCGTGATCCTGAATCTGATGAGATGTGGCATCCCATTTTCTACAAAAAAAGGCCCCCAGAGCTATTCTTTTACCATATTATTGGCTGTAGTCGCGCCATTCTCAGTGGATTCAAAAAATTTGTCCTCGGAAAATTTGGTAGCAGTAAGTTAGTAGTGTGTGATGGGGCAACCCATTTATCATTTGGAAATGAAGTAGTTTGTCGGATAGAACCGGGAGGCAAGATATTCACAGAATATTTGTCGGAGGATGACCGAAAAAATACTCACTGGATGATAGTTTCTGGCGCAGGAAGACTAGATTCTGTCTCAAGACTCCATGTGCTGAGTTTGCTCTACCAGTTTGTTTTAGCATGGATTAAGGCGTCAAATCATACGCGAAAATCTTCTACAAGTTCACTTGTTTCTTTGCAAGTTTTTCGATGGATTCTTTCTTTAAGATGGGTGGTTCAATGGACATGGTGGTGTGCAATAGAGAACGCTATTTGTATAACTCATCCTGATAAAATTTTCTGTGTACATGAATTTCATCCTCTTTCACGCATAGTTTGGTACGTTTCAAAAAAGAAAAATATTAAAACAATCGCTGTTCAACATGCCATCATTAGTCGCGAAAAACTATGGTATTTTTCTACGAAAGCTGAAAAAGAAGCAGGCCTTTGTTTCCCAGATGTCTATTACGTTTACAGTAATTCAGATCGAGATCTATTGCTGCCATATTTGCCCGCAACAACTAAAATTGAAATAGCATGTGGCCCAAGATACACTAAGTGGAAGATGCATATAGGACGCTGGTCAACTGCGGTTGGGAGTCAAAAAATTTTATTGTTTGTTCCTTCCTTAGCGTGGTGGGATAACCTCACAGTTCTCGAGGGGGTTAGAAAATGTGTGGAGCTAAATGAACGAAGTTACTTGATTGTAGTCAGATTGCATCCAAACGGGTCTGTCGCGCTAAAACAGAAACTTAGGCTTTGGCGCTGGGCAGGCTCTGAAAAGATTCGCCTTTCATCTGCAAATATTCATGATGACTTATTGGCAGCATCGGTCATAGTGGGCGCTACCTCCAGTGTTTTGACTGAAGCTGCGCTGTTGGGTTGCCCTTCAATAAGTCTTGGTAATTCAAATTTTTCATACAGTCCAGTATATGCTGATCTAACGGTCAATATTTCCGACTTTACTCTAGGTGATATAGATCAGGTGATGAAAAAGGAACAAAAAACAAGCGATGTAGTTCAGTTTCATGCAAAATCATTGGGAATGAATGAACCAGCTTTCCGTTTATGCGACACTATCCAATGAAAGCTAGAGAAAATTGTTTAAATTATAAAAAATGATTATTAGTGGCAAGAGTTCCTTAGTAAGAATTGCTCGGAAGTCTTTGGCTCGCGCGGGCGTGATAAATCCTTTTAGAGGCTTGTTTAAAGAAATTGAGTTTGAGACATTAACTTATTGCAACAGAAAGTGTACTTATTGTCCAAATGTCGATTATGAAAGATTCGGCGAGGCAGAAAATTTTTTTATGCAAGAGGATGTTTTTACTACATTGATTGATCAGTTGGTTGACCTCAAATTTGAAGGCGAGCTTGCGCCTCACCTTTATGGTGAACCGATGGCTGATCCAAGGCTAAGTCAATGGATGGCGTATATAAGGAAAAAGTTGCCAGCTTGCAAAATTAAGATAGTTACCAATGGCGATTTTCTTGATGAAGCTAGCTACGGTGAGCTAATTAATTCGGGTATCGATTATTTTGTTATATCAAAGCATGGTGAAAAATTTAAGAAAGGATTTAGAGTGTTGTACGAAAAACTAAGTGAAGAAGAGAGAAACAACAGGCTTATAGTCCGTGATTTTTTTGACAATTTCTCCAAAGACCAATCTATGATTAACACCCGAGGTGGGGAAGTTGCCGTAGAGCGTTCAGCTGAAAAAAAACAGCCAGTCAATTGTGTCTATGCAACTTACCCTGTGATCAATGTTTTTGGTGATCTTGTGCTATGTTGTCAGGACTACAAAAGTAACTATGTTTTTGGAAATATTGCGGAAAGCCATTTACGTGATTTGTGGTTCGACCCCAACAATATTGCAATTAGAAGACGAATCTTTCAGTCGCATTTCGATTTGGAGATTTGCCAGAAATGTTACATGTAGCTTGTTGGCTATTCGCGAATCACATATTAAAAAGTTATTAAACATTCTTAATGGTAGCGACTATTATTTTCAAAATTATCGGGAAATGAGAATTGGCTAAACATTTATTGAAAAAAGAGGAAAAAAAAATAATCTTTGATATCGTCAGAGCAGAAGAAGTAGACGTTAATTTGCTTTTGTGGAAAGAAAGGATAATAGGATTAAATATTTTCACGGTGCTTTTGTTTCAACCTCAGCAATATTATTTTTTATTTGAGAGGATTGAAGATGCGATAGTAGGAAAAAATTTTTTTCCATATTGGGAAAATAAAGATAAGTATAAGGAATCAGAGAAAAATGACATATTAGAAATTCAATTGCATTGCTGGATTTCAGGTATCAAACGCATTCGAAAAAGGCAGGAACAGCTATTTGTGCCAGTGGATGATGGTGCTTCCAGAAGAAGAAGTTTTTCACGTGTTTCTGAAACGATTAGATTTGCACTTAACAAGGCTGAAGAGTAAAGCTTTCTCTAATCAAAAAGCTTAACCTAATCGATCTCATCATGAGGCGTACTTTATTCACATCTGGTATATCAAAACCTTATGGGGAGTACTGGTTTTTTTTGCGATGGATAGTATTAAAATTTAAATTATTTACGGTAACTTTTTGGATCGTTCGGAAATTGATAAATAGAGCGCGATTAAGAGGAAATAGACTTAATGCTTATCCACCAGAAGTACGTGCGTTAGTTTTAAAGACTTCAATTTGTCTTAATTTTTCTAATATTCATAAAGTAAACACTCTGGAAAAAATTGAATGCAAGAAATTTGAAGGGCCAGAAAGCATTCAACTGGCTAGTTGTGAGCTGGGTATTGTCGCTGGAAAAATTGACTGGCTCTTTACTTATTCAGATTCCGAGGATGAGGAATCTTTGCATCGTTGGAATTTCTTAATACACCTTCTTGGTAAGAAAATTAAAAATCAGGAGCACTTATTTTGGGCTGGAGAACAAGTTAATGTTTGGGTTAATATGTTCCAACAAGAAATAAAGTCGTTAAAAAAAAATCGAATTAGAGCGCTTCGATGGGAAAGTTATACACTCAGTGAGCGTTTAGCAAATTTCACTATCTTTTGTAAAATGTCTGGCATAAAACCCGCACTTCATGTAGTTGAGGCGCTGGTTGAACAAGCGAATCATCTGACAAGAAATTTGGAGTATCACGGGAATTATACGGGGAATCATGTTGTTAACAATGGCAGATGCCTTTATCTTTTTGGTAGTAATTTTGGGATCTCAAGATTTTCTGAATTAGGTCGAGATTTGATTATGCGCGAACTGCCGGACTTAGTTTCCTCGGAAGGTTTCGTTCGTGAGGGAAGCACGCATTATCAATTTCTGATTACCCGTTGGTTGCTGGAAGTTAGGTTTTTTGCTCAATCTAATAATGATTTTGATTTCCTCAAGATGTTAGATAAGTATTGTGAAAAGTTAGAAAGCAAATGCCAATTTTTCCAAACCGGCGATACTAAGGATTGCTTGAGGGAATATCCACTATTTGGAGATATATCACCAGACTGTTCTCCAGAGTGGCTTCTCCATCTATCTTTTAGCCGACTGAGTAGGGAATCCAATTCTGAGGATTACACTTCATGTTTACCAGAATTATCATGGAACTGGATCTGGGAATAGAATCTCAAGAATCTTGATTAGCTGATAACTTACTATGGCAAAGTTAGTTTACCCAGAGGACGGATGGTATAGATTTGAAAAGTTTGGGCAGTTATTATTCTTACGAGGCATTCCAACGCGTCATTTAATGCGAGCTGGGCACTATCATCAAGACGTAGGGCATTTCACCTTGCATCGATTAGGCGTGCCCATCTTAGTGGATGGAGGCCGACGAAATTATACTAGCGATGAGTGGGGTAGATTTGGCCTAAGACCAGAAGCCCACAATACTATAACTATCAATAATTATGGGATAAACCCGGATCGGCCGACTAGATTTCCAAGAAATTATGCTGACCCAAAATTAACGATAACTAATTTCGAAAGCGACGACTTGCTCCAAATCGATATACAAACTAGTGGTTTTAATCGCATTCATCCTTCCTTGAATTGGCATCGAAGAATACAAATGTACTATGAAAGATTTGAAATCAACGATGTTATTACGGGAATCAATCAATATTTAATTGCTAGTTTTTTACATTTTTCGTACTCAATGCAAATGACCAGAGAAACTAAGAATACCCTACGGTTTGGAAAAGGAGATGTGCAGGGTTTGTTCAAGTATGAGCACTCAAACCAGTGCCAGCCAAAATTATATAGAGGAGGTCAATCTCTTTTTGGGTGGCAGGCTACTACTTATGGAAAAGCCTTAGAGGCTCCAACTCTAGTTTTTCGAGAGCGGATTAAATTACCTGTCAAGTATTCTTACAAAATTATTTGGGGTGAAGCGTGATGTGTGGTATTGCAGGAATATTTCGTTTCGATGGAAAGCCTGTGCAGCGAGAAGCTATCGAGCTAATGAACCAAAGTATGTTCGATAGAGGCCCCGATTCGGGAGGAATATATTTGGATCGAGATTTAGGTATGGGCGCTCGAAGGCTTTCGATTATCGATGTAGAGAATGGTAATCAACCATTGACGAATAGGGATGGCCGTCTTTCTGTTGTGATGAATGGAGAGATATATAATCACTTAGAATTACGAAAAGATTTGCAAGCGAAAGGTTATGTCTTTAATACCAGATCAGATACGGAGGTATTGCTACACATGTATGATGAGTATGGCAAGAAGTGTTTGCAATACTTAATTGGTATGTTCGCGTTTGCAATATGGAATAAAACTGACAGAACACTTTGGTTGGCAAGAGATAGATTTGGAATTAAGCCTATTGTATTTTACCAAGATAAAAATATGTTTTGTTTTGCGTCAACACAAACTGCATTGTTGAAACTACCAGAAATAAAAAAATCCCTAAATAGCGATGGCTTGCTTCTTTATCTTCTCTTATCCTATATTCCTGCGCCCAAAACAATATGGAAGGGCATACAAAAATTGTTGCCAGGTCGATCACTGAAAGTGGATAACAGAAGTATAGAGATTGAACAGTATTGGAATGTGACGTCAGGGCGTCGGAAAAATGGCTATGATCAAGAAGTAGATCACCAGATTAGGGAAATTTTTCATCGATCTGTTGAACTAAATAGTCGGAGTGATGTTCCAGTTGGTATCTTTTTAAGTGGCGGTCTTGATAGCACTGCGATAACTTCAAGTTACTGCCGACAGAAAAATAATGATGTTCATACTTTCACCGTTGACTGTGAAGGAAAACACTCAATGGAGGGTGATTTTGCCAAAATTGCGGCAAATCAATATCAGACTAATCATCATCATTATAAACTTTCCAGTGACCAGAGTTTTCTTGAACTAGATGAGTTGTTGGAAAAATTTGATGAACCAATAGGCGATTCAGCTAGTATATCTTCATATTACTTATCAAAGCGTGCCGCTGAAAATGGCATTAAAGTAGTTTTGTGTGGCGCTGGAAGTGATGAGCTGTTTGGTGGTTATTCGCGCCATTATAGAAATCGACGAAATTTTTTTTCCGGCAAGTCCTCCCTAATTCCATGGCAGTTCTTGCAGCGTGTTGGAAAATCGAATTTAGAGATATTGCACTATGCTTCTATTGGGTGGGATAGAGGAACCTCATTCGGGTTATCAACATCTGGGGCACATATAGGTTTGCTCAACAAACTATTAGACAATAAAGAAGTTTTGTTTGAGGGTTTACAGTTGGTCAGGGATCAGTTTAGTATGTTGATTCATCTAGAAAAGACAGAGGGTTTCCAATACAGCCGACTCTTAACAGACATATCTAATTATCTACCCGACAATGTCCTAGCATTGTTCGATAAAACTACTATGGCTGCCTCTGTGGAAGGCCGTGTACCATTTTTAGATCATACACTTGCTGAACTAATATTTTCTGAGCCACCAGAAAAAATGTTATCTAATAATTTTGTAGATGCAAAGTGCAAACTAAAAAGCGTGCTTGCTCGGGAAATCCCAACTCAAATCCGGAATCGCAGTAAAGTGGGTTTTGACGGCCCGGTAAATTATTGGATCAACTCAAATTGTTCCTTTAGAGACCGCTTGCTAGATTTAGTTAATCCGGATCTAAAGTTATTAATTTCTCATCAACAAATAAAGACCCTCCTCAACCAAGAAACCTTGCATCCAGGATTGGCTCATGTACTGTTTAAGCTATATGTTCTGGATTCTTGGTTAGAAAAACATGCTTAGTTCAATTGAAAAAAAAATAAAAATATCAGTTGTATGTCCCACTCATAATTCTGCGCGCTATATTACTAGAGCTATCTCTTCAATTTTTCATCAGGACGAAGGCCCAGATCAATTAATTTTTTGTGACGATGGATCAGTAGACAATACTGTACCTATACTGCAAGACTGGATACAGAAGTTCTCTGATAGAGATACTGAAATGATTGTAAAGAAATTTCCTCATCAAGGTCCTGGAGCCACGAGAAACCATGGAATTGCTCTGGCGAGCAATCCATGGATTGCATTTCTTGATTCGGATGATACTTGGGAAAAAGTAAAGTTATTACGGGTACGCACGGAAATAGAAAAATCTGAACAAAAAAATTTTGTTCTCCATTGGGAAAAAAAAATATATTCCGATGGACGTCAAAGTCTAATGCGTCATGGAGAAGAATATAAAAATGAGTCGTCGATTAGTCGGCTTTTATACAAAAAAAATATATTCTCTACCTCAGCGGTAGTTTGTCGAAGAGAATTATTGCAAAACCTTGGTGGATTTGACCCAACTTTACCCAATGCTCAAGATTATGATTTGTGGTTACGTGCATCCGATCAGATGAAGCTCTTGGTAATACCGGAGGTACTTGGTCATTGTTTTGATGAGGCTGATAGTATTAGTGCTAGACCATATGCAAACAGATATAAATCGCGACTTAGAGTTGCTTGGCGACATCGGAAGAAAGGTAGATCTATGGAATGTTACCTTAAATTTGGAAAAATTTTGTTTTCACGACAATGGTTTGTTTAATTATCTGATAGCCACAAAATGATCTCCACAGATGAATTTTTTTGCAAATAACCCTACCTAGGTTTTTAAGATGAGCAATTATGCCCTTGAAAAAAGTTTTCTCTATTTCGGGGAAATTTTTAAAAAGAATAATCTCTTCAAGGCGTGGAAGGGCAGAGCTGCAATACTCTGTTATCATCGAGTATTACCTAATCTAAGTGCTTTGCCGATTGATAGTCCATTTCTCGGTCATGCAGTTTCAACAGGAAGATTTGAGGAACAAATTAAATATTTGTCAGAAAACTATAAGGTTGTTTCTTTGGATGAGGTTGGAAAGAGTATCGACCAATCGAAAGAAGAATTTTTAGTGGCTGTAACATTCGACGATGGATATAAAGATAATCTTGTTCATGCATTACCAATACTTGAAAAATTTAAGATTCCCGCTACGATATTTGTTACAACTATGTACCCAGATGGTAATGAATGGATCTGGTGGATGGAACTTTGGGAAACATTGGAAGATAGGCAATCTTTAAGTGTTAATTTTTTTGATAAACACGAGGAGTGGAAATTTCGTACTAGTTTGGATCGGAAAAAATGCTATTCGAAACTACGAAACAGTTTTATTAGGCTAGATTATGATACTCGAGTTGCTTTCATGCAAGAAATTACTGGGAACATGAAGCGTCCTCAATATTCTGGTAACGTATTAACGTGGGAAGATATAAGATCCCTCAGTACACATCAGCTGATTGAGATTGGGGCACATACGCATACACATCCTAGTCTAGCATCATTGTCTTACGATGGTGCTCGGGAAGAAATTTTCCTTAGCAAGGAAAAATTGGAGAGACAATTAAACTGCTCAATAAAGCATTTCGCATATCCGTTTGGAGGAACACAGGAAGTGGGGCATCGAGAGTATAAATTGGCAAAAGAGGCGGGTTTCGAGACCGCTAGTATTACTACACCCAGAGGTGTTCATCGCCAGAGCAGATGGGAGCTACCTAGATTTGTGATGTCTGAAAAGCACACATCTAGTTATCTAGAACTGAGATTGTCGGGATATGAATCCTTTTGCAGAGCTCTTGCTAATAATATAGATTATCGTCGACTACTAGTTTGGGGTTAACTTTATCGGCATGCAATTAAATATATGGCGCAGATATTTAGGATGGTATAACGTTGAATAAACTGGTCGAGGGCTGAATTGTTAGATGATTACATATTTAATAACAGGTTCATGTGGGACAATTGGATCAGCGCTAGTAAAAAAATTTGCAAGTGATGGTTCAGACTGTCTTATACGTTGTTTCGATAACAGTGAAAGCCTGTTACATTTCCAGCAAAGGACATACAAGGATAATCCAAAAGTAGAAACATATATTGGTGATATTAGAGATTTTGATCGTTTGACCAATGTTATGCATGGAGTAGACATCGTTCTTCATACGGCTGCACTGAAGCATGTTGGAATATGTGAGTATTCCCCCATGGAAGCAGTTCAAACAAATATTTTGGGTTTAAATAATGTAATCAAGTCTGCTTCCGAAGCTGAAGCCGATAAATTTGTTTTTATGAGCTCGGATAAAGCAGTCAATCCAACAAATGTTTTAGGTACAACAAAATTAATGGGAGAACGATTAGTCACAGCAGCGAATCTTAATAAAGGAATAAATCACACTAAATTTTTTTCCCTTCGGTTTGGTAATGTTCTAGGTTCAAATGGTTCTGTAGTTCCAGTTTTTGAAGAGCAAATAATGCAAGGCGGGCCTTTAACATTAACCGATCGAAATATGACACGTTTCATTATGAGTGTTAATGACACAGTTCAGCTTGTTGAAAGATCGCTTGGTTTTGCAAAAGGTGGCGAAGTATTTGTAACAAAAATGCCAGCAATAAGAATCGAGAGCCTCGCTGAGGCGATGGTAAATCACCTAAACCAAGAATTACCACAATATACAGGAGCTATTGAGATAAAAGAGATTGGAAAGCAGAGTGGAGAAAAATTATTTGAAGAGCTTATGACCGAAGAGGAGTCAAAAAGGGCAATTGAAACTGAAGAATTTTTTATGATACTTCCAGCATTTCATGAATATTATTCTGAAACAATCTCTGAGTATGAACATGTTGATATGAAATTGAATATTGGATCTTATGTCTCCGAAAATGGTCCCTACTTAACTGAGGAAGAATTAATTGCTTTTTTATCGGAGAATGATGTGTTTAGGGCACAAAAATAAATTCTTATTTTCTAAGAATGAAGAAGTTCGGCGAATAGTTCTAGCAAAAAAATGTCACAAATACTAGTTTTAGGTGGAGATGGTTATTTGGGGTGGCCGACAGCGCTATATTTTTCAAGTCAAGGTCATGATGTAACAGTTGTTGACAATTATCTTCGGAGAACTCTCTCAAAGAAATTGAATTTGTCTAGTTTATTTCCTGTCCAATCTTTGGAAGCAAGGGCTGAACTATGGATGTCGGAAACAGGGAAAAAGATAAAAGTTGTTATTGGCGACTTAAGTAACGCAGATATAATGCGCTCACTTTTTGATGGTGGCGCAACATATACCTGGCCAAACGATGCAAAATTTTCTGGGCCTCCAGAGACAATCATACATTTTGCAGAGCAGCCATCGGCCCCTTTTTCTATGATTGATTATGAAAGTGCAAACAAGACGATCCAAAATAATTTACTTGTAACCAATAACTTAATGTACGCAGTTAGAGATTATTCTAGAGAATCGCATATCATAAAGATTGGAACTATGGGAGAGTATGGAACGCCCAATATAGACATCGAAGAGGGTTGGATAGAAATAGAGCACAAAAATAGAAAAGATACTTTTCTGTTTCCACGGCAAGGGTCGTCGATCTACCATACCACAAAAATCATGGATACAGATCTATTGTGGTTAGGTGTGAGGATGTGGGGCCTTAGAATTACTGACCTTATGCAAGGCCCAGTTTATGGGATCAATACAGAAGAGATGTCACAAAACAAAGAACTAAGAAGTCACTTTAACTATGACTATGTTTTTGGGACCGTAATCAACAGATTTATTTCACAAGCTATTTGTGAGCATCCATTAACTGTCTACGGTAGTGGGAATCAAGTACGAGGATATTTAAATATTAAAGATACTATTCAATGTTTGTCATTGGCGGAGAAAGAACCTGCAAAATCTGGAGAACTAAGGGTATTCAACCAGATTGTAGAAACCTTTAGTGTTAATCAGCTTGCTAAGTTAGTGCAGGAAGCGGGGAGGGAGCTTGGTTTTACTCCTGAAATCAAACATATGCAAAACCCCAGAAAAGAATCAGAATTACACTATTACAATCCAACATACACTGGGTTAAAAAGCTTAGGGTTAAAGCCAAATTATTTAACAATAGAGTCTTTGATTGATATTTACCAACTTGTTGGTGAGTATAAAGAAAATATAGAGAAGGATGTAATGGTTATGCGATTAGATTGGTAAAGTAATAAACTTAATTCTAAATTCCATATTGCATAAGGTTAAATCCATTTAAGATATGACTACTTCACTTAGAACCTTTATTCGGGTTGCAAACGTTATAGAGGAAGCAAAGTTAGGAGGACCTCAAGTTCGAATAGTTCGAATTGCGGAGAATTTATCTGAACAAGTAGAGACTACAGTGATAATGCCTCGCTCAAATTCTCGTGATTTCAAGGCATTACTTAGAAAAAAAAATATTAGATTTCATCTAATTTATCTAACTCGGATAACTAGAGAACCCTTTGTCGCGCTACAGTATGTTTTTTGTTTTTTGTTCGAAATATTATCTCTTTATCTTATTTTAAAGAAAGAAAAATTTGATATTGTACATGTTAGTGGTGGCGCTTGGCAGTATAAAGGGATTATCGCTGGTAAGTTAGCTGGATCAAAGGTTTTGTGGCATCTTAATGATACAAGTTTGCCAAGTATTTTTAGGTATATATTTAGACAGCTAAGTTTTATACCGGACTACTATGTTTTTGCGTCAGCTAAAACAAAGTCTTATTATCTGCCCTTAATTAAATCGCCGCACATACCAACAGGTTTGGTTAGGCAACCTGTCGACACCAAGGAGTTTTACCCAGACGCTATAATTCGATCCCGTAGAGGGAAAAGTGAGTTATCTGATAATACAATTACAATAGGAACGGTAGCAAATATAAATCCAGAGAAAGGATTAGAATTATTTATCTTGGTTGCAAGCAAACTAAATAGATTATTTAATAATCTGCGATTTATAGTTGCTGGACCAGTACACAAAACACAAAAAAAATATTTTCATGGATTATTGAAATATGCTGAGGAGTTACGAGTAAAGAATATTTATTTTTTAGGAAAAAGTTTGAATGTGCGTCAAACCTTATTAACTTATGATGTTTTTTTATGTACCTCGCTAAATGAGTCAGGGCCATTAACTTTATGGGAAGCAATGAGTATGGAGAAAGCCATAGTCACCACAGATGTAGGTGATGTCAGAGAGCATTTGTCTTGTGGCATATCTGGCGATGTTGTCAAGGTTGGAGATGCATCAGCTATGATAAATCGAACTGTAAAGTTGATTGAGGATAGATCAAGACGAGAAAAATATGGTGTTGCAGCGCGTAAAGTTGCTATAGACACCTTTGACACTAATATATGCGCTGAAAGCCAGCTAGACATATATCGTGAATTGACTGAATTTGATTAGCATTCTTAAATATATATTTGAATATTTTTTTAAGCCAAATAATGAAGGTAATTTTTCGTCTAAAGTCGTTACAATTAAATTGAGGTTTATTGTATGAAATTTTTTGAGTACTCTGAGCTTAGAATTTAGAAAGATAAAGATATGAAAGTTCTTACTCAGAACTACAAAACTGGCCAACTAGAATTGACAGATGTGCCAATTCCAAATGTTAAGCAAGATCACTTAGTGGTTAGGACGACCGCGTCAGCTGTCAGCATTGGTACTGAGCGAGCTATGATCGATATCGCACAAAAGAGTCTCATTGGAAAAGCAATAGCTCGACCTGATTGGGTAGCGCAAGTAACAAACAAGATTAGATCCGAAGGATTAATGGAAGCATATCGTCAGGCTAATGGGAGGTTAAATATTCCAGTGCCTTTAGGTTACAGTTCAGCTGGCTTTGTAGAGGAGGTTGGTGATGGTATTGATAATTTCTCTGTGGGTGACAGTGTCGTCTGTTTTGGAAGTGGTTATGCTAGCCATGCGGAATATATTTTGATACCCAAACAGTATTGCCTGAAAAAGCCAGAAAGTATTTCATTTGATGAGGCAGCTTTTTCTGCTTTAGGCGGTATAGCTTTAGAGTCTGTACGCATTGCAAAGCCTCAAATAGGTCATCATGTCGCAGTAATCGGTTTAGGTTTATTGGGACAAATAACAATACAAATACTTAGAGCAAATGGTTGTCGCGTATTTGGTGCGGATATTCTTCAGGATAGGCGTGAGTTAGCGAAAGAACTAGGGTGTGATTTTGTATTTGACTCTAGCCACAAAGAATTCGAGGCAGAAGTTAGTCGATTTTCTAGAGACCGAGGTGTTGATAGCGTCATTATTTTAGCGGCAACAAAATCTGATGATCCACTGCATAAGGCTGCCAACATATGTAAGGAGCATGGAAAAATCGTGGCAGGTGGTTTAGTAGGCCTAAATGTTCCGCGGGAGATTTTTTTTAAAAAGGAGCTGAATTTGTCAGTCCCCAGAGCGTGGGGTCCTGAGTATGATGAATCAGGTGCAGATACAACCTCACAACGATACCGTTGGACGGGAGCAGAAAATATATACACTTTTATAGATTTAGTAGATCGCGGCTTGGTTAATATAAAATCTCTAATATCAGAACGATTCGATTTTTTTGAAGCAGAGAAAGTCTATGAAGAACTTTTAAATGGTAAGGTCAAAAATAATATCGGGATTGTGCTTAATTATGAGACTAAAGGGCACGTTAAAAGAAAAGAATTGATTTCAGATAAAGTCGGTAAACAAAGAAAAATTGAAGGTAATCATGTAGCGACAGCGATTATTGGTGCCGGGCAGTATGCAAGGGGAACTTTGCTTCCGTGTATTCAAAAAACAAGGGGAGCAAGTATTCGCTGGATAATTTCTGAGGGAGGTCTAAATGCCCAAGTAATGGCAAAAAAATATCGGGTGGATAGTATTTCTTCTAATTACATGGATGCTTTAAATGACCCTGATATTGATTTGGTTGTTATATTGACACGGCATGGGTTACATTCTTCAATGGTTTGTGACGTCCTAAATTCTGGTAAGCATGTTTTTGTAGAAAAACCATTAGCATTGACCCGTGCCGGTCTTGAAAAAGTCGTAGCGGATTATAAAAACAGCAAGAATCTTCATTTAATTGTTGGTTACAATCGTCGTTTCTCCCCACTTTCAAAATGGTTGAGACACCAATTTTCAAATATTTTAGAGCCTTTAAGTATAAATTTTAGGATCAATGCGGGCGTTGTTGCAAAAGAGAGTTGGATCTATGATAGAGATGAAGGTGGTGGAAGAATTATTGGCGAAATTTGTCATTTTATTGATCTATTGCAATTTTTTTCAAATTCACCAATAACAGAGGTTTTTAGTCAAACGTTTGGTTCGGTAAGATATCATCCTACTGACAATGTAATAATTTTTGCCAAAACAGAAAGTGGGACTATTGGGACAATTAATTATTGCTCTGGAGGCGATAAAGCTTATCCTAGGGAGAGCATAGAGATAATGGGTGGTGGCGCTGTAGGTATATTAGATAATTTTCGGACAGCAACTTTTACGCAGAATGGCCAGCTACAATCATATGGAAAGTCATTGGGTGTAAGATGGGGCCATAAGGAGCTAATCGAAGAATCTTTTCGAAGAATTGTGAGCAGTGATGCGTCACCAGTGAAATTTTCAGAGTATGTTAATAATTCATTAGCAATATTTGCTATACAAGACTCAATCAGAGCAAATCAACCAATATCAATAGAGCGGCGTTGATATAAATAGAACTCAAACCAAGTAAGGTTAGAATGAAAATAGAAGACGATAAGAGCCAGTTTCGTATCCGATTAGTAGAGAAATATCTGGAAAAGATCGCTTTATCGGAAAATATCCGTAGGTATTACGAGGGTCGAGTTATTCTTATTACTGGTGGGGCTGGAGCGATAGGAAGTAATTTGACTTTAGCATTGTCGTCTCTAGTGACTTCTAAAGGGAAAATTGTAATACTTGATAACTTGTCAGCTATAAAAGATCAAGAACCTTGGAATGTGCCTACATTAGAGAATGTGCTTTTTGTTCAAGGCGACATTAGACAAGAAACAGATCTAAAGAGGGTATTTAAGGAGAAACCAACAATAGTTTTTCATTTAGCAGCTTTCTTTGCCAATCAAAGATCAATTGATTATCCCGAAGATTCAGCCTTGACAGATATTTTGGGGCTTATTCGATTGCTGGAAATATCTTCTGTAGCAGCTATCGATAAATTTATTTATGCCTCATCCGGGTGCGCAATTTATGGCTCATTTCCAGATTTACCAGTCAAGGAAGATTTTGTTTCTTTACATTTGACGTCGCCTTACCAGATAAATAAAACAACGGGCGAAATGTATTGCAATTTTTTCTATCACCAATATGGGTTAAAAACTATTAATTGTAGATTCTTTAATTCTTATGGACCTGGAGAAGTGTCAGGTCAGTACCGTAATGTGATTCCAAATTTTATCTACTGGAGTTTGAGGGATCGCCCATTGCCAATAACAGGCACGGGTGAGGAAACTCGAGACTTCACATATGTTCTTGATCTTGTTCAAGGCTTGATCAAGTCAGCTTATTACGATGAGGCCGTTGGTAACAATTTTAATTTAGCAGCGGGAAAAGAACGCCCAATTTACGAAGTTGCTGATTTAGTAAACCGATTGACTGGAAATAAAACACCCCATGTTTTTAAGAAACAGAGGAAGTGGGATACCAAACCAAGAATGTGGGCTTCAATCAATAAAGCCCAAGAATTAATTGACTATCAACCAAAGACAGATCTAGAAACCGGGATTGAAGAAAATATAAAATGGTTTCAATTATATTGGAACGAAATATTAAACTCGTCAGACTTTCCACCAGGAATGAGTGCCGCTTTAACTGATAAATCTGATTAAAATAACCCCTTACTTTTAAGCCAATTAGAGTATTTACTAGAGGAGTTGGAAATTAAGGTACTGTTGCTAACTCGTTACTTTCCTCCAGATATCGGTACATCTGCTAATTTATTTTTTGATTTAGCGTGTTCCCTAAAAAAAAATGGACATGATGTGGTGGTTGTAACTGGTTATCCATGGTATAACCTTAGTTCTGTTCCACTTCAATTTCGAAAAGGCATTTTTAAGCGAGAAGTTACGTTTGGTGTAAAGGTTGTGCGTGTTCGACTTCCCTTGTTCAGATCAAAAAAATTAGCGTTAGCGGCTGGTCATTTCCTTTCGCCGATAGCTTTATTGCTTGGCGGATTGAGATCCCCCAAAAGCGACGTCATTTACGCGTATTCACCTCCGCTATTGATGGGCCTAACGGGGCGATTGATTGCATGGAGAATGAAAGCAATCTTTGTGCTGGGTGTTCAGGATCTTCATCCACAGGCGTATATTGATCAGGGTATTTTGAGAAATCGAATATTGATTAATATATTTAGATCTATCGAAAAATTGATGTATCGTTTGTCTGACTCGATTACTGTTCATTCGCAGGGAAATCTAGATTACGTATTGGGCGTGGTGCCATCAAAAAATAAGGCGGTTAAAGTAGTTTCAAATTGGGTAAATTCGGATCAAGTGAGTCCTTTACCAAGATTCAATAGTTTTTCACGGGAACTTTTTTTGGATGATAAGTTTGTTGTAGGATACGCGGGAACTATCGGAATATCCCAAGGCACTGAATGCATTATTGAAGCCGCATTTTCTCTTCGAGGAAAAAGTGGCATCCATTTTCTTGTGGTGGGAGATGGTGTCGAAAAAGAGGGTCTTTTAAGGAGGGTGCGTGACAAGGATCTAACAAATATCAGCTTTATTGAGATGCAGCCACAGGAGAAATATCCAAATGTTGTTGCCACATTCGATCTCGCGTTAGTGACGCTGAATCCTATGGTAAAGACACCGGTAATTCCGTCTAAAATAATAAGTATTATGGCTGCTGAACGACCTTTAATTGCGAGTCTTCCTGAGGGAGATGCGGCAGCCTTAGTTAGGTTAGCCGATTGTGGTTTGGTTATTCCACCAGCAGATTCGAACGAACTTCGGAAAGCAATCGTGCAACTGTATGAAAATAAAAAGCTTAGGGAGCGATTTGGGCGGAATGGACGAAATTATGTTCAAGCAAATTTGACATCAGACAAAGCGGCATCAATTTTGCACGAAATTTTTGAAAGCACAATAAATGATTCGTCATCATCTACCGAATAACGCTAGTAGCGTGATCCGTACCCGCCAATTATGGTATTAAAAGTTTTGATGAGAATCAATAGATCCAACCAAGGAGAAACATGTTTTATGTAATAAAAATCATGCTCTAATTTTTTGCGGGTTGATTCTTCAGAAGAAGTATAGCCTTGTGATACTTGGGCCCATCCAGTTATCCCTGGCTTCATAGAATGTCTATACGGATAAAAGGCTATCTTTTTATTGTATTCGTTGACGAAATCTTGCTGTTCTGGTCTTGGGCCAATTAGGCTCATTTTTCCACTTAATACATGAATCAGCTGAGGTATTTCGTCAAGCCGATGTTTGCGTAGTACGCGACCGACGTGAGTGATTCTTTGATCACCTCTTCCCGTGAAATTAGATCCCTGAGCCGTATCTTGATTTGACATGCTTCGAAATTTGTACATTTTAAAGATCTGGTTTCTATACCCGACTCGTTCTTGCACAAAAAAGATTGGACCCCGACTTTCTACTCGTATTGCAATCATAATGAACACCATTGTGAATAGTATTATTGGTGAGAACAATAAGATAAACGAAAGATCGACAAATCGTTTGAACGGTAGATAATAAGGATAATGGGTTTTAATTTCATCGATCGAGCTGTCAGCTAGATGCGATAGCGATACACGTCCTGTTAATGTTTCACACAACTTAGCAGAATCAAAAATAGGAATTCCGGATAAACTTGCATCTGCAAGAAATCTTTTCCATTTATCTGGAAGAGGTCCATGCAAATCTGCACCAATCATTGAATAGTCTAGATCAATTTTTGAGGGGACTTCGGATATTTCAATCCAATGGTAATCAGGAAAGCATGTTAGTTCTTTAGAATATTTGTCTTGTAACAATGCAACTTTTTTCTTGGATCTTTCTCTTAAACTAGCCACATAACCGACGCAAATCCAAAGTAGTGTTAACAGTAAAGAAATCGTAATGAATAGTCTCGAATATGTAAAACGAAAAACCGCAGTTAAAGCAAAAGAACCAATATGCGTTGTAAGTACGATAAGAGTTATTAGTAATATTCTGTTCCTTATAGGATATGCAACTAAGCGAAAAGACAGAAAAAAAGCAATTGCATAGGCGAAAAAAACTACTGGAATGACACTGATAGCATATAGTGGTGGGTACCAAGTAGACCAACTTAATTGACTTCCCACAATTAATATTAGTACAAAACCCAAAATAAACCACAGAGCCCCTATCCAGCTAAAACCGACATTTTTGGAATTTCGAGACAATTTAACTCATCCGTGTCCGATTAAACGTTGTTTGCGACTGCTAAACATACTATTTAAGATATTTGTAGGCAATAGGAGGCACCATTAACTTCTAAATAAAAGGTAGAAATAGGTAATTCTTATACTATTTATTGTGGTGTATAAAGGATTTAAATTATGCGTAAAATTAGGTTGACAAAAACGCAAGGAAATCGACAAGCTAGTTTTAGGTGCAAAAACAAAGAATCCGATGATTGTATTTAGGATTGATCAATTTGACTGATGTATTTTTCAGAGCTTAATTCTCCCAGTCTACTTATAGTGCGCTTAAATTGTTCGGTGAGCCGTGTCCCAATATATAAAGATTCTGGCTGAGCCATTGCTGATATGATTAATCTGACTCGCTGTTCATATAGATTGTCAATTAATTCTATGAAACGCCTTGCTACATCGTCTTGATTAGGGCCTAGAATAGGAACGTTTGATAGAATTAATGTGTGATATTTTTTTGATATCAAAGAATATTCACGCTTTGATAGCGGTTGATTACACAAGTTCTCAAAGTTGAACCATGCGATGTTTTCAGAGACAAGACATGCTATAACTGTGCGTCCTGATAAGTTCACAATCTTTGTGTCAAAAAAAACACCGTTAGTAAGATCGTAAAACACAGTTCTAAAGTAGTCATCAATCCTCGAGTTATGGGGGCTATGATAAATCTGCCCACTTTTTTTTGATTGAAGCCGATAATCAGTTTGACCGTGTAGGTGCAGTACGTTGGTTCGAGTCTCTAAAAATTTAATTGCAGGAAAAATTTTATCCCGGTTTACTCCCCCTAAATAGAGATCCTTGGGCCGGGTATTAGATGTTATGACTAGCGTAATTTTTTTCTTAGCTAGATTTTCCAAAAGACCAGATAGTATCGCAGCGTCTGCAATATCTGTGATAGATAATTCATCTAAGCAAAGTATCTGAACATCATTGGAAATATCATTTGCTATTTTAGTCAATGGATTTGGTTCGTTATGAAGAGACTCTAAACTAGCATGAATTTGTAACATAAAGTCGGTGAAGTGATAACGTCTTTTTTGATGAATCTCATTAAGCGAATTAAAAAAAATATCTAACAAGTAAGTTTTACCTCTTCCTACTTCACCCCATATGTAAATGCTAGATATTGCATTTGATTTTGCACCAAATAAATTATTAATTAAATTTTTTATAGTGTTCTGAGCTTGAATATCCATTAGATTCTTATAAAGATCCTCGAGATGGTGGAGAATCTTTTCTTGTTGAGGATCGTCCAAGAAGTTACGACTTTCGATATTATTGATATGTTTAGCTAATAACGGGGTCATTACAATAATTATTGTGATTTTGGTGTATTGTATCGTGGGATAAACCAGCCTGTATCAAATAAAAAGAGAGAAAATGACTAAGTTGCCTTATATTAAAAGTGTTGAAGCTATTGCCAAAAGTAGATTGTTTAATATCGAAAAAATCGAGTTAATTTTTTCGAATTCAAAGCATGAATATTATGAAAAATTGTCTGGCCAAAGGACAGAAGGAGTTATGGTGGTACCACTGACCGAAGACCAGACTGTTTTATTAATCAGGGAGTATTCAGTAGGGCTCGAGCGTTATGAGCTCGGTTTTGTCAAAGGAGGACTAGAGAAAGATGAACTTGCTGAAGATGCAGCTAACAGGGAGATGCGTGAAGAAGTAGGTTACGCTGCTGAGGAGTTTATCCTATTAAAAAAAGTATCGGTGTGGCCGAATTATTCCTCATTTGAGACATCGATATTTGTGGCAAGCTGTTTGTATAGAGATCCATTGATTGGTGATGAGCCAGAAGAAATTGAAATTTTAGAGTGGCCTGTTAAAAATCTTGAGGCTTTGCGATCTAGAAAAGACTTTACTGATGCTCGATCCTTATTAGCTACATACTTAATACAAGATTACATAAAAAATAAATGATAAATATTGATTTTCTTAAAGCGGTATATGAGATTGCACTTGATGCTGGTGATGCGATAATGAATGTTTATAATCACGTCCACTATGTGGAAGAGAAAGTGGATGGGACACCGATTACAATTGCTGATCGTATTGCAAACGATATTATTTGTAGCGGTCTAAAAAAACTAACCCCGAAATTAAAATTGCTTTCCGAGGAATCAATTCGACCTGACAGCGATAATCGGTTGTTTTGGACACGTTATTGGTTAATTGACCCTCTTGATGGAACCAAAGAATTTATAAAAGGCAACGGAGAGTTTACCGTTAATATTGCGCTGATTGAAAAAAGTCGACCGATTCTTGGTGTTGTTCATTGCCCAGCAAATGAAACCACATATTTTTCTGCGGTCGGTCAAGGAAGTTGGCGAAAAACGAGAAATGGGAAGACAGAAAAAATTACTACAGCGACCTATGATGGCGGGCAATTGCGTGTGGCAATTAGTCGATCTCATGGCGATAGTTCGCTTGCTGACTATTGCCTTAGTCTCGAGAAAAAAATAGGATGCCCTGTGACGAAAGTACCTATAGGAAGTTCCATTAAATTTTGTTTGGTTGCGGAGGGTAGTATTGATATATATCCGAGGCTAGGTTCAACATCTGAATGGGATACGGCTGCTGCTCATTGTATTTTAGAGGAAGCTGGGGGCTCAGTTCGTCTCTGTAATGGTGATGAACTTATATATAATAAAAAAAGTCTAATTAATCCCTGGTTTCTCGCCGTGGGTAATCCGAATTACGATTGGATAGATTGTTCGTTTGATGATCGAATTTGAAGGGGAGCTATTTGCGCCAGAGCAGTTATAATCACATTGTCTTTCTGCCTTGAGGATCTGAGGAAAAATGCTGTCTTTTACTAAGATGCAGTCATTAGGAAATGATTTTGTTTTAATTGATGGTATTCGTCAATCATTTTCTTATGGGGTTGATCTTATCAAGCATCTAGCAGATCGCAGGACGGGTATTGGATTTGATCAATTGCTTGTAGCAGTTTCTGGCGATGGGGATGCAGATTTTTCTATGCGTGTGTTCAATAAAGATGGCAGCGAAGCTGAGCAGTGTGGAAATGGAGTTCGATGTTTTGCGAAATTTTTGCAAGATCAACATTTGACAGATCTTGATCAATTTGTTGTTAAAACAATAAATCAGAACATCGGAATACAAATTAATAGCGGACTAGAAATCATTGTTGATATGGGAAAACCAAATTTTGATCCAGCTTTTATACCGTTTGTAGCATCATCAATCTCTGGAACTTATGATTTAGATATTGAAGGAGAAAAAGTCGAAATAAGCGTTTTATCATTTGGGAATCCCCATGCTGTACTGTTAGTCAACGATATTGAATCTGCTCCAGTGGAACGATTAGGACCATTAATTGAGGGCCATTCAAGATTTCCAAATAGAACCAACGTTGGGTTTGCTCAACCCGTTTCTCGTTCAAAAATTAGACTTAGGGTGTGGGAGAGAGGTGTTGGTGAAACATTAGCATGTGGCAGTGGCGCTTGTGCCGCAACTGTGGCTTGCCACAAGTTAGGTGAAATAGATGATGAGGTCGAGGTCGAATTTAAAGGCGGTGTAGCTACGGTGAAATGGAATGATAAAGGCTCAATATTCTTGAGTGGCCCAGCGGAAACTGTTTTTCATGGCCAAATTGACCTTAGTTTTCTGTAATAACAAAAAATATGACCGACAAAGATTACATCAAATCATTTTTTTTTCACCTAAAAAATGAGAGACGTTTATCTCATTATTCGATAGCTGCTTATAAGCGCGATTTGGAAAAATTGATGCGATTTCTGCAATCTAGAGATCTGGATAATTTTCTAAAATTGAAGTCAGCACAGGCAAGGATGTTTCCTGCGGAGCTACATCGATCCGGGTTGTCAAGCGCATCTATACAACGAACACTGTCTGGAGCTCGAACCTTTTATAGATATCTGGAACGAGAAAAATTAATTCGATATAACCCTTTTTCCGGAGTTGTGGCGCCTCGTGGTCGTCGAAGATTGCCACAACATTTAAGTGCTGACCAAGCAGAAAGGTTGGTTTCTATAGATGCCAAAAGTACAATCGACTACAGGGATCGAGCCATATTAGAGCTTTTTTATTCTTCTGGTTTACGATTATCAGAGCTTTCGTTGCTTAATCTCAAGCAAATCGATATGGAGCAACGCTTGGTTCAAGTGTTAGGAAAAGGTGCTAAAGAACGAATTTTACCAATAGGCCGTCATGCACATCAAGCGTTGAAAGAATGGTTCGAGCGAAGGATAAAAATTGCTCCAACAAATGAGACAGCGTGTTTTGTCGGTCGTTCTGGTCATAGGCTTGGTGCGCGTGGTATCCAGAAAAGAGTACAGTTTTGGGCCAAAAAACAGGCGTTAGGTCGAAGTGTGCATCCTCATATGCTAAGGCATTCATTTGCTAATCATTTACTGGAGTCAAGTGGTGATCTTCGCGCCGTGCAGGAACTTTTGGGTCATGCTGATATTTCTACCACCCAAGTCTATACACATCTAGATTTTCAACACTTGTCCAAGGTCTATGATAGTAATCATCCCAGAGCAAAAAAAATTGTAGGAAAATAACATTCGCATACCCTTATTGCTATGAGAATGTTACGATTCTGCAAAGATCTTCTGTTCATTACGTGCTAAAATTAGCCCGTAGGGATAGTTGTTTATTAATTTCAAACTGAGTCGTCTCTCCGTCCAACTTTAAATTTTATAGGTGAAAGTCTAATGTCATCGTATGCTCTAGTTCCTATAGTTCTTGGTGTTATTGGTTTGTTAGCAGCGCTAATTGTCTATCGAGCGGTTCTATCCTTTCCTGAAGGGACTGGTAAGGTTGCAGATATTGCAAATCAAATACATCGTGGAGCATTGGTTTTCATGCGTCGAGAATATATTTATTTGATCATATTTGTAGTTGTAGTTAGCGTTGCAATTTTGATGACTGAATTAGGCTGGCGTACCACTGTTTCATTTTTAGTTGGGGCGTTCAGTTCCGCAATTGCGGGATTCATAGGTATGTATACTGCAACTAAGGCGAATGTGCGAACTACCACGGCGGCGAAAGAGCGGGGCGCGGCAGAAGCATTAACTGTTTCGTTTTATGGTGGCTCAATTATGGGGCTTTCAGTAGCCGCCATGGGTCTTTTAGGTCTTGGAACACTTTATCTCTTTTTTGGTGGCGATCCAGAGACCGCGGAAGTTATCCATGGGTTTGGAATGGGCGCTTCTTCGGTCGCTCTGTTTTCTAGAGTAGGTGGTGGGATTTTTACAAAGAGTGCAGATGTAGGAGCAGATTTAGTCGGTAAAATTGAAGCGGGTATACCCGAAGATGATCCCCGAAACCCAGGGGTAATAGCGGACAACGTGGGTGACAACGTGGGTGACGTGGCTGGTATGGGATCAGATATTTTCGAGTCTTATTGTGGCGCAATTATTGCGACTATAGCAATTGCATCAACTCTTTCTCTGGACCTAATTGACTCTTTGGCAGGCGGAAGCCAAAGTAAGTTGATGTTTCTGCCCTTAGCTCTCGCATCAATTGGAATTGTTTGCTCATTGGCTGGTATTTTGTTGGTCAGAATGGCGTCTAGAAAGAAACCAGCAAATGCCCTTCGAACTGGAACAATGGGAGCTTCGATTATCTTTATCGTTGCTGCTTTAGTATTGATTTGGCGCTTTGATCTAGATATTAGTATCTGGGGCGCAGTATTAGTTGGTGCGTTGGGCGGTATAGTCATTGGATTAGTCACAGAATACTACACAGCAGGCAGTCCTGTTAGAAAAATCGCAGGAAGCGGTGAAACGGGCCCAGCGACAGTTATGATTAGTGGACTAGCAGTTGGTATGCAATCTGTTGTCATTCCAGTTTTGATGATCTGTGTCATCATTCTTGTCTCAAGTTGGTTATCAGGCTTATATGGTGTAGGGATCGCTGCAGTAGGGATGCTTGCTACAGTGGGCATTACGATGGCGATCGATGCTTATGGTCCAGTTGCTGATAATGCCGGCGGCATTGCAGAAATGGCAGGATTAGGCGAGGAGGTAAGAGAAATTACCGATACTTTGGATGAGCTTGGTAATACTACCGCCGCAATCGGAAAGGGATTTGCTATCGGAGCCGCAGCTTTAGCCGCACTAGCAATCATTTCAGCCTATATTGAGACAGTAACTCATCATGTACCAGGTTTTAGCCTCGAAATTAGTGACCCAATAGTGCTGGCTGGAATGTTTTTAGGAGCAATTTTTCCATTCTTAGTGTCTAGCATTACAATGAATGCTGTGGGTGATGCAGCATTTGATATGATCCGAGAAATTCGAAGACAGTTTAAGGAAATCCCGGGTTTACTTGATGGAACAGCTGAACCCGATACAGCACGATGTGTGGATATCGCGACAACAGCTGCCCTAAAGCGAATGATTTTGCCAGGTGTCTTAGCTGTACTAGCGCCAGTTGTAGTGGGCCTCGGATTAGGTCCAGCTGCTCTTGGTGGAATGTTGGGAGGTGCGCTTTTAGGTTGTGTCTTGTTAGCGCTCATGATGGCTAATGCCGGTGGTGCTTGGGATAATGCGAAAAAATATGTCGAGAAAGGTAACCTTGGTGGCAAAGGATCCGAAACTCATAAAGCAACAGTGGTGGGTGACACCGTTGGCGATCCATTTAAAGACACATCAGGTCCTTCGATGAACATCTTGATAAATGTCATGGCCATTGTAAGTTTGGTAATTGCTCCACTGCTTGGTTGAGTTGGAGTGATTAATTTTTACAGTAAATTGGCGAAAAAAACGACACTATATCGCCTGCTTTCTTAGCATAGTAAGCGATATCATGAGGTATGTTCGTGGTTATAAGGATACGCTTTTTGGCTGTTTTTTTGGAGTCCGGCTTTTCATTAGTTACTATAGGCATGCGTTTCGTAGGAAAAGCTTACGGAAGTCGTTTCATTTGCCCGGTATTAATTTTGACCATTATCAGCATCATCGGCGCGTTCAGGGTACTTTAATATTTGTTCACGGGATGTCTAAGTTAGGCAAGGATGATCCTAGGGTGATTAAGTTAGCTGAGTCGATTGCACGTACAGGATATCGCGTCATTGTTCCAGATTTTCCATCAATCCGCTCGTTAGAGATTTATAAAGGCCAAGAAGACGAAGTTTTTTCGAGACTGGAGTTATTGTGCGAGGATAAAAAATTTGTATCTGACAAGTTTTTCCTAATGGCTGTTTCATTTTCTTCTGTTTTCGCTTTTCATGCTGCATGCCATACACGCTTAGCGAAGCGTATTGCGGGATTATGTTTGATTGGAGGTTATTTCAGTATCGATACGGTCCTTTCATTTATTACTCAATCAAACAGATCGGATGTTTATGGGCGCTTATTAATCTTGAAAAATTATTATAAGCAATTAATGCCTGAGAAAATCGAACACCAATCAATTTTAGAACGATGTTTGTTGGAAAATGATAAAGAGGATAGATCTTGGAACCCTGACGTGTCTCTTGATCAATCAAACTTTGTGGAGTATGAGATTTATTGCGCATTAACAAAAGACGATGTACGTGAGAATATTGTTGATAATGTTAGAGGTGTTATTGAGCAAGCATGGAGTGAATATAAGTTGAGAATAGATTCGTTTCAAAGTAATGTGCCGGTCTTATTAATTCATGGAAGGAATGATCGCATCATTCCATCGGGAGAATCAAAAAGATTAATGCGCCAACTTGTAGAGAGAAAAGTTCCAGTCTATTTATGTGTCACCGATTATTTAGATCATGCCAATGGTGTTTTTCACCCGACTCTTGTCGGGGAGTTGCTACATTTGTTGCGAGGATTCACATGGCTTTTGAGATAATAGGCGTTTTATAGCCACATTGAATTCCTGAAAAAAGGGCGCTGTAAAGCGCCCTTTCCATTTCAACCTCTGATCCAGAATTACAAAAAGCTGGTTACCGCAGCCATAATGACGGTAAGCACAATGCTGGATGTGATGACCGCCTTTACTGATTGTAAAGTGCTATTCATTTTCCCCCAAATAGCGTTAGCTTCAATGATAGCAACGATGATTAATCCGACCACTAGTCCAGTCGTGCTGACCGCACTCTCGCTATAGAATCCTCCAGTCGCACTCGCACTTGTGCCATGAGCAGATGCAACCATAAAGTACAGCATTGGTAGAGAGAGCAGAGTATTGGTTCTTGATGCTAGAGCTGCTTTGGGGGCTGCTTTAGCTTTATCACCTTCAGAAAGACCGATGACGATTTTTTGGTTTGGCCAGATAATTCCCCAAACGTTCAACATCATTATCGTGCCCATCACTGCTCCAAAAGTTATCGCAAGATTGAGTCGGTTAGTAATAAACCAAAGAAGAATTAGGCCCGTGATAAATGTGAAGAAAGCAGCCCAGCGAAACCACCATAGAGCGCGCGGCGCTAATTTCTTCATTACATCAGCTTTCGCTGAATCTTCAGCTTCTTTGACATATTCTGTCTGTACAAAATTGAAATAGTAGAGGAGTCCAATCCATGCGACGCCAAAGACAATATGACCCCAGCGAAAGATTACGTCCATCATTTTTTTAGTTCCCCCTCGAGAGTTTGTTAAAAAATAGCCGAGATCCTCGGCTCGCTCACAACCTGCTGTATCCTTACTTAATCAAGTATCAACATAACACCATTAAGACGGACGCATATAGTCTAATGGAGTAGCTAGCGTTCCAGCAAGGTTGGCGTATATCTAAGTTCGAATTCCATATCCTCGATGAAGCAGTGAAAGATTGATGGTAAAGAGCGTAATAATGAAAATGAGAACAATTAAGTAGGAAATCCATAGAGAAATGTCAGAAATTCCAAGAAATCCGAAGCGAAAAGCATTGATCATGTATAGGATTGGGTTGCCCATTGAAATATTTTGCCAGAAACCAGGGAGCATATTAATTTAATAGAAGATTCCCCCGAGGTACGTTAGTGGTGTTAGCACAAACGTTGGGACGATAGATACGTCATCGAAACTTTTTGCAAAAACGGCATTTGTAAACCCACCAAGTGAAAACAGAACAGAAGTCAAAATTACAACACTCATCAATACTCCCGGATTATGAATTCTCATATCGCTGAACAAGAGTGATACGATGGTAACGATCAGTCCAACAATAATACCACGCGCAACACCACCCATCGTGTAACCAAGAAGAATTACATAGTTAGGTGTTGGTGAGACTAGTATTTCTTCGATAGAATTTTGAAATTTGGCACCAAAAAATGACGAGACTACATTAGCGTAAGAGCTTGTAATCACTTGCATCAGAATGATGCCTGGAACAATGAAATCAATATAATCAAAACCGTCCATAAGACCAATTCGTGGCCCAATTAAATTCCCAAATATAACGAAGTAAAGAAAGGTTGTTATCACTGGCGGCAATATAGTTTGCTGCCAGATGCGGAGAAATCTTGTAAATTCTTTGTTTACGATTGTAGAAAAAGCAACGAGTTGTTCTCTGGTGGTCATATAAATATTTGCTTATAGATGATTTTTTTGATCCACTATATTCATGAAAAGCTGTTCCAGCCTGTTGGATTTGTTTCGCATACTTCGAACATAAATACCTCTATTTGATAATTCCTTGTATAGATAATTGATATTTTGGGCTTCAGGGAGCTCGACCTCAAGCGTATAACTATCTATTTGAGTTATCCCAATATCGAGATCTAATGGTGTGTGGTTAATCGGATTCTCTAAATCCAAGACGAATGTTTCCAAGGGGACTTGTCTTAAGAGTGAACGCATAGACCTATTTTCAACAATATAACCCTGATCAATAATGGCAATGTTACGACACAGCTTTTCAGCTTCTTCTAGGTAGTGCGTAGTAAGAATTATCGTGGTTCCTTCAGCATTAATCTGCCTTAGGAACGCCCACATTGAATGCCTAATCTCTATATCTACACCAGCTGTAGGTTCATCAAGAATTAGTACCCGCGGTTCATGCACTAATGATCGAGCGATCATTAGTCGTCGTTTCATGCCTCCAGAAAGCTCACGCGCGCGTTCATCACGCTTACTCCACAAGCCCATTTGAGACAGATATTTTTCAGCTCTTTGCGTGGCTAATTGTTTTGGTATCCCATAGTAACCAGCTTGATTTACCAGAATTTGCCATGGGGTTTCAAAAACATTGAAATTGAATTCTTGAGGGACAACACCCAAAAAGGATTTTGCTGTTTGAAAGTCACTCTCAATGTCAATGTTATTTATTTTTACAACACCGCTCGTTTTGTTAATAAGTGAGCTCATTATGCCAATCACGGTTGACTTTCCAGCGCCATTTGGGCCTAGTAACGCAAAGAAGTCACCTTCTTTTACTTGTAGATCGATGCCTTTAAGGGCATGAGTTCCATTTTTATAAATCTTCGTTAGAGATATAATTTCTAGAGCAGGGGTCAATTTAAATGATAGTTCAATTGTTGAGTGAAATTGTGATATCTTGGTATCAGTGATTTAAGACAGATTTTTTAAAAAGATCTTTAAAACGAAAATCAGGGTCATATCGACGCTTCAATTCGTGGTAAGTTTTTCCATTATAGTGCGACCAGAAATCATCTTCCGAATAATATGAGCTGGAATAGAGTGATTTTTTGCCCTCTAAATCGGCGACCATTTGCTCTATTTTTTTGTTGTAATGTCCTTCAGGCAATTTTTTTCGTCCACGAATAACATCCCAGAAGCCAAAATTTACATAAAGTTTTTCGGGATCCATTTGAAATAAGGGAAAATTGTTTTTTTTCAGCCGATGTTTTACGGGACAAATCCAGATAGGGTTCAGTCCTATTTCTTTATGGAAAAAATCAAGAAATTTTGCTGCATTGTGGATGGGGATATCGACATCTTGAATTACAGATTCTGTGTGGTAACCAAGCCAATGATTTAAAGTGCGAGTGAGTCCGGCCTTCGTATTCCAGCGCATGACTTTCTGATAGGTGATTGAATTCAGTCGTTTACGACCCAATATGCATCGTATGATGAGGTTTTGGACAAATAGATTCTTCGAGCACCAAAACCAATCAGTATCCCATCGCCACAGATAATCATGAGTCGACAAATAATCTTCTTTTCGATTTCGTATGGATTTGAAATAGATATCGAGAAAAGTATAGTCGCTTGTATACGGAGCTTCATCAACAAATTCGCCAACGGTAATGTAATGACGGTTAGCATCAAAGACGGTTCCATCCACAAAATCAAATTTTTTGTTGCAGGCTTCTTCAATTTTGCTAAAGAATTCTAGTGCATTAGAAATTCCTATATGGGTCAATTTCACGTACGGTTTTATCGGTATACCTTTGGTTTTGAGTTTTAGGATGTAGCCTAATGTTCCATACGAATTGGGCAACCCGAAGAACAGATCCCGATGTTCGTTGTGTGGAGTACATGTCACAATTTTGTCATTAGCTAGCAGTACATCCATTTCAGAGACTGTTTCATGCACAAGACCATAATGGAATGAAGAGGATTCGATACCGATCCCAGAAATCGCACCTCCAATTGTGATCGACTTCAATTGTGGCACCACGGCAGGTATTAATCCTTTTGGTAATGAAGCATTTACTATTTGTTCATATGTCGCCATTCCCTCTACTTCAATTAGTTTGGAATTCTGATCGACACTTAAAACTTTGTTGAAGCTTTTTACATCTAACAGCCTTTTCGGCTTTAAATCACGTGAGCGGAAGAGATTAGAAGTTGTTTTTTCAAGCCGAATAGATTCCGAACCAATCTTTTTTAACTGACCATAAAGGAGTTCACGTTTCTTTTGATGATCGTATATTGCTTCGTTTTTTTTCATATGGGTAAAGCCAACTAATCTTTAGAATCCAGCAGCATATCCATCCTTTCGTGGGTCCGAACCAGCTACATAGATATCACCCTTTTTTAAAATGATCTGTCCACCTCCAAACAAGCCCACAGGCGCATTTTTTGTGAAGTTATGCCCCCTGTCTGTAAGTTCTGATCCTAGGTGTTCTAGATCAGGCTCTAGATAAACTGATAAATCTTCCGCTACATGCCAACGAGGCGCATCAAGCGCTTGTTGTGGTGATTGCCCTTGATAACATATTTTAAGGAGTACTTGAACATGTCCTTGTGGTTGCATATGTTTTCCCATTACACCAAACGCCATAAATGGTTGATCGGCTCTGGTAGCAAATGCGGGGATGATGGTATGAAAAGGTCGTTTGTTTCCGCTCACCTGGTTCGGATGGCCGTTTTCAAGTTTGAATCCAGATCCACGGCTTTGTAGGCTGATCCCTGTGCCTGGAATTACTATTCCAGAGCCAAAGCCTTCATAATTCGATTGAATATATGAGACTAATACACCTGATTCATCTGCAGCACAAAGGTATACTGTGCCACGGTCAGCAGAGATTTTGGTTTTTGGGAAGTTAGCTTGATTAAGTCTAATTTCGGATGCGCGTAGTTTTATGTATTCAGGATCCAGAAAACTTTTGATGTGTATATCCATAGCGTCTGGATCAGCTATATGTTGATGAGCTTCGGCAAACCCTACTTTCATTGCCTCAATTTGTAGATGAATACTGTCTACGGAATCTCTTGGATATTGATCGATTTGCAAATAATCAAGTATTCCGAGAGCAACCAGAGCAGCGAGTCCTTGGCCATTTGGAGGAATTTCATGTATCAAGAGATCTCCAAATCCGTGAGAAATGCAATCTACCCAGGCTCCTTTGTGTTGTGATAGATCATCTAGGGTTATTGATCCCCCATCAGCCCTAGATGCGTTCGCAATTAGTGTTGCTAAGTGTCCTCTATAGAAGCTATCGCCTTTAGTTTTAGCGATTTCTGCTAGTGTTTCAGCCTGTTGTGGGCAAAGAAATTTTTCGCCTGCCAGTGGGGCACGACCACCAGGAAGAAATGTTCGACAAAATTCAGGAAAGTCTTTGTAGGTCTCTACAGCAGATGCCCAGCTGTTAGCTATTATGGGGCTCACTGGAAATCCTTCGGATGCATAACGAATAGCAGGCTTGAATAATTGTTCAAAGTCAATTTTTCCAAAACGATCCGAGAGCTGTACCCAAGTATCAACTGCGCCTGGTATCGTAACGCAGTCCCAGCCGAGGGTGGGCATGCGGTCAAGTCCTTTAAATCGTTCTGGCGTCCATCCCATCGGAGACCGTCCAGAACCATTGAAGCCATGTAGTTTTGAGCCATCCCATATGACACTGAAGGCATCACTTCCAATTCCATTAGAAACTGGTTCTACCACGGTCAGTGTGATGGCGCTGGCCAATATCGCATCAACAGCATTACCTCCTTTTTGGAGCATCTCAATGCCAGCCTGAGTTGCAAGTGGTTGAGAAGTTGCAACGATGTTACGAGCAAAAACATCGGATCGTTGTGATGAATAGAGACTAGAACTGCCTGGTGATAAGTGCATTTTTATAGTTTTATTTGTTGCAGTACTTACAAAGTGTATCACCGCTGAGTTTGGGTGGGTGAATTAGGTTGGTAATTGTTTAAAAAAAAGGGGGTGTTGTTCGTATCATTGGATTACAGGAGCATCTTTATGTAATTCAAGCTCGTATGCAGCAGAGATAAGAGCTCTTGTGTAGGCAGTTTTTGGTTGATTGAAAATAGCTTCTGCTGAGCCATGCTCTATTACTTTCCCAGAATTAAGGACGATTATATTGTCGCTGAGTGCTCGGACCACTTTAAGGTCGTGGCTAATAAATAGATAGGATAGATTCCTTGTTTCCTGAAGTTTTAAAAGTAGATCAATAATTTGAGATTGAACCGTCCGATCCAAAGCTGATGTAGGTTCATCTAAGACTAGCAGGCTTGGTTTTAGTATGATGGCTCTTGCTAGCGCAATACGCTGACGCTGTCCTCCCGAGAATTCATGGGGATACCGATGTCGGCTATTCGGGTCTAAACCGACTTCAAGCAATGCTTCAATCAACCGAACTTCGCGGTCTTCAGTTGTACCTACATTATGAGCAATTAGACCTTCTTGAATTATTTGTTCGATAGACATGCGGGGACTCAAGCTACCATATGGATCCTGAAATACCATTTGTAAGTTTCGTCTTAAGTTTTTTATTTCATAGCTTTTTCGGTTTTGTATAGATTCTCCATTAAAACTAATTAATCCCTTGCTCGCTATAAGGCGAACTAGCGCCAATGCTAAAGTGCTTTTACCAGACCCACTTTCGCCAACTATTCCAAGAGTTTCTCCGGAGTTTAACGATAAAGTTACATCATCAACGGCTTTTACATAGCCAAAGGTTCGCCTAAAAATTCCTTTTTGTATTGGGAACCAAACCTTTATTTTTTCTCCCTTAAGTATTTCTGATTGATTAATTTTGAGTTTAGGCGATTTAATGGGGGGCTCGCACTCGATGAGTTGACGAGTATATGAATTCTTCGGTCTATTCAGTATAGTTTCTGTACAACCGTGTTCAACTATTTGACCATTAGCCATGACGTAGACTCTATCACTGATTTTTTTTACTACATCTAAATCGTGGGTGATTAACAATATCGCCATTTTCAATTGTTGTTGAAGATCTTTTAATAGAGCTAAGATTTGCGCCTGAATAGTGACATCAACGGCTGTAGTTGGCTCATCTGCTATTAGAATTTGTGGTGTATGTGCAAGCGCCATTGCAAGCATGACTCTCTGTCTCTGACCACCAGATAATTGATGGGGATATGCTAGAAGTTTTTGTTTGGGATCTTGGATGCGCACTAAATCAAGTAATTCTAGTGATCTCTTCTTTGCTTGATCACGAGTCATTTTTTTATGAATAATTAAGGTTTCGCTTAATTGTTTTAGAATAGTGTGAAGTGGGTTAAGAGCCGTCATAGGCTCTTGAAATATCATACTGATATTATTACCACGCACTTTCTGTACGACGCTATTGTCAGCACTCAATAATTCCTTGTTATTGAAGTGAATGCTACCATTTGGGTGATAAGCCAATGGGTAAGGTAATAGCCCTAGAACTGATAAAGCAGTTACTGTTTTTCCAGAACCGCTTTCTCCGACCAGCGCTACCGTTTCTCCTTCATGAATATCAAGAAAAACGTTTCGCACCGCCTTAAATTCACCTTGAGGCATAATAAAATTCACTGACAAATTTTTGATCGAAAGCATAGGCTGATCAGCTAACTATTTTCCGAGGATCAAATGCGTCTCTTACGGCTTCGCCTATAAATATTAAGAGCGTAAGAATCAGACCAATTACAAAAAACCCTGTTAAGCCTAACCATGGTGCATGCAAGTTAGCTTTGCCTTGAGCTAATAGCTCCCCAAGGGAAGCCGAACCTGGAGGTAAGCCAAAGCCGAGATAATCTAGGCCAGTAAGCGCAGTAACAGATCCAGCTAGAGTGAATGGCATGAAAGTTAAAGTTGCGACCATAGCATTTGGCAGGATATGACGAAACATGATCGTCCAGTTATTAACTCCGAGGCCGCGCGCTGCTCGGACAAATTCTAAGTTTCTTGCTCGAAGAAATTCGGCACGAACAACGCCTACAAATCCCATCCAAGAAAAAAGTAACAGTAGGGCTAGTAGCCACCAAAAATTTGGTTGGATTACACTTGATAGGATTATGAGTAAGTATAACGTCGGCATGCTTGACCATACTTCGATGAATCTTTGAAAAAGTAGATCAATCCAACCTCCGAAATACCCTTGAATAGCGGCTGAAGTGACTCCAACAATAGCGCTTAGTATGGTCAGTGTAAAGCCAAATAGTACTGAAATACGAAATCCATAGATTACTCTTGCTAGAACATCGCGGGCTTGATCATCAGTTCCCAAAAGGTTTTTTCTGTCGGGTGGAGATGGTGCTGGTCCAGCTAGATCCCAGGCAACTGTTTTATGGTGATAACGAATCGCTGGCCAAATCATCCATCCATTTTTTGTAATAAGTTCTTGTACGAAGGGGTCATTGTAGTCTGCCTCAGTAGTAAATACGCCACCGAATTCAGTTTCTGGAAATGCCTTAAAGATGGGAAAATAGAGATTTTGCTCATGGTAGATGATCAGTGGCTTGTCGTTGGCCACGAATTCGGCAAAGAGAGAAACAAAAAATAATATCATGAAGATCCATAATGACCACCAACCTCTTCGATTTGAGCGGAATATTTGCAATCTGCGAACGGTGATCGGTGTGATTTTCATAATGTTAAAAGGTTATCTTTAGACTTCACGACTTTCGAAATCAATGCGTGGGTCAATGATCATGTACATCAGGTCACCGATTAGACCCATGATTAGGCCAAGAAGTGAGAAAAAGTATAGTGAACCAAACATCACCGGGTAATCACGATTGAGTGCTGCTTCAAAACCAAGTAGCCCAAGACCATCCAGTGAAAATATGATTTCGATGAAAAGTGAGCCAGTAAAGAGAACGCCGACAAAAGCTGCAGGGAATCCAGCTATAACGAGTAACATTGCATTTCGAAATACATGGCTATATAGAATCCGTTTTTCGCTAAGTCCTTTGGCCCTAGCAGTTAAAACGTATTGAAGTTTTATTTGGTCGAGGAAAGAGTTTTTGGTTAGCATAGCTAATCCAGCGAAACCTCCAATAGTCATCGCGATAATCGGAAGAGTTAAATGCCAAAAGTAATCACGAATTTTTCCAATCGTACTTAGTTCTTTCCAATTTTCTGATGTGAGTCGAGCAAGAGGAAACCATTCGAAAGGATTGCCGCTAGCAAATAATATGAGCAGAAATATAGCAAAAAGGAATCCGGGTATCGCATATGCTATGAAGATTAATATACTAGTCCAAATATCAAAACGACTACCATCTTTCGCTGCCTTAGCTATTCCGAGTGGTATTGATATCAAATAAACTAGCAATGTAGTCCACAGGCCAAGTGATATTGATACAGGCATTTTGTCTAAGACAAGGTCTGTTACCTTTCTATCTCTATAGTAACTTTCACCGAAGTCGAATAGTAGGTATTGTCGCATCATTTTGAAAAATCGTTGATGCAAAGGTTTATCAAATCCAAATTGTTTTTCTAGTTCTAGTATGAAAGCTGGATCGAGTCCCTGTGCTCCTCTATATTTGCTATTTCCTCCATCAAAATCTTGTGCCACAAAGTCACCGCCGTCAGAACGGGTAACCCGTTCTGTCATGGTATTTCCTATGCCCGCTAAGTTTGCAAGAATTTGTTCGACTGGCCCGCCAGGAGCTACTTGGATAACAAAAAAATTCACAATCATGATCGCAAGTAGCGTAGGGATCATTAGCAGAAGACGTCGAAAGATGTATGCTGTCATAGATAATTGGGATCAACTATAGTAACTAGAGATACAACAAGTCTGAGCGGAAAGTAAAAACTACAACGATGCAATTGAACGATTATTGACGAGCATCCTCAAGTGCTTTAGCTTTGTTTTCGTCATACCACCAGCGACCAGTCATTACACCAGTTCGTAGCGCTTTATCAGGTCGAGAAAATTTGTCCCAGTATAAAATTCGATCTGCTCGAATATGCCACTGTGGTATAACATAAAATCCCCAAAGCAAGACTCTGTCGAGAGCTCTCGTTCTAATATTTAGCTCTTCTCGTGAATCAGACCTTACTAACAGCTCAATTAGTTCATCGACTACTCGGTTTTTTATGCCTGATAGATTTCGACTGCCGTTTTGATCTGCGGCATCCATACCCCAATAACCTCTTTGTTCGTTACCAGGTGTGTCACTTTGACCCCAGGTATAAACAACCATATCAAAGTCCTTTGCACGCAGTCGGTTTATGTATTGCGTCTGATCCACCAGTCGTATGTTGGCTTCTACGCCTAGTTGCTCTAGATTACTAATGAAGGGCAGCACAATTCTCTCAAAAGCAGGACTATAGAGCAGTATTTCAAATTTAAGAGGTTCACCGCTGATAGTGTTTATCAGTTTAAGGTCCCGTATTCTCCAGCCGGCTTGCTCTAAAAGACGACCGGCTACTCTAAGATTGCTTCTTGGTCGTCCACTTCCATCTGTGGTTGGCATCAAAAATTCTGTCGTAAAAAGTTTTTCTGGCAATTGCTTGCGGTACGGTTCGAGTAAAGCCAGTTCTTCACCTATTGGGATCCCTGACGAGGCTTGGTCAGAATTTGAAAAGAAACTATTGGTGCGGGTATACTGACCATTAAATAAGGTGCGATTTGACCATTCAAAATCAAACGCATATCCAAGAGCTTCTCGCACCTGAGGATCCTTGAAAATTTCTCGTCTTGTATTAAAAACAAAACCTTGCATGCCAGTTGGGTTTTGATGTGGGAACATTTCTTTCTTCAAGAACCCTTGGTCTACATCATCTACGTTGTAATCTTCGGCCCATGCCTTAGATTGATTTTCTGCTCGAAAGTCAATATCGCCAGCTTTTAGCGCCAAGCGAAGCGACGTTGCATCGAGGAAGAAGTCAGTTCGAATTTCATCGAAGTTATTTTGGCCTTGGTTAACCGCTAGATCTTTGCCCCAATAATCATCAACTCGTTCTTGTATAACATATCTGCCGGCTTCGAATTCTTTGATTCGATATGGGCCACTTCCTAGTGGTGGGTCAAGAGTGGTTTCCGAAAAGTCTCGATCAGCCCAATAATGTTTTGGCAATATGGGAAGCTGGCCCATTATCATGGGTAATTCACGGTTTCCAGCTTCCTTGAAATTGAATCGCACTTGATGTAGCCCAAGTTTTTCCGCATTCTCTACCGAGCCATAATAGTAGCGATAGCCAGGGCTACCTTGCTCAATTAGAGTGTTAAAAGACCAGACAACATCATCTGCTGTTATTGGAGTTCCGTCATGCCAACGGGCTTCTTCGCGCAAATTAAAAATTACCCAGGAACGGTCATCTGGCCATTCGAAGCTTTCGGCAATTAGACCATAAACAGTGAATGGCTCATCTGCACTTGACGTTATTAGCGTTTCTACTGATCCGGTTGATACCGAATTGCCCTTTGGAATATATCCATGGAAACTATCGAACGTGCCAATTCCACCTAAACGAATGGAACCGCCCTTAGGCGCGTTAGGGTTAACGTAATCGAAGTGTGTAAACTCGGGTCCATATTTCGCTATTTCACTATCGTACATGGTCATTGCGTGAGAAAAACGAGTATCGGCAGATTGGGCGATAGACGACCACGTAAAAATTAAAATTGTTGTGAGCAGAAGTTTACGCATAGGCTCATTATATTCTGTCCAGCGTTCCCGTCTACCCCTAAAGACCGTATAGTAGTACCCTTTACGCATGTCAAATACAAAAAATTCTAAAAAAAGCCAGCCTGTCAATCGATCTTTAGGCCCTGTACGTGAGCCAAAAAAGCAAAAAATTGGAACGAAAAGCGCCTTTGCAACACTAATTATTGCGTGGTATCGAAAAAACGGTCGAGATAGCCTTCCATGGCAGTCTTCTAACGAGCCTTACCCACGCTGGATCTCTGAAATCATGCTACAACAAACTCAGGTTGTCACTGTGATTCCGTATTTTTTAAGATTTATTAAACGATTTCCAGACCTAAAAACATTGGCCACAAGCGACCTTGACGAAGTCTTAAGTTATTGGACAGGTTTAGGTTATTATGCTCGTGCTCGTAACTTGTATCATACTGCATTGATTATCAAAAATGATTATCAATGTAATTTTCCAGAAACTTATGAAGCAATTATCCAACTTCCAGGGATTGGACGGTCAACAGCAGGCGCCATCCTTTCTTTTTGTTTTGATAAGCCATATCCGGTACTTGATGGAAATGTGCGAAGAGTTTTAGCTCGATATCATGCGGTCGGTGGATGGCCAGGACAAAAAGAAGTCGCCAAACGTTTGTGGCAGTTTGCCGAAATGCATACACCGAAATCTCATATTGGAGAGTATACGCAAGGGATTATGGATATAGGATCAGGAGTTTGTTTGGCAAAACAACCGTTGTGTGCGAAATGCCCAGTCAAATCTACATGCAAAGCATTTGAAGAGAAGGATTTCTTAAATTTTCCTGGCGCTAAACCAAAGAAAAATCGTTCACATAAAAAAATGACTATGGTTATGATTCGGGATAAGTTGGGCAACGTTTTTTTACATCAGCGTCCGATTACAGGTATTTGGGGCGGACTTTGGAGTTTTCCAGAGTGCCCGCAGGGTTTACGGCCCGAAGTTTGGATTCAGGAAACTTTTGGTTTATACGTGCGGTGCGAAGAACCATGGGAAGGTTTTTGTCATCAGTTAAGTCATGTGGATTTGGAAATTCGACCACTGCCAGCTATATTGGATAAGCCAAAATTGGTAACCAGTACTTCCATCTGGTATAAACCGGGTATGCCAATCAAACTGGGTCTCTCTAGTCCAGTAACTCGATTATTAGAACAACTTAAGGATTACCCAATTTGAGTCACATTGTTTACTGCGTAGTTTTAAAAAAAGAACTCGAGGGCCTTGATTTCAAGCCTGTAGGGGGAGATTTGGGCGATAGAATTTATGACAATGTCTCCAAAGATGGTTGGCAAGAATGGTTGACGCAACAGACTATGCTTATAAATGAGAATCGATTGAGTTTAGTGAATGCAGACCATAAGGTATTTCTTAAAAAACAAATGGAAGAATTTTTTTTTGGAACTGGGGCAGCAAAACCGGAAGGCTGGGTTTCACCCAATCCAAAGTAGAATAAAAACAAATACTTTAGTCACTAAAAATGGGATGATTTATGGGCACGAATAACAAAAGTGATAGTTTAGATTATTTAGGTGTCCAGAATTCTGGAACAGTTTTCTGGAACCTTTCCTCCGTCGAGCTTTGTGAACATGCACTTAGAAATAATGAGGGTAAATTAAGTATAGATGGTTCGTTGGTAGTTCTGACAGGACAACACACTGGGCGATCGGCAGGCGATAAGTTCGTCGTTTATGATAGTGAAACCAAAGACAAAGTCTGGTGGGGTCCGGTGAATTCACCCTATGAACCAGAACAGTTCGAAGCGCTCTATAGCCGTTTGTTGAGGTACGTAGAAGACAGGGATTTATATGTTCAAGACTGTTTTGTCGGGGCTGATCCGAGTTATAGGCTTCCTATACGTGTTGTGAGTGAGCTAGCCTGGCATAATTTGTTTGCACGTACGATGTTTATAGAAGCGAATAAAGACGAAACTTTAAATCATGAGCCACAATTTACCGTAATTACGATCCCTAGCTTTTCTGCAGACATAAAGTTAGATGGCACAAGATCTGCAACATTTATTATCGTTAATTTTACAAGACGGCTAATTATTATTGGTGGCACGACTTATGCTGGCGAAACAAAAAAATCGATCTTTAGTGTTATGAATTATCTTATGCCAATGCGTGGTGTTCTACCAATGCATGCTTCAGCTAATATTGCGTCAGATGGCAGTAGTGCTATATTTTTTGGTTTGTCGGGTACAGGCAAAACAACATTGTCTGCTGATCCTAATCGCGCCTTAATTGGTGATGATGAGCATGGATGGAGTGACAATGGTTTATTCAATTTTGAAGGGGGATGTTATGCAAAAGTAATCAACCTTTCATCTGAGCAGGAACCAGAGATATTTAAGACAACAAGAACATTCGGAACTATTCTAGAGAATGTGGCAATGGATCCCATTACAAGGGAAATTGACCTAAATGATGGATCTCTCACCGAAAATACTCGCGGATCTTATCCAATTACACAAATTCCAAATGCTGAGTTGTCAGGGTGTGCTAGCCATCCTCAGAATATTATTTTTCTTACGTGTGATGCTTTTGGTGTGCTGCCACCTGTTTCAAAATTAACAAGTGAGCAGGCGATGTATCACTTCATTAATGGTTACACTGCTAAGGTTGCAGGCACTGAAAAGGGTGTTACGGAGCCTACACCAACATTTAGTCCTTGTTACGGAGGGCCTTTCTTGCCACTTAACCCCAGTCATTACGCCAAAATGTTAGGGCAAAAAATTGAAGAGCATGGAGTTGCTGTGTGGTTCATCAATACGGGCTGGACAGGTGGCCCGTATGGGGTTGGTGAGAGAATCTCTATTCATCATACTAGAGCTATAGTTAATGCAACGTTGAATGGAAAACTGAAGTCCGTCCCGACTGTAACTGATGAGGTATTTGGTTTAGAAATACCGGTGGAATGTCCTTCGGTGCCATCTGAAATATTAAATCCACGAAATACTTGGAAAGATCAATCAGCCTACGATCAACAAGCGCAGAAGTTAGCGAGCCAGTTTGAACAAAACTTTCAGAAATATGCAGACGATGTAACAGACGCTATTCGAGCTGCTGGACCCATAGTGAGACCAATTTAATGCGACCGTATTCGTGATTAGAATTGTAGGGGTGGCTGAGTTAAGCCAATCGATCATTAGAGTACCGATGTAAATCAGGAACGTTAGATGGAAGTCAACGAGAAATATTCAAGCATTCCTTATGATTATACTGGTGTGCAACGCTTGTGGGATAAAGATGTAACTTTATGGTCTGATCAAAATCAAAAAATACATCCTATTAAAAAGCGGCTTGGTTGGCTGGATTCGCCTCGCTGGTTACGCAGTCAAGTTCATGATTTAAAGAAAAGAATCAGCTACATTCAGGATTATAAGTGGAAAAGCATTGTATTGATTGGAATGGGTGGCTCGAGTCTCGCAGCTACGGTTTTATGTCGTATGGCAATCATAGAGAAAGGCAAGACCGGTGATTGCTACTTTGAGGTCTTGGATACTATACATCCAGATACTATACGCAAAATTAATGATCGCGAAAATCTCTCTGAGACCCTTTTTATAGTTTCCTCAAAATCAGGGTCAACAATTGAGGTCAACGCCCTATGGTTATATATTGATGAGCTACTGCGATGCCAGGGGAACAAACATAGAAGTAGAGGACAGCATTTTGTTGCGATCACGGACCCAGGAAGCCCATTAGAGGCTTTAGCTTATGACAACGGATTTCTGGATTGTTTCCTTAACCCGAGTGATGTTGGTGGACGATTTTCGGCTTTAACTTATTATGGGATGGTGCCGGCAGCGTTACTAGGTTTTGATGTGCAAGCAATCTTAGAATCGGCAGAACGCCAGGTCTCAGTTTCGAAGACAACGGCAGTTACAAATAATAACCCTTTTAATTTAGGCTGGGAAATAGGATCTCAGGCCCTAAACAGCAAGAATAAACTTACATTAATCTTTTCTAAAGAGAATGAACCGCTTGGTGTTTGGATCGAACAGCTACTCGCTGAAAGTACTGGCAAAGACGGGCGAGGGGTTGTCCCTATAATTAATGAGCCGGTCCTTAATCCTATGGAGTATGGAGCAGATCGTTTTTTTGTCATTATTGGCGGTATTAATAGCCATCATTTAGTTAACATACGGGATGAATTAGTTTCCAATGGGTTTTCTGTTTTCCAATTAGACATGGATGGGTCCAATGATATTGGAGGTGAGTTTTTTCGATGGGAATTTGCTACTGCAGTAGCAGGTTCAATTCTTGGAATTAATCCCTTCGATGAGCCGGATGTGCAGCGCACGAAAGACACCACTATCTCGTTTCTTGATGGACAGAATAATTTGAAAACGAAAACAATGGAGAGATATATCCAGAAAAGTAATGTTATTTTAATAGGTAATGATTTTGATTCTCGAAAATTGCTTAATGCGGCAGAAAAAATTAATAGTTTGTTTAAACATGCTAACCTCGGTAATTACGTTGGTATCCTCTCATGGTTGGAGGAAACTAATGAAATTCATGAAAAATTAATTTTTATTTCAAATCAGGTTCGACAATTTCTTGGTGTACCTGTGACTATATGTTCCGGACCACGTTACCTTCATTCTACTGGACAGTTACATAAAGGTGACTCTAATACTGGAAAATTTATTCAAATCTATTCAAAACCCGAAAACAATCCTGCTATACCGAGTTGGACGTATGGTTTTTCAGATTTGCATGAGGCCCAAGCGGACGCTGACTTTGCAGTGCTAACTAATCTTGATCGGCGTGTTGTAAGAGTTAATTTACAGACGAGTGTGGAAATTGGCCTTGCTAGGTTGGGTGACATAATTAATTATGCATTATCACGCCAATAAAATAAAAAATATAAATGCAATAACTTTTGATCTTGATGATACCCTATGGGAGATTGCCCCAGTAATCGAAAGAGCAGAAAAAAAAGTTTATGAATTGATTCAAGCGAAATTCCCACGAGTAAGCGAACGCTATGCGTTGAGAGATATACAACAAATTAGAGAGCAGGTCTTGTCATCGAATCTAGATATTATTCACGATCTCACAGAAATTCGTCGTCTAACGTTTCGAGAAATGTTAAGTCGTTGCGACTATGATCCTAGTCAATCCTCGATTCTTTTGAAACAGTATATGGATTGGCGTCACAACATAGACTTTTTTGTAGATGTTATACCCGCTCTCGAGTTACTAAGTGAACAATATCAACTGATGACCATAACTAATGGAAATGCGGATGTAAAAAGACTTGGGATATCAAAATATTTTTCAGGTAGTATAAGCGCAGGGTTGTTCGGTGCTCTAAAACCTGATCCTCGAATTTTTCATCATGCTTGTGAAATGCTTGGAGAGAAGCCATGCACTATTTTACATGTTGGCGACAACCCTACTGATGATGTAATAGGTTCGCTTGATGCTGGTTTTCATGCTGCGTGGATAAATCGGCATAGGACAGTATGGAACGAGCAAAGATTGCCAGATATAGAAATTATTAGTTTAACCGAGTTGGTTGAATTTCTTGATGGATTAGATCACTAATCAAAATATTAATTTAATCGACTCCGGCTGGAGATTGTTTCTGTAAATGGAAAGTATTTGTTAGATTCTCTATCGATAAAATAACGTTTTAGGGTTTTTTCAATAACTGGAAAGGCCATCTGATTCCAGGGTATATTTTCTTCTTTGAAGAGTTCTGTTTCGAGACTTTCATGTCCGGCTGAAAAACTACCATCAATTAGTTTTCCACGGAAAATAATGTAAACTTGACTCACATGTGGAAGGCTGAAAACTGAATATAAGCCAATTATTTTGACTTTCGCGCACGCTTCTTCATATGTTTCTCTTACAGCCGCTTCTTCCAGTGTTTCTCCATTTTCCATAAACCCAGCTGGCAATGTCCAAAGACCATATCTCGGTTCAATAGCTCGACGACATAGAAGAATTTGATCTTTCCATTCCGGGATGCAACCCGCGATCATTTTAGGATTTTGGTAGTGAATGAACCCACATTTATCGCAAATATGCCGTGGGTGATTATCTCCTTTTGGAATTCGGAGATCCACGGTGGAGCCACATTGATTGCAATATTTCATTTTTTTTATCCTTAATAATGCACTATAGCATTTCCGATGATTAATGCGTAAAGCTTGACTCTTTGTGATAGAGTGGATTCTAATCCTTGGTAGCCTTCCGTTAGAAATTTGGCCAGGTAGCTCAGTCGGTAGAGCAGAGGACTGAAAATCCTCGTGTCGGCAGTTCGATTCTGTCCCTGGCCACCTTATTT